>Ga0114980_10000724_pt1 | contig 23479 bp, 25 predicted proteins | sample S_140806_EF_Meta_FD_87018 | JGI IMG/M metagenome (GOLD analysis project Ga0114980, IMG submission 87018) | Freshwater microbial communities from Lake Simoncouche, Canada to study carbon cycling - S_140806_EF_MetaG | ecosystem: Environmental > Aquatic > Freshwater > Lake | place: Lake...
CAGCCTCAAACCCTATGAGCAGCGGGTTCTGGGGACCTATGTCCTGCTCGAGGCGGCGATGCGCCGTCTGGCCGCCGACGGCACCGCCCTGCGCAACGCCATCGCCGCCGACTCGGCCCTGCGCCCGGCCGGGATCCCGGCCAATTTCACCGCCGATCCGACCCCCGCCTACACCCGGACCTTCAAGGGCATCCGCTATGAGATGTATGACAGCCCCGCCTCGGGCCGTCAGGAAATCCGCTGGCTGGGCGTGGCCGACCCCGAGCCCTGGTCCCTGCCCTTCTATGGCTCACGCCCGACCCTGACCCTTCAGCGACCGACGGCCTACTGGGTGCCCGGCCATCGCGCCGACATCATCGAGCGCCTGCGCCTGCACGGCATCCGTATGGAAACCCTGCCGTCCCCGCGCACCGTCACCGTCAACATGCTGCGTCTCAACGAGCCCCGACTGGCCGCCCGCGCCAATGAGGGGCGCGTCGGGGTCACCGTCACGGGCATCACCCCCGAGCGTCACGACTGGACCTTCCCCGTCGGCTCGGTCCGCGTGCCCACCGACCAGCCGCTGGGTGACATCGTGGTGCTGTTGCTTGAGCCGCAATCCAGCGAGAGCTTCTTCGCCTGGGGCATGTTCCCCGAGGTGCTCAGCCGCGTCGAATATATCGAGGGCTATGCCATCGCCCCCCTGGCCGAGGCCATGATGGCGGCCAATCCGGCGCTGAAGACCGAGTTCGAGGCAAAACTGGCCGCCGAACCGGCCTTCGCCTCGGACGGTGACGCGCGTTTGCAGTGGTTCTACGAACGAACCCCGTTCCATGATGAACGCTTCCGACTGTATCCCGTGGCGCGAGAGGAGTGATCCATGGCCCTTCTGACCGAAATGACCGCCGCCCAGGCGGCTGCCCTCTGGAGCGGCCTGCTGATCCTGCTGCTGGGCGTCCTTTCGATCCGGGTGATCCTCGCGCGCCGCAAATACAAGGTTGCCATCGGCGATGGCGGCGTGCCTGAGGTTGCCCTCGCCGCGCGGGTCTTCGGCAATGCCGCGGAGTATGTTCCCGTCGGGATCGGGGCCCTGATCCTGCTCTATCACCTTGAGATGCCCGTTCTGGCGATCCACGGGCTCGGGGTGACCCTGCTCGCGGGACGGACCATCCATGCGGTGGGACTCAGCGGCAACAAATCGACCTTCGGTCGCGTCGCCGGCATGGTCCTGACATTTGTCGCCCTGTTCGTCGCCGGCGGCATGCTGGTGGTCCACGCCTTCGTCTGAAGCCGATCAGGGCGGTTGCGGCGCAGGCTTCGTCCGGCCATATCAGGCCATGCCTGACCGTACCGAGTCCGCCGCCGCCGCCGACCTCCTCCCCGACCTGGTCGCCGCCGCCCTAAGGGCCGGGGCCGACGCCGCCGAGGCCGTCTCGGCCGAGCGCGCCGCCCTGTCCGTCGGAGTCCGCAACGGTGCCCTTGAGGAGGTCGAGCGCGAGGAGAGCCGCGATCTCGGCCTGCGCGTCTTCATCGGCCGGCGCATGGCGACCGTCTCGGCCTCGGACCTGTCCGACGCCACCCGGGCCCGTCTGGTCGAGCGCGCCGTGGCCATGGCCCGACTGGCCCCGGAAGACCCCCATGCCGGTTTGGCCCCGCAGGACCGCCTCGCCCGCGGCCCCTTTGCCGACCTCGACCTGTACGATCCCACCGAGCGCAGCGCCGCCGAGCTCGAGGCCATGGCCGCCGAGACCGAGGCCGCCGCCCTGGCCGTGCCCGGCGTTGCGAAATCCGAGGGCGGCCATGCCTCCGCCTCCTCCAGCCGCTGGCGGCTGGTCACCTCGCACGGCTTCGACGGGGCCTATCACGGCTCGGCCTTTTCGCTGGGCGTCGGCGTCATCGCCGAGCAGGACGGGGCCATGGAACGCGGCGGCGAACACCGCGCCGTGCGTCACCTGTCCGACCTGCCGTCCGCCGCCTCGATCGGCGAGTACGCCGGCCACCGCGCGGTCGCCCGCACCGGGCCGCGCAAGATCGACTCGACCACCGCCCCGGTCATTTTCGAGAACCGCATCGCCACCCAGGTCCTCTCGCCCCTGCTCGGCGCCATCTCCGGCCCCTCGATCGCGCGCGGCACCTCCTTCCTGAAGGACCGCCTCGGCGAACGGATCCTGCCGGCGGGTGTGGAGCTGATCGACGATCCCTTCCGCATCCGCGGCCTCGGCTCCACCCCCTTCGATGACGAGGGCGTGGCGGTGTCGCGCCAGTCGATCGTGCAGGACGGCGTCCTGACCACCTGGCTGCTGAACAGCTCGGCCGCCGCCCAGCTGGGCCTGGCCTCGACCGGCCACGCCTCGCGCGGACTCGCCGGCCCGCCCGGGGTCTCGACCCACAATCTGCATCTGGAACCCGGCGCGCGCGACCTGGCCGGGCTCATGGCCGACGCCGGTGCCGGCCTGCTGGTCACCTCCATGTTCGGCCCGTCGCTGAACGCCAATACCGGCGACTGGTCGGCCGGAGTCTCGGGCTTCTGGTTCGAGAACGGTCAGATCGTCTGGCCGGTCAGCGGCGTCACCGTCGCGGGCAATCTGGCCGAGCTCTGGACCCGGCTCGAGCGCGGCTCGGACCTGGAGTTCCGAAGCAGTTTCAACAGTCCGTCCCTGATGTTCGACGGCGTCGCCATCGCGGGCAAATGAGCGATCTGGCGGCCGACCTCGACCTGATCCGCAACGCCGCCGAGGCCGCGGGCCGGCTGGCGCTGGCCGAACGCGACGCCGGGCTGAAGGTCTGGTCCAAGTCCGGCGGCTCGCCCGTCACCTCGGCCGACATGGCCGTCGACCGGCTGCTCAAGGATACCCTGCTTGCGGCCCGGCCCGATCACGGCTGGCTGTCGGAGGAAACGGCCGACACCACCGACCGCCTGTCGAACCGCCGCATCTTCGTGGTCGACCCCATCGACGGCACCGTCGCCTTCATGAAGGGCAAGCCCTGGTGGTGCATCCCCATTGCTGTCGTCGAGGACGGCCGTCCGGTCGCCGCCGTGATCCACGCCCCGGCCCTAGGCGAGACCTTCACCGCCACCCTCGGCGGCGGGGCCGCCTTGCAGGGCCGCCCGATCACCGCCTCGGACACCACCGACCTGGATGACGCCTCCGTCCTGGCCGACGCCCGGCTGATCGAGGGGCCGCACTGGATCGAGCCCTGGCCGGCCATGCGGTTCGAAAAGCGCAACGCCATCGCCTATCGCATGGCCCTCGTCGCTGCCGGAGCCTTTGACGCCGCCATCAACCTGTCCCCCAAATGGGACTGGGACGTCTGCGCCGGAGCCCTGATCGTCGAGGAGGCCGGCGGTCGCGTGACCGATCACCACGGCCACGCCTGGCGCTTCAACCAGGCCGATCCGCGTCAGAACAGCCTGGTCTGCAGTGCGCCCGCGCTTCACCCGTTGATCGTGCGGCGCACAGCGCCTATTCCGCTGGCGGCTCGCTAGAATCTCCAGTCCGGACATCCCATGACCGCCGCACCCGACTCGCCCCAGCTCCTTCACCTCGTCATCGGCGGCGAGCTTCGTCACCTCGATGCGCCGGTGTTCCGCGACCTGTCCAAGGTCGAGTTCGTCGGGGCCTTCCCCAACTATGAGGAAGCCCGCCAGGCTTGGAAGGCGCGCGCCCAGGCCACGGTCGACAATGCCCACATGCGGTTCTTCATCCTGCACGCCCACCGGATGATCGATCCGCGCGGCGATGCGCACGATCACTGACCACGGAACCGGGCTTCGATCCGCCCCTCTTCGGGGCGGTCGTGCCGACCTCTTGCAGGAGCCTCGCCCTTGACCCTCTTCGGCCGGACCCTGGACGGACAGGAGATCGTCGCCCTGGTCTCGCTGTTGCTGATGCTGGTCCTTTGGATCATCGTCTGGCGCGACAACCGTCGGGAGACAAACTGGTTCAAGGCCTGGAACGCAGAGCGCAAGGCGCGGCGCGACGCCGAGGTCGCCGCGGAAGGCGGGACAGCCGACCCAGCGTCCGAAAAGCGTGAACCGCGCGGCCCCTGGGGCTGACGCCTACTCCCGCCGCAGCAGTTTCTCGGTCAGGATCGTACCCCACCAGCCGGCCTTGAACTCGGCCCGGATGGCCTTCGGGTCATAGGCGTCGCTGTCGATCCAGTCGATGAAACTGACCCCGGTCGGCTCGACCTCGCGCAGGTATTTCTCCAGCGTAAAGTCCAGCACCCCGGTCAGCCCCTCGCGGTGGTGCAGATAGCGTTTGGACAGCTGTTCGATCGCCACCGAGATCGGCTCGCCCAGATGAAAATGGCGATAGAAGACCGCCATCATCCCGGCCCGGTCCGCGCCTGACTTGCAGTGGATCAGCACCGGATATTCGATGGTCCGGAACAGTTCACGCGCCCGATGCACCCGGTCCCTCTGAGGCGGATCACGCGAATCCAGCGGCGCATCGATCAGCGTCAGCCCCAGCCGCGCGCAGGCGTCCTTCTCCAGCGCATAACAGGCCTCGTCCCGCGCCCCGCGCAGGTTGATCACCGTCCTGATGCCCTTTGACTTCCAGTAGGCCAGCTGCCGCGGCGACGGCTGGTTGGTCCGCACCAGATCCGGCCCCAGCCAGTGGGCGTTCATGAACCACCGCCGCAGGAAGGCGTGGTCCTTCCAGACATAGTCCCATTTCGCCTTGAACCGGCCGGCGGGAGTGGTGAGGTCGTAGCGGGGCATGGGGAGGAGATAGGGGATCAGGAGCGGCGCGTCATCCGGGGGGGTGGGATGTGGGCCACGGGTGGGGAGCGGACACTGAAGCCCCTCCACGGCTAAATGGTCAGCTATCAGAACTGGGTCCGTTTCGGAGGCGTGAATGCGGCCTTTTGGCAAGTGCCGCTAGAGCCGTAGCCGCCCAAATCAGTCATGACCATTCCGCTGGTGCGGTCGATAGTTGTGAAGCGGCTAAGCTTGAGGGTTGCTTCGGAGGCTTCGATGATCGCGCTGTAAGAGGCTTCGCTGCAGTTTTGGCCCGATTCCGACTGGAGGCAGTAAACGTTTCGATTGAGGTCAATCGAATATCGATCCGTAAATTTGACGGTGTCTTGTCGGACGATAGTGACGGAGCCTACTCGGGTTTGTCGGTAGGTAGTGACATCGCACACGAGGTCGAACCGTTGTCCATTTTCGCATCCAGCAAGAGCGAGCAGAGTGAGTGCGGCGAACTGCTTCATGATGCCCCCCGACGGTGTAGTGCGACCATAACACACTGTCCCTTGCGGCGACCGTAATCACTAAGTCGCTATGGTGAAGGAAGCCGCCCGTCACATACGGGTGGAATGCCGACACTTCAGGATGAGTGTCCTACCGAGCCCTCTCCGTTTGGTTGGCAATCTTTGAGAATGACATTTGCTCGCCATTTGGCGACGTTACCCTTGCTCCGTCGCTTATCCAGTCGCGATTGACCATGCCTTGAATCAGCCCACACAGGGCCGCAAAAGCCGAACCCACGTCTTCCCTAGACTGCGTTTCAAGCGCCTCAGCGAGACGGTCCAACTCATCAAGAAGCGGACGTAGAGGTTCATACTGTGCCGGCGTCCAAGTGTAGGTCACATATACGCCGTCGTAGTGAACCCATTGAGCTAACATCTGGTCCAGTACGGCTTTCCTGGTCCCGTAAAGCGCCCATAGATCGACAGTGCCGTTATGGCGATCCCCAAGCGACATTAACGAATTCAGGATTTCCCCACCGCCGATCCGCCCCCCAACATTGACCTGCTCAGGCGTGATGCCAGACCGAGCCGGGAGGTTGGCGAGCGGCCTGATCTCTTGATTCAAGTGAAAGCGCATTTCCACCGCGTCACCGTGTGCATCGCGAGGCTGCTCTTCATTCTCGACCTGAGCCGCACGCACGGCCATTCGAGCCTTTGCATCAGTGATGCATTTCAAGGTCGACTTCTGGGCACTGTAGATCGAACTGAGGCTTTGAATCAGCGACTGCGCCAAATCCATATCTCGCTCTAGCCGATCCTCTTTGCGGGCCTCCCTCGCGGCTTTCTGGCCGAACTTATACGCCGCGTAAGCCCCTAACAGCGCGCCCCCAAAACCGACGACAAACGAAAGACCGTCCGCAAAATAGTCATGCCTTGCCGGAGGCACCTGAAGCGTAACCGCAATAGGGTGGCTGACCGGCACTGGAACGGCTGCCGTTGCGAGCGAAGCCGGAGGGGATGAAGTATTCTGTTGGGCCTGTTGCACGGCTTGTTCCTAGAAGACCAGAAAGGGTGCGACACTCTATCGGATCGTACCTCGTCCGATCACCCGCTCTTAGTCGCTTGCGTCGCATATAGGCGAAGCGTCAGCTAAGGGTCCCAAGGTGCCATCCCCGCCCCCTGGCCGCCGATCCGCCCCACGTCCCACCTCCCCGCTTGACTTCCCCCCCGTCCCGTCCGACCTCGGACCGATGACGTCGCCGATTACCGCCGCTGATGAGAAGGAGCCCCGAAAGGAGCCCCTGCGCCCCCTGCTGGGCCGTATCTGGCGCGACTATCTCTCGCACCACCGGGCGGCGCTGTTCCTGTCGATCGCCTGCGCCGCCGTGGTCGGGGTCATGGCGGCCACGGTGCTGCAGTTGCTGGAGCCGGCCATCGACGGCCTCTTCCTCGGCAAGGCGGTCACCATCTGGGGCGTCATCACCGTGCCGCCGGGCAGCGCCCTGGTCTGGATCCCCCTGATCATCATCAGCGCGGGTCTGATCTGGACCGCCGCCGCCCTCGGCCAGGCCGCCCTCGTCAACCGGCTGGGCCACGGCATCGTCGGCGACATCCAGGTGCGGCTGTTCGGCGCCATGATCCGCGCCGACCTGGCCCGGCTGCGCAGCCAGCACTCCGGCGGCTTCGTCTCCTCGGTCCTGTTCGACGCCAATCTGGTGCGCGAGGCCTTCACGAATGGCGTCGTCAACTACACCCAGCACGCCCTGACCCTGGCCGCCGTGATCGCCTACATGGCCTGGACCGACTGGCGGCTGACCGCGATCGTCCTGCTGGGCGCGCCCCTGATCGCCCTGGTCCTGCGCCGCTTCGGCAAGCGGGTGCGCAAGGCCACCACCGGGGCCATGGTCGAGACCTCCAACCTCTCGACCGCCCTGATGGAGAACCTCGACGGCGTCCGCCTGATCAAGATCGAGAACCGCGAGGCGGCCGAACAGGACCGCGTCGGCGAGGTCGTGGCCCGCCGCCAGCGCCACGTCATCAAGAGCGCCGACAGCCGCGCCTTCGCCGGCCCCTTCTCCAACCTTGTGGCCATGATCATCGTCGCCGCCGTCATGGCCTATGCCGGTTGGCGGGCGCAGGACGGTGCGATGAGCGTCGGCTCGTTCGCGGCCTACATCGGCCTGCTGATGGCCGCCGGCCAGTCCCTGCGGCAGGTGACCAACCTCCAGACCGTCATGGCCGAGGGCCTGACCGCCGCCCGCCGGCTGTTCGCCGCCCTCGATATCCAGCCCGAGATCCGCGAGACGCCCGACGCCGCGCCGCTCGACCCGGGCCCGACCACCGTCGGCTTCCACGACGTCTCCTTCGCCTATGGCCCGGCCGCCGACGGTGCGGCCCCGACCCTGTCGGATGTCTCCCTGACGGTCGCCCCCGGCGAGACCGTCGCCCTCGTCGGCCCCTCGGGCGGTGGCAAGAGCACCCTGCTCAGCCTGCTGCCGCGCTTCTATGACGTCACCGCCGGCGCGGTGACCGTCAACGGCCGCGATATCCGCGAACTGAAGCTGCATGACCTGCGCTCAAGGATCGCCCTGGTGACCCAGGAACCCTTCCTTTTCGACGATACCGTAGCCACCAACATCGCCTACGGCCGCCCCGGTGCATCACAGGCCGAGATCGAGGCCGCCGCCGCCGCCGCCGCCGCCCATGACTTCATCTCCGCCCTGCCCGACGGCTATGCGACCCGCGCCGGCGAGGCGGGCCTGCGCCTGTCCGGCGGCCAGCGCCAGCGTATCGCCATTGCCCGCGCCTTCCTCAAGGACGCCCCCATCCTGCTGCTCGACGAGGCCACCAGCGCCCTCGACACCGAGAGCGAGGCCCTGGTGCAGGCGGCGCTGGAGCGGCTCATGCAGGGCCGCGCCACCCTGATGATCGCCCACCGCCTTTCGACCGTGCGCAACGCCGACCGCATCCATGTGATCGAGGCGGGCCGCGTCGTGGAAACCGGCACCCACGCCCAGCTGGTCAAGCGGGGCGGTCTCTATTCACGACTGGCGAAACAGCAGTCGCTGGACGGCGATCCTGTCACGGCGGTGATATGAGACCCCTCCGCAACCCCGTCATCCAGGGCGCCCTCGCCTGGACCCTGGCGCAATGGATGCGGTTCTGTTTCGCCACCATTCGCTGGACCTGGGTCAATCAGGCCGTGGCGGAGAAGGTCTGGGCCGATGGCGGCGGGGTGCTGGCGGTCTTCTGGCATTCGCGCATCGGCCTCAGCCCTGCCTGCTGGCCGCTGGACCGCGCCACCCCGGCCAAGGCCCTGATCTCGCTCAGCGCGGACGGCGAGTTCATCGCCAAGGCCGTCGCCCGTCAGGGCTTCCCCGCCGTCCGTGGCTCCTCCTCCAACAAGGACAAGGCCGACCGCGCCAAGGGCGGGTCCCAGGCCCTGCGCGACGGCCTGCGTCAGCTGCGGGACGGCGGCCTGGCCATCACCCCCGACGGCCCGCGCGGGCCGATGCGCGAAATGGCCGAAGGCCTGCCGCTGCTGGCCAAACTCTCGAAAGCGCCGGCGCTGTTCATCGGCATGTCGTGCAACCCGGCGATCCGCCTGAACAGCTGGGACAGGGCCGTCCTGCCCCTGCCCTTCGGCAAGGGGGCCATCGTCTGGGACGTCGCCCACTATCCCGAAGGTGCCGAACTGGCCGAGGTCGCCCGCGACTGGACCGAACGCCTGACCGCCGTCGAGGCCGCCGCGGACACCGTCACCGGCCTCGAGCGGATTTGACGTGAGCCCCGCCCTGATCGTCTACCGGCTTCTGACCCGGCTGCTGGAGCCGCTGGCTCCCCGCCTGCTCGACGCCCGCGCCAAACAGGGCAAGGAAGACCCGGTCCGCGTCGACGAACGGCTGGGCCTGACCACCGTCGCCCGGCCCGCCGGCGATCTGGTCTGGCTGCACGGCGTCAGTGTCGGCGAGACTCTGTCGCTCCTGCCCGTGGTCGAACGGATTCGCCGCCAGCGGCCGGACCTGGCCATCCTCGTCACCTCCGGCACCCTGACCTCGGCGCAGCTGCTGGCCCAACGCCTGCCGGCGGGCGTCATCCACCAGTTCGCGCCGGTCGATGCGCCGGGCGCGGTGGCCGCCTTCCTCGACCACTGGCAGCCATCCCTGGCCGTCTTCGTCGAGAGCGAACTCTGGCCCAATCTGATCCTCGAGGCCCGGCGTCGCGGCGTAAAGCTGGTCCTCGCCAGTGCCCGCATCACCGAAAGGACCGTCGAGGGCTGGCGGCGCTTCCCCGGTGCGGTCCGCCAGATCCTGTCCGCCTTCGACCGCATCCTGCCGCAGGACGAGACCTCGGCCGCCCGGCTGCACAGCCTCGGGGCCCGGATCGATGGGCATGTGAATCTCAAACTCTCCGGCGAGGCCCCGCCTCATGACGCCGCCGCCTTCACCCGCCTCAGCGCCGCCATCGGCGACCGGCCCGTGGTCGTGGCCGCCAGCACCCATGACGGCGAGGAGATCGCCATCGTCCGCGCGCTGGACAAACTGGCCGACCGCCTGTGCCTGATCCTGGTCCCGCGCCATCCCGCCCGCAGCGCCGACATCGCCACCGCCCTGACCCGCGACGGCTACCGCTTCGCCCGGCGTTCGCAGGGCCACGAGCCGGATCGCGACACCGACCTGTATCTGGCCGACACCCTCGGCGAGATGGGCCTGTTCCTGCGCCTGGCCGATGTCGTGGTCATGGGCGGCTCCTTTTCCGCCGCGCTGGAGAAGCCCCCGGTCGGCGGCCACAATCCGCTGGAGCCCGCCCGCCTCGGCAAGCCCGCCGTCACCGGCCCCGACATGAGCAACTGGGCCGCTGTCACCGACGCCCTCGTCGAGGCGGGGGGGCTGGCCATCGTCCAGGCCCCCTGGGACCTGCCCGCCGTCCTCGCCCCCCTGCTGGCCGACACCGACGCCGCCCGGGCCATGGGCGAGCGCGGCCGCCGCGCGGCCGCCGAAGCCGGCTCCGGTCTGGACCGTCTGTGGGAGGCGCTCGCGCCCCTGCTGCCCCAGCCGCCCCGGGGAGGCCGCCGATGAAGCTCAACACACCCCGCTGGTGGTACACCCGCGACGCCCGCCACGGCGCGGTGGCCCGCACGCTGCTCAAACCCCTGTCGTGGATCTGGGCCGCCGCCACCGCCCGCCGCATCGCCCGCGCGGACCCGGTCGATCCCGGCATTCCGATCATCTCGGTCGGCAATCTGACCGTCGGGGGCTCGGGCAAGACCCCGGTCACCCGCGAGGCCATCCGCCTGCTGCATGAGGCCGGGATCAATGCCCACGGCCTGTCGCGCGGCTATGGTGGATCGCTGCGTGAGCCGACGCAGGTCGACGCCGCCCTCCACACCGCCGCCGACGTCGGCGACGAGCCCCTGATGCTGGCCCTCGGCGGCCCGACCTGGATCGCCCACGACCGGGTGGCCGGTGCCCACGCGGCCGCAACGGCCGGGGCCGAAGTCCTCGTCCTCGACGACGCCCACCAGAATCCGACCCTGAGGAAGACGCTCAGCCTCATCGTCGTCGACGGCGAGACGCGCGGAGACGAATGGCCCTTCGGCGACGGCTCGGTGTTTCCCTCCGGGCCGATGCGCGCGAAATTGCACGCCGGTCTGGCCCGCGCCGCCGCGGCCGTCATCCTGCTGCCCGCCGATTCACCCGGTGCCGATCCCGAACTGGTCGAGGCCTTCGGCACCCTGCCCATCCATATCGCCCGGCTGAAGCCCGCTGCTCCCCCGCCCAAGGGGCCGATCGTCGCCTTCGCCGGCATCGCCAAGCCGTGGAAGGTCGAGCGCGCCCTCGACGCCGCCGGGGCCGAGCTGGTCGATTTCGCGCCCTTCCCCGACCACGCCGCCTTCCGCGAGGACGACCTGCGCTTCCTCGCCGACCGCGCCGAACGGGCTCACGCCCGTCTGGTCACCACCGAAAAGGACTGGTTCCGCCTGCCACCGGAATGGCGGGCGCGCGTCCTCTCATGGCCGGTCAAGGCGACGTTCGAGGACGAGGCGGCGTTCCAGAGGCTGTTGCTGGGCGCGCTCCGGGTTCACTCCGCCCGGTAGACCACCCCGCCCCGCATCACGAACCGCACCCGCTCCAGCTCGGTGACGTCCGTCAGCGGATCGCCCGTGACCGCGATCAGATCGGCAGGCATGCCCGCCGCGATCCGGCCTGCTTCCTGCGAGATCCGCAGATGCTCCGCCGCGTTCACCGTCGCGGACTGAATGGCCTCCAGCGGCGTCAGGCCGGCCCGCACCAGCAGGGCGAACTCCTGGGCATTGTCGCCATGGGCCGAGACGCCCGTGTCGGTGCCGAAGGCGATCCGCACCCCGCCGGCATGGGCCCGGCGCACCATGTCCAGCATCAGCGGACCGGCCTGCAGGGCCTTGGCCGTCTGGGCCGGGGTGAAGAAATTGTTCGGGCCCCGGGCGATACCGGTGACGAAATCCCCCGCCAGCAGGGTCGGCACCAGATAGGTCCCCTCGCGCCGGAACAGCCGGATCGATTCGTCGTCCAGATAGGTGCCGTGCTCGATCGAGTCGCCGCCCGCGCGCAGGAAGGCATTGATCCCGTCGACCCCGTGGGCGTGCGCCGTCACCTGGCGGCCCATCCGGTGCGCGGCGCCGACGATGGCCGCCAATTCCTCGTCCGAGAACTGCTGGCCCAGCCCCGCCGCCGTGTTCGACAGCACCCCGCCGGTCGCCGTGATCTTGATGATGTCGGCACCCGAACGGACCTGCAGGCGTACCGCCCGCATACAGTCCTCGACGCCCGAGCAGATGCTCTCGCCGGAGAACAGATGCATGATGTCTTCACGATAGCCGTTGACGTCGCCGTGACCACCGTGGACCGACACCACCTCGCCCGAGGCGATGATCCGGGGCCCGGGCACATCGCCACGCCGCACGGCATCGCGCAGGCCGAAGATGGTCTCATTGGTCGCGCCGAGGTCGGCCACGGTCGTGAAACCCGCCATCAGGGTCCGCCGCGCGAACCGCGCACCGGCAAAGGCCTGGTCGACATCCGACTCGGTCACATTCTCCAGCCGGCTGTTCGGGTTCTGCTCTCCGGTCAGGTGAACATGGCTGTCGATCAGGCCCGGCAGCACGAAAGACGACCTCAGATCGACGATCCGGCCCTCCCCGACAAAGCCGTCGCGCACCGCGACGATCCGGTTCCCCTCGATCACGAGAGTTTTATCGCGCTGCACAATCCCGTTTGCCGGATCGGCCAGAAGCCGTCCCACCTGGACGAACGTCGTTCCCTCCACCGGAGAAACCGGTGCGGGTGCGGGGGTTTGTGCAGCGACCCCCGAAGCGGTCAACAGGGACACGGCGGCCAGCAATGATGTGATCGTCTTCACGAAATCCTCCCGGAACAGAGCCTGCACCATAGACCTCCCGGCGTCGGAGCCAAGGCTCGGCTTGAATCGGTCGTCACAAACTGAAACAACCCGTGCCCTGTTCATTAACCGGCTGAGAGGTGTCGTATGCGCCTGGCGAGACGAGGCTTCATTCTGGGCGGCGTAGCCATGCTTTCGGGCTGCGCCTCCGCGGCCGCGCAGACGGCGAGCCTTCAGCCGCTGGTGACCGTCACCCCCGCTCCCGCTCCCCAGCTTCCGGTCCGCCCGGCCGAGATCATCACCTCCCAGCTCAACACCACCCGCCCGCTCGACCCCCGCGGTCAGATCCGCCAGGAGCTGATGGAGCGGGCCATGGCGGCGCTCGACATCCACGACCACCGCATCACCCGCCGCGACCGCATGTATCTGGTCGATTTCAAGAAATTCTCGGGCGACGAACGGCTGTACGAAGTCGACCTCGAAGGCGGCGCCGTCACCCTGATGCGCACCAGCCACGGCCGTGGCTCGGACCCGGCGCACACCGGCTACGCCACCAGCTTCAGCAACACCCCGGACAGCCACATGTCCTCGGTCGGCTCCTATGTCACCGCCGGAGCCAGCCACGGCGCCGAACAGGGGCCCAATGTCCTGCTCGACGGGCTGGAGTACACCAACAACCTGGCCCGCGAGCGCGCCATCATCATCCACGGTGCCGACTACGCCGACCCGGCCTTCCTCGCCCGCGAAGGCAAGCTGGGCCGCTCTTACGGCTGTTTCTCGGTCGCCCACGCCGACCTGCCCGCACTACGCGAGCGCATGGGCGAGGGCCGGCTGCTGTTCGCCTGGGCCTGACGCCGCCCTACTTCAGCACGGCCAGCAGCACTGCCACCCAGTGCACCGCCGCCGCCACCACGACATGGCCGTGCCAGATGGCACGCCGATAGCGCATGGCCTTGTTGGCGTAGAAGATCACGCCCACCGAATACAACAGCCCCCCGACCGCCATCAGGATCAGCGGTGCCAGGCCGAGGCTCTGCATGATCGGCTGGACGGCAATCACCATCAGCCAGCCCAGCGCCAGATAGACGACGATCCAGAAGCCCTTGCCCAGCCCCGGCAGCAAAAGCTTCGCCATCACGCCGAACAGGGCAATGCCCCAGACCGCCGCCGTCATCCCCCAGGCCCAGGCCCCGGTCAGATGCTGGGTCGTGAACGGGGTGTAGCAGCCCGCGATCATCAGGAAGATGCCCGCATGATCGAACCGTCGCAGCAGCGGCTGGAACCGCGGCGCCGCGAAATTATAGGCCGTGGACAATGCCAGCATGGTCAGCAGGCCGACCGCATAGATCGCCGCCGCCGTCAGCCGGCCGACATGGCCGAAACCGATCGCCAGCCCCAGCAGCATCCCGCCCCCGACCAGCGCCAGCGCCAGCCCGGTCAGATGCACGATCAGATCGGCCAGCCGCTCCTTCCCGTCGCGGTAATGGCTCGGCGGTTCAGGCGGCAAGGTGTCGTTCACGGGGGGCAGTCTCCTGGGCGGGTGTCCGCACGGCCTCGCGGCGGAACCTTCACGATACATGGCATGCGTCGGGGCATTGGAACACTGGCGCGATGGATGAGATCGGCGGCCGACGAAAGCAGGGGTGATTCAGGGATCGATCGGCCGCCTTGCTGCGTGGCGGACTGTCACGACATAAACCCGATCCTCAGCGACCCGATATCGTATGATGTAGGGGCTAACCGCGGTGAGTTCGCGCGTGCCTCCACCTGACGGTCGTCCTCGCTCCGCAAACAGGGCGAGCCTGTCGCCGGCCGCTTTCAACCGAATAAAAAACGTGCCGCCGCTCCGGGGCTGAAACCCGCGAGGTAGAGACTGATCGTCTCCAGGTCGGCCAGGGCCTGATCTGTCCAGATTACTCGCCGCACTTCGGTCGCGGAAGAGGATTGGGGCTCGACCAGGACTTGACCCAGCGCAGGACGGCCTCATGGCTCACAACGCGACCCGCCTCGATGTCCGCCAGACCTCTGAGGGTCGCCGCGTCCAGTTCGGCGTCGTCCGCGGAAATTTCCTCGAAATCGAAGACGCCGGGCTCTTCGTTCAGTTCTTTGGCTGGGTCGTCCATGGGGCGATCCTATCACGATCGAAAATCGACGCATCCGATTTCAACCCAAGCGTGATCATGAATCGGCCCACCACCCCGCCGGAGAGCCCCTACGCCCGCTCCAGCGCCCGCCAGCCGATGTCCGTGCGGTGAAACCCGCCCGGCCAGTCGATCTTCTTGACCACCGCATAGGCCCGCTCGCGGGCCTCGGCGATGTCCTTGCCCCGGGCGCAGACGTTCAGCACCCGGCCGCCCGCCGCCGCCAGCTGGCCGTCGTCCCGGCGCCGGGTTCCGGCGTGGAAGACCTGCACATGGGGCCCGAAATCCTGCTCGGCACCGCGGATGATCGAGCCCTCCAGCGGACTGTCCGGATAGCCCGAGGCCGCCAGCACCACACAGATCACCGTATCCGGGCTGAAGGCCGGCATCGGCGCCCGGGTCAGATCGCCCCGCGCGCAGGCCAGCATCAGGGGCAAGACGTCCCCGTCCAGCCGCATCATCAGCACCTGGCATTCCGGATCGCCGAAACGGGCGTTGAACTCGACCACCTTGGGGCCGTCCTCAGTGGCCATCAGCCCGGCATAGAGCACGCCGCGATAGGGCATGCCCTCGGCCGCCATGGCCGCCACCACCGGCTGGACGACCAGCCGGTCGGCGGCCTCGACCAGTTCCGGCGTGAACACCGGGGCCGGCGAATAGCTGCCCATCCCGCCGGTGTTCGGTCCCAGGTCGCCGTCATAGGCCCGCTTGTGGTCCTGGGCCCCACCCAGCAGCACGGCGCGCTGGCCATCGCAGACGGCGAACAGCGAGCCCTCCTCGCCGTCCATGAACTCCTCGATCACCACCCGCGCCCCGGCCGTGCCGAACCGGCCGCCCAGCATCCGCTCGATCTCGCCCTCGGCCTCGCGGCTGGTCGGGCTGATGGCCACGCCCTTGCCCGCCGCCAGCCCGTCGGCCTTGATCACATAGGGGGGCTTGAACACGCCCAGCGCCTGCCGCGCCTCATGCAGCCGCTCATAGACGCCGAAGCCCGCCGTGGGGATGTCGTGCCGCTGCATGAAGGCCTTGGAAAAGGCCTTGGAGGTTTCCAGCTGCGCCGCCTTGGCCGTCGGCCCGAAACAGGGAATGCCAGCCGCCGCCAGCCGGTCGGCCAGCCCGGCCTCCAGCGCCGTCTCGGGCCCCACGACGACCAGATCGGCCTTGATCTCCCGTGCCAGCGCCGCCAGCCCGTCGGCGTCCGTGACCTTCATCGGCCGCAGCTCGCCCAGCGCCTCCATGCCCGGATTGCCCGGCGCGATGACCAGCCGCCGCACCAGCGGCGACTGTGCGATCTTCCACGCCAGGGCGTGCTCACGCCCACCTGATCCGACCAGCAGGATATTCATGCTCGCGCAATGACCGCACCGGCGCAGGCGGTCAAGTCGCGGATGCGCGCGCGAGGCTCAAGCGCCGTCGGCCGGGGTGGCGTCCCCTTGTCATCCCGGACGCCGCACGGCGGCGATCCGGGACGCCCGGATCGGGGGATGAAACCCGTCCCGGATCGCCACTGCACGGCGTCCGGGATGACAAGTGCCCGGTGCCGTGGCACCCCTCCCCCCATGACCGACGACTCCTACGTCTTCGAGGGCCCGGCCGACGAACCACCGGCACCCCCCCGCGACAACAATCCGCCCCGGACGGTCTCCGAACTGTCCTTCGCCCTCAAGCGCACGCTCGAGGAACAGTTCGGCCATGTCCGGCTGCGCGGCGAGATCTCCAAGGTCAATCACCACGCCTCGGGCCATGTCTATCTGACGCTCAAGGACGACAAGGCGGCCATCGACGGCGTCATCTGGAAGGGGTCGGTGCGCGGCCTTGGCGTCCGGCCCGAGTCGGGGCTGGAGGTCATCGTCACCGGCAAAATCACCTCCTATCCGGCGCGGTCGTCGTACCAGATCGTCATCGAGACCATGGAGGCCGCCGGCGCCGGGGCCCTGCTGGCCCAGCTGGAGCGGCTGAAGGCGAAACTGGCGGGCGAAGGCCTGTTCGAACCGGGCCGCAAAAAGCCCATCCCCGCCTTCCCCGCCGTGGTCGGCGTCATCACCAGCCCCACCGGCGCCGTCATCCGCGACATCCTGCACCGCATCAGCGAGCGCTGGCCCTGCCGGGTCATCGTCTGGCCCTGTGTCGTCCAGGGCGACGCCGCCGCGGCACAGGTCGCCGCCGCCGTCCGCGGCTTCGACGCCATGACGCCGGACGGCCCCATCCCCCGCCCCGATGTGGTCATCGTCGCCCGCGGCGGGGGCTCGGTCGAGGACCTCTGGGCCTTCAATGACGAGGCCCTGGCCCGCACGGTCGCCGCCGCCACCATCCCGATCATCTCGGCCGTCGGGCATGAGACCGACACCACCCTGATCGACTTCGTCTCCGACCGCCGGGCGCCCACCCCCACCGGCGCGGCCGAGATCGCCACACCGGTGCTGGCCGATCTGCAGGCCGCTGTCGCCGACTTCGAGCGCCGTCTCGCCCGCGCCGGGGGCCGCATCCTCGAGGACCGCCGCACCCGGCTGCGCGCCGCCGCCCGCGGCCTGCCCGCCCGACCCGAGGATGTCCTGGCCCTGCCGCAACAGCGCCTCGACCATGCCGGCAGTCGGCTCGGCTCGGGCCTGACCCGCAATCTCGCCCTGCACGAAAGGGCCCTGATCGGCGTCACCGGCCGGCTCTCGCGCGCCCTGATGGACCGCGCCATGGATCGCCGCCGCGATCGTCTGACGGCCTTCGCCGACCGCTTCGCCCCCACCATGACCCGCCGACTGGAGCGCGACGAGGCCCGCCTCGCCGCCCTGTCCCGCGCCCTGGCCGGCCTGAACCCCAAGACCCCCAAGCCCGGCTTTGCCCGCGTCGAGAGCGAGGACGGCACCATGATCGCGACCGCCGCCGCCCTGCAACCGGGTCAGGCCGTCCGCCTCGCCTTCGCCGACGGATCACGCGGTGCCCGGATCGACGGAGACGAGACCGGCCCGCCATCCCGGAAGGCGCCGGCCTCCACGCCGCGCCCCGGCAGCCCACCGCCCGGCCAGGGCGATCTGTTCTGAGCGCTAAGGCCTTGGCATCGCGCGGGCGTCCAAGCTAGCCTGTGTCCATGTCCGCACCCCAGACCGCCCAGGCGACCCTCCACTATGGTGACGGCGAATACGCCGTGCTCAAGCCCGGCCGTTTCGTGACCTGCGCGGTCAGCGGCAGAAGTGTTCCGCTTGAGACCCTGCGCTACTGGTCGGTCAGTCTGCAGGAAGCCTATGCGGGGCCGGAAGAGGCCTTCCAGCGACTGGGCCAGGTTGCGTGATCCTGAACCGCCGGAGTGTCGTCAGCGGTGCCGGTGCCCTGATCGCGACCGGCCCGGCACGGGCGCAGGATGAGGCGAGCCTGACCCTGACCGGCCGGTTCGTCCAGGGCGGCCATGTCCTGGGCCTGACATGGCCCCGGGCCCTGATCTTCGTCGACGGGGAATCCCTGACCGCAGCCTCGGCCGGCGGGGCCTTCATCATCGGCCTCGACCGGGACGCGCCCGCCACGGTCCGGATCGAGGCCAGGCTCGGCGACCGGTCGGCGCACCGGACACTCGACATCGCCCCCGGCCGGTTTGCCTTGACCCGCGTCGACGGCCTGCCCGCCGCGACCGTGGAGCCGTCGGACCCGGAGCTTCTGGCCCGTATCCAGCGCGAGAGTCTGGTCAAGGCCGAGGGGTTCGCCAGCCGCATCGACGCCGACCATTTCCGCGACGGCTTCAGCTGGCCGCTGGAAGACGTGCGCGTCACCAGTCCTTGGGGCAGTCAGAGGGTGCTCAACGGGACGGCCGCCAGACCCCACTACGGGATCGATCTGGGGGCACCGGAGGGGACCGTCATCCGCGCGCCTGCCGCCGGTCACGTCACCCTCGCCCGGCCGGATCTGCATTTCGAGGGCGGCCTCGTCCTGATCGACCACGGCCAGGGGTTGATCAGCGCCTATCTCCACCAGTCCAGCCTCGACGTCACCCCGGGCGACGAACTGCGGCGCGGCGAGCCGATCGGCCGGGTCGGCATGACCGGGCGGGCCACCGGACCGCACCTGTGCTGGCGGATGAAATGGCGCGACCGCAATCTCGATCCTTCGCTGATGGTGACGGGCCGAGCGCCCCCGGGCCGTTAACCCCTTGGCCGAACACAGATAGGTCATGGACGACGACCGATTCACCGCCTAAATTGAAATGCCTGTTCGTCGTCTGTTGTCCGGCCCCGTTCCATGACCTCCCTCAAGGCAGTCCATGTTTTGCTGATTGACGACAACCAGCACATGCGGTCGATCACGTCTGCGGTGCTTCAGTCGGCCGGGGTGCGCACGGTGCATGAGGCGGCAGACGGCGCAGCGGGCCTGGATATCCTGCGCGACCCCAGTATCAGTGTCGATCTGGCCATCGTCGACTTCAACATGCTCCCGCTGGACGGGGTCGAGTTCACCCGGATGGTCCGCACAAGCCCCACCACCACCAACCCTTATCTGCCGATCATCATGATGACCGGCCATTCCGAGAAAAGCCGCGTCTATGAGGCGCGCGACGCCGGTGTGACGGAGTTTGTGGTCAAGCCGATCACCGCCAAGGCCATCCTTGACCGGATCCATGCCGTGATTATGCGTCCCCGCGATTTCGTGAAACACGAAAGCTATTTCGGGCCGGACCGCCGCCGCACCAACACCACCAACTACAATGGGCCGATGCGCCGGTCGGACGACGTTCTGCTCAAAGATCAGCCGGACGAAGGCACCCCGGAAGAATCCGGCGCGGCATAGACCCGGTCGGGCCACCGTTTGTGGACCCAGAACCAGTCGACCGGACTCTCCCGCACCCGGTCCTCGATAAAGCGGGTGATCGCCTGTACCCCACGAGCGATATCGGCCTGCCGGTCTGCCGTCTGTTCCAGGGTGATCGGCGCATGGATCGTCAGCCTGAACCTCACGCCGGGCAGCCGCACCACCGACAGCGGCTGCAGCACCGTACCGAACCGCAGCGCCAGCCGGCTCGGTCCTGGCGCGGCGTTCACCGGCTGGCCAAAAAAGGTCACCTCGGGGCCTTCAGAGAATTTCTGGTCATTCATCAGGGCCACGGAGTCACCGCGCGCCATCCCGGCCAGCAACTCCCGCGCCCCGTCCCCGCCCTTGGGCGCGAACAATGTCACCCCGTAGCGTGCCCGCGCCGCCTTGATCTGGGCATCGACATAGGGATTGTTGGCCGCGCGATAGGTGATCTGGCATGGCAGGCCCGAGCCGCAGATGGTCGCCGCCAGGGTCTCGACATTGGCGAAATGCCCGCTGACGAAAACCACCGGCCGGCCGCTGTCGCGAATGGCGTGCAGCCGCTCCAGCCCGACCACCTCGATCCGGCCCTGTTTGACCAGAAGGTCCATCACCGCCGTCTCGGCAAAGACCCGGCCGGTCTGTTCCCACTGGTCCAGCGCCAGTTGCCCGCGCTCGGCTGCGGTCATGTCGGGGAAGGCGATGCGCAGGTTCCGCAGCACGGTCCGCTGGGTTCCCGTCCTCGGCCCAAGGGTCCGTAGCAGCCAGCCGCCCAGCGCCGAGGCCCGCTCAACCCCGAGCAGACGCATGAAGCCGATAAAGCCGGCGAAGGCCACGCCCTCCAGCCGCCAGATCAGGTCCTGTCGAAAGCTGACGGCCTTACCACGCAATGGTGATCCCGCCGTCCACCACCAGGGTCTGGCCGGTCATATAGGCCGAGGCCGGTGCCGCCAGATAGACGGCCGCTCCGGCGATCTCGTCCGGCTGGCCGATCCGCTTCAGCGGGGCCGGGTCCGTCACCTGTTTCAGCAGCTCGGGGTTCTCCCACAGGTATTTGGCGAAGTCGGTCTGCACGAGGCCCGGCGCGATACAGTTGACCCGCACATTGGAAGGCCCCCATTCGACCGCCAGATTGCGCGCCAGCTGCATATCCGCCGCCTTGGAGATATTGTAGGCGCCGATCAGGGCGTTGCCGCGCAGGCCGCCGATCGACGACACGATGATCACGGCCCCGTCTTTCCGGTCCAGCATCTGCGGCGCGACCATCTGGATCAGCCAGTGGTTGGACACCACATTGTTCTGCAGGATCTTGCCGAACTGTTCGTCATTGATCCCCGCCATCGGCCCGGCATAGGGATTGGTCGCCGCATTGCAGACCAGGATGTCGATCTTGCCGAAGGCGGCATTGGTCTCATCGACCAGCCGCTGCAGGTCTTCCTTCGAGGCGATGTTGGCCGGAATGGCGATCGCCCGGCCTTCACCGTGTTTCGCATTGATCGCCCCGGCGACCTCGTCGCACGGCCCGGCCTTGCGCGAGCTGATCACCACCCGCGCGCCGTGCTCGGCCATCCGCTCGGCGATCGCCTTGCCGATCCCCCGCGAGGAGCCCGTGATGACCGCAACCTTGCCGCTCAGATCGAACAATTCCATCGTTAACCTCAAAGACGTCGGGAGAATTGGTACAGGACAGCCCCATGCATTGCTCCGTGTCCGGCGGCACAGCGTCGAACACGGAACAATGCACAGATATATCGTCCGGATCGATTTTTGGATTCGCGCACCACGGTCACGAGGCAAAATCGGTCTAGGCGATCGGCTCTGATACCCTGATAATCAAACGATTCCATCCGGGAACACGGACCATCCGTTTCCAATGCGCGCACTGACACAAGCCTTTCTGTTCTTCTGCTACCTTTTTCTGGCCCTCACGGTCGGCGCCTTCGTGTGGCGCGCAGGCCTTGGCGCCGGTGCGGGTGCGGCGGGGGCCATCGGCACCTTTGGCCTGCTGCTCGCGATGCACGTCGGTATCAGCAGTCGCGCCGACACGGTCGCCCTGCGCAAGGAGATCGAACAGGTCCGTGAGGCCCACCGCCTGCTCGCCGACGCCATGGAGTCGACGCAAGGGGCCCTGACCGAACTGGCCCAGGTCATCGAGTCCGGAGCCGTGACCTCGAATGAGGCGCTGTCGGGCGAGGTCCGCATGCTGGAGACCCTGATCCAGCAGATGAGCGACACCCTCGAGCAACGGGCCGCGCAGCCGGCGCCGACCAATCCCTACGAGGCCCGCCACCGCGAACAGGCCAACGTCCTGTTGGCCACCATCCACGAGGCCCTGGCCGCGAACCGGGTCGACCTCTACCTCCAGCCGGTCGTCTCCCTGCCCCAGCGCCGGACGATCTTCTACGAAAGCTTCACCCGCCTGCGTGCCGCCGACGACCGGGTGATGATGCCGGCCGAATATCTCTCGGCCGCCGAGGGCGAGGGCCTGGTGCCGGCGATCGACAATCTGCTGCTGTTCCGCTGCGCCCAGATCGTGCGCCGCCTGGCCCGGCAGGACCGCAAGGTCGGGGTCTTCTGCAACGTCGCCCTGTCGTCGCTCGGCGACGAGACCTTCTTCCCCCAGTTCCTCAACTTCCTCAGCGAGAACCGTGACCTCAACCAGGCCCTGATCTTCGAACTGGGCCAGGCCACCTTCGATGCCCGCGGCGCGGTCGAGGCCCGCAACATGGCCAAGCTGGCCGACCTCGGCTTCCGCTTCTCGATCGACAAGGTCCAGACCCTCGACCTCGACTTCGCCGACCTGCAGCGGTCCGATGTGAAATTCATGAAGGTCGCGGCCGACCTGCTGATTGAACAGCTGCTCGACCTCGACGGTGCCTCGGCCCTGCCCTCCCTGCGCGACATCTCCGCCGCCGATTTCGCCGGCCTGACCCGCCGCTACGGCATCGAGCTGATCGCCGAGAAATGCGAGAGCGAGCGCCAGATCGTCGACATCCTCGAGCTCGATGTCGCCATGGGCCAGGGCCATCTGTTCGGCGAGCCCCGCGCCATCAAGGAAGCCGTGCTGGCGGAAACCGATCCCCCCGCCGACTTCATCCGCTCGACCCTGCGCAGCGCCGACAACCGGCGACGCATCAACTAGACCCCCGCCCGGTGCTTGGGACAGGGTGCCGCATGGCCCGCAACAGTCTTGCAGTTCCCGCAGCGCGGCTTAAAGGCGGTCCGGTGAAACCGTCGCCCGTCGAGCACTGGTCCCTGATGCGTTCGCTGGCCTTCCTGGCCGCGACCTTCGCCATTGTGTTCGCGACCCTGCTGCCGACCTCGGTCGCGGCCTCGGCGGCTACGGGTGAGCCGGTCGTTCTGTGCTCGGGCGACCGGATCATGGTCGTCTTCAACACCGACGGTTCGTCCGAGCCGGCCTCGATGGACAGCCTCGACTGCGCCGACTGCGTCCTGTCCGCCCTGACGACCCTGCCCCCACCGCCCGTGGTCCGGCCCATCGCCCCGCCGCGGATCGTCGCGGTCCAGCCTGACCTGCCGCGCGCCGGCCCCTGGCGCGTTGGCCTCCGCCTCGCCGGCCTGCCGCCCCCCTCCACGGCCCCCCCAACCGCCTGAACCGGACGAACCACCCGCGCGCCGACCTCTCGCCGGCGCGCGCCTTCCCCTGTTCAGGATTTCCAGAAAATGTCTCTCAAGACCCGCGCCGATCGCGGCGCGCCACCCGGCTCGTCGCCGGCCGCACCCCTCTCCGGTGCCTTTCGCGCCGTCTGGCGCTGGCATTTCTACGCCGGCCTGCTGGTCCTGCCCTTTCTGATGCTGATGGCGCTGACCGGCGCCCTCTATCTGTTCACCGACGAGATCGACTGGGCGGTCTATCGCGACCTGTCACGCGTCGAACCCCGCGCCGGGTCCGCCGCGCCCGACCTCTGGGTTGCGGCGGCCGAGACCGGCCTGGGGGGCAAGGTCGCCAATGTCCTGCTCCCGGCCCGGCCGGACGAGGCCGTCCGCCTGAC
>Ga0114980_10000728_pt1 | contig 23409 bp, 21 predicted proteins | sample S_140806_EF_Meta_FD_87018 | JGI IMG/M metagenome (GOLD analysis project Ga0114980, IMG submission 87018) | Freshwater microbial communities from Lake Simoncouche, Canada to study carbon cycling - S_140806_EF_MetaG | ecosystem: Environmental > Aquatic > Freshwater > Lake | place: Lake...
ATCAAGGCAGCCGGCCACATACTCTGGTGAGTAAAGTGGGTCAGACATTGCAACACACTCTGCCCAACCAATGGTGCCATTCTGGTTTGTAACCTTAACCATTAAAACCTCACGAGAGGTTTGAGTGCCAAATGAGGTTCTAAATGGCCTAACTAATGGCAAATGAATAATGCGAAGTTCAATCTCTTTTATTTTCATACCCTCACAACATATTCATTATTTGCTGAAAATCCAACTACTTTGCCACCCTTTTCAAAAGCCCGCATAAATTCTTCTCTTACCTTATACCGCCACTTAAGATTTTCAGATATATCTTCACTCCTTATAGTGACAATATCTTCCGGAATTTTAATCAGCATATCTGCCTTGTTAGGATTTGTAATTACACTTTTTGCTACTGGCTGATCACCTACAACCTTCCAACTTGCCATAATTCGATCTGATTCATCACCTGCATTTAGAGCATCCGGCATATCACCATAAAAATTAGGGTAATAACCTGAAATATCGACACCAAGTTTGACTAGGTTTAACTTTGCATTCCGCGCAACGAGCGGATCAAAAGTCCAAGTTATTTCTGAATAATTATTTTTCTTTGCCCAATGCCATTGATCAATTTTCAATGCATAACCAATACCCTGGTTGCGGTATTCATCTAAAACTGCAGTCATGTGGGAATGAAGGTGGAGTCCGGTTGTTGTTGCCGGAAATGCAAAGGCAGCACCAACACACGTTTCGCCAATAAAAGCACCAGAAAGATAAGCTCCGCTATGAATCATTGCCTGTAATAGATTGGGAGTAATTTCAGTGCCATTATCTAGCGCCCAAGTTCTATCAAATATTTCACGAGCTTGATTTTGCTGCAAAAGAGTATGTAGATTATTTATTTTTATTTGCACTGCTAAAGGTTATCAAAATTTACTGTATTTGCTGCGTATCTGTAATTTATTATTAACACGCTGTGGTTATCTTGGTTGAACGGAGAATATTTTAGGCTTTACCGTTAAAAATCTTTAAATATGACTATTTTCATTTTATTCAATTAAGGTAGAAAATCTCGCAGAAATGTAGTAAATTAGATTAATGGAAAAACGATTTGCCATCACTGGAGCTACTGGGCTTTTGGGATCTAACTTAGTAAACAAGTTAATTTCTATGGGCCATGAAGTTAATGTACTAATTAAGGATGAGAATTCTAAAAGTATCCTGGATGCAAGCGTTACTAAGGTATATGGGGACATATCAGATAAGAAAGATATCGAATACTTCATTCAAAAAACTGACCCAACTCACTTTGTACATCTAGCTGCTCAAACACAAGCATATGACTCACTTAAGTATCCATACCCAACTTTTTATAACAATATTGTAGGCACTTTAAATATTGTTGAAAGTTTAAGGGAATATGGCAAATGTAAAGCAATAATCGTGGCTAGTAGTGATAAAGCTTACGGAGAGTTAGTTGGTGAAAAATATTTAGAAAATCACCCGCTAAATGGAATATATCCATATGATGCATCTAAATCATCTACAGACCTAATTTCAACTTCATATCGAAAATCTTACAAGTTGCCGATAATAGTTACTAGGGCATGCAATATTTATGGCGTAGGGGACTACAATCGCCAACGGCTTATTCCTGGAATTGTTTATTCTCATATTAGAAAAAGCGAATTTGTGATAAGAAATGGTGGGAGAGATTATCGAGAGTACATACACGTTGAAGATGCTGTTGATGCATATATTAAACTTTTAGATTATGCTGAAACAAATAATTTGAAGGGTGCATTTAATATTTCATCAGGTGATGCTTACTCAACCTTGGACTTATTCAACCTAATACAGTCCAAGATAGGAGCATCGATTAAACATAAAGTTATTGATGAGCCGACTCTTGAAATAGTCAGTCAATTTATGGATGCCCAGTTAATTACATCAGAAACTGGTTGGACTCCTAAACATAATATGAAAGAAAGTATTGGTGAAATAGTGAGTTGGTATTTAAATAATATTTAATCTAACTTATTTATAAAATTTCTATAACCTAGGTTCTATAAAAGTTTTTGCTATGTATTTTTCCTTATCATACTCTTAAGTATCAATTTTATTTTGTTTTTTATTTGAGGTATGTAAAAATTACATGTTTGCAGTTTGCTTCTAGCAAATTGTGTAAAACTTCTACGCTTCACATTTTTGCTTACGTATAATGCATCACCCCAACCTGCAGCAAGCTCCCATCGAGTAGCAACTCTCCTAAAGCCATTCTGAATCAAATAATTATCAACTTCTCCAATTAAATCGCATTTTTCATAAACCTCCCTCTTATTTACTTCCGTATAAATTGCGTCTACCTTATTAATTAAAATACCCAAACTTTTTATCGCCCGTAACTCAACTCCTTGTATATCTAAATTTATAAAATCCGGAATTTCTCTCCCTTGAAGTATTGTCTCTAATTTTTTGGTTTTAACACTTACTTTCTCAGTTACTTTAACCTCTGGGTAATTAACTGAGTGCGTTCCAAAATTTAGAATACTTGAAGATTGCGAATTTGAAGAGAAATTGAATGTTACATCTTCATCATCTTTATCTGAAACGCAAGCTCTGACTATTGTATTTGTATCTGAATTAAGCTTTTTCTCTAGTTCCCAGCAAAGTTGTGGTTGAGCTTCTACCCATAAGACTGGTACGTTAAAATATTTATCATAAGATTGTGATTCTTCGGCAAGATGTGCGCCGACATGAAGGATGTTTCTTGGTCTAATATTGTAATTTAGTGCGAGTTCAATAACTGGAATGAACATTAAGATATTTTATCACATTTTTAATAAATTATTTGCTCTGCGCCCAGGTAATTACTTGTTAATAATAACTAGAAATTAAGTTTTAAAATTTATTTAACTATAAGAGCATTCTTTAAATACCTAACTACACTGTATGCGATCCTATTATTCCGTAGCGATTTTCGCAAATACTTAAAAATGCCGTAAGCAAATTTATTATCCTTGGCGCGATATATAAACGACTCATATTTTTTGTAATTTCTAGCGTCTTTTCGCCATGAGTGCACCATGTTTTTTCTTGTAAATTGGTGTATTGGTAAAGGGTCCGAGCCAATCCAGCTACTTCGCTGATTTGCAAAATATGAAGAATTTGGATCAGTTGGCTGATGTGTTCCACCCCATCCTTGATCCAACAATCTACTTGAATTCGGCGTTGCCAAAAAACCTGTCTTGAGATAACTTTCGATTCTTGAATCCCAACCAATTTCACATATATCTTCTAAAAGTGCAGGTACAGAAAATTTCTCCCAGGTTTTTCTAGTTAAAGCACCCGCTTGTCCGTGTAAGCCGTACCTCAGCAGGCTATATGTGTACCTATTCTCTTCTGTATTTGGCTCAAACGATCCTAAATTAACGCCACGGAAAGCTTTGTCTGAATTATAGTACGTACACATTTGGTTGATAAAATAAAGTGAGTCATAACCAATAGTAGTGTCCTCTTCTATTCCGAGAACCACATCAGATTCTAGTAAATCAAAACATATTGATGTTCCAATTATTCTGTTTTGATTAATGTTGCCTAAAGTTAATTCAAACTGTTTTTTAATTCTAAGTATCAAATCGAAATGTTTTTCGTATTTAGTTACCACATCTTCAACGTCTTGGTAGCCAAGTTGTAAAACTATAATTTTTTTCCAACTTTCGCTCTCATATGAATTCAGGACACTTTCTATACAACTAATAAGTAGTTTCGACCTAGAATTTGCGAAAATTACTACAGATTTTTTCATTTCAAATCCAAATTCTTAACTCTATTAATCTTGTTATGCACAGAGGAAATTATACCATTCCGTAAGGGGAGATTTATCTTAATTTACCAAATTATTGAATCTAATTTGCAATGCTTTTACTAAACTATTTAAGAAAACTGAAAAGATAAAAATTTTCTTAGGTTCATCTTTAGATCTAGATACATAATTATGGATTATTTTTTTACTCTTATTAATTTCGAATAATTTGAGATTTTTACTATGAATATGCATTGAAAATACTGGTATATAAGAATCTAAAGAAGTATTCCGAATATATGGGAATTCTCTCTCATTTTTTGTGACTAAATCTAAATTTCTTACATCTAAATAAGTTCGAGGGTCATTTTCCCTTAAAATCGAAAACCCTCTTCTATTTCTCGGATCATCACCAAAAAGGTATCTTCCGATATCAAAACCGTCAAAAACACCCCCGAAAACCGAGATTGCAAAATCAGACTTTTGTAGAAATCTACTATTCGGTTCGGCCCGTACATAACAATTTGATGGTGCTGTAGGTAGAGGGGCAAACCTTAAATTATCGTCTTTACTCAATATGCTCAATATATACATGTCTGTCGTCAAATTATTCTTTTGAGATTCTAATAATGCTAGATTAGCCAAATAATTAGCCGTATCCGAATTTCTTACATACATACAGCTTGCGATTGCATTTGAATCACTGACAATCGGAAACATAATATCAGAATTTGAATTTGATAATTTTGTAAAAGGAAAATCTTCTGAAATAATAACGTCAGATTCAATATGTAAGAATTCATCATTATTGATATTAGAAAAATCGGCAAGTGCGAGAAAACGTGCAGTTGAAGTAAACCAAAAATTGTTGCGAAAAGATTTTGAATGATGCAACTGTTGTTGTAGTTGCCACCACTCTTTATTATAAAGATACTTGTAAATTATAACATTTCTAATGTTTAGATCTACTACATCTAAATCAGTAACCAAAAATATTTGATGTGAGGGGAATAAAACAGTTGCTCTCGATAAATTCAATAACAAATGCTTTGGTATAGGTGAACCAAAATGTGCAAATACTAAATTCATTCCCAAATAATATACCAAACTATCTCATTTATTTGTTCAATCTGATAAAGCTGTTGATAAATTATTGAAATTGATCGTAAACTTTAACGATTAATGACTCTTGACTTTAATAGAAATGAAAAGTCTATATTTTTACTAAAATAGCTGATTAGTTAACAAGTATATGGTATTCAATAGTAGCATTTGGACTAATAAAAGATAAACATATTTCGATCTAGCAAATAATTGAAGCATCACTACAGTAAAAAAATAAACTGGAAATAAATGGCGAGAACTCATACATGCAATACAATTATTGTTCCAAAAGAATTCAGTTGCCCAGCCTGTATTTTTAAAAAAGAATAACGATAAATACAACGGTAAAACACCAGATAGGAAGTAGAACAAATAGTCTTGATATATTTTCCTCTTTTTTAATAACGCGCGATAAATTACTAATGAAAATATAATAGTATATAGAGTGAAAATAAAATTGAAGGGTGAATTATTCAGTATAGGGGCAATTTTTTCGCTACCAATTGCAAAAATTGGTGCTACTAATACAAATGGAATTTTTAGCAATCCAAAAAAAGCGTAACTCATATTCTTTAGTTCAATATTTAAGTTCAAATGATCTGCGTTAAATCTACTAAATAATATTGAACTTATTAATATGAATATCAATATTAATTGGAACTTATACTTGACAATAGATGAAAATTTAAATCCAGCTATATATAAGGTTGCGGAAATAAGAAAAATGGAACTTAAACTTAGTTGCGGTTTACCTAACGATAAGAAAAGTAAAGATATTAATAATTTACCAAATTTATTTTTTTTACTTTCATGTTCATTGAGTTGGCTAAATAGAAAAAAGAAGCAAACAATAAACAGATAATAATTGATATTCATCCATAGCAAGAGGTCAAACGACTGATAGCAACCGAGGCAAAGAGAAATAATTGTTTTTTTCTCTAGACTTAAATTTATATGAGGAAAAATTATTGAGCTAGAGCAACAAAGTCCCGCAATTAAGCAACCGAGAACATGTACAGTTAATTCCGGTGCGGAGCTAAATCTATCTACTGACCAAAAAATTGATCGAGTTAATGGTACAAAATAACCTGCGTCAGGCGTGATTGCATTCCGGAAGAAAGTGGAAGATTTGGCAAGATAAGACCAATCTTTTTCATCAGCATAGAATTCAGAAATTGAAATTCTCCACATAAATATCATTCTGTAAATTGCTATTAGCAATGAGATAAATATATAGGTGGTGAATTTATTTCTCTGCAATTTTTTAGAATACTGTCTAGACATTAAACCTATTTGTTGTTTTAAATAATGAGTTATAGCCGCCATAGTAAATTGTATTATATTTTCAGTTATTTCTTCTGTTTAAGGATTAAATCTTTTGGTTTTTTATTTGATAGTATTGAGAAATGAAAAAAATCGTAATTGTGAATTTGGCTGGTGGGCTTGGAAATCAAATATTTCTTTTTGAAGCAGCTAGATTTATTGCATCTATCAATAATGGTAAAATATTTATTAATAAAACAGACATAGACAAATATCATTCGAATGGAAAGTCTACGATTGAAGACTTTGTTTTGCCCAAAGATATTAAGTTTTTTAAATTTTGTCCTTGGATAAATAAAATTTATATTAGGTTTCAGGTTCTTCTCGAAAAATTCAATAATCATAATCAGTCTTTATCTTTGATTTTAGATGAAAAATATCATTCATTTGAGAGCAATCAGATTTATAGAATGGTATTTCAAAAAAATCCCAAACTCATAATTATTACTGGCTTTTGGCAAAATTTTTCACATTGGCATAGTAACTTAGATTATAAATTGAAATCAGAAGGAAAGAAGTTCATTGAGCTTTCAAAAGAAATTGATTCTGGGCTTTCAGTCCTATTCCACTATAGGCTTGGAAAAATAAATAACTCATGGGAGCATGGATGGGGTGCTTTAAGCCCCGAGTTTTTGTTAAATGCATTAATAACATTGGGAAGTAAAAATCCTAGGGGAAAAAATATTTGGGTTTTTTCAAATGATCTACCAGAAGCAAAAATTTTGACTGGGTCTATCGATTATTCCCCGTACAAGTTATTTTATATTGACGATTCAGAACTATCACCTGCGGAACTAATAATATTGTTTTCTAAGTCAAAAATTTTAATATGCAGTAATTCCACTTTCAGTATTATAGCTGCCAAGATAGGAAACGTTAAGCATGTATTAGTGCCTTCAGAATTATCTAAAAATGGACATAGCAACTTTGAACTGCCTACTGAATGGAGAAAAGTAAAGTCGGTTTGGCTAGATTGAACAAATCTTATTTACTTAAACATAATTGATGTTGGCTAACTTTACTAAATTTAAGATAAGTCAAGAGATCTTTGTTAAAACAATTTGTATTTGAAGTGAAAATAAATCTGGAAACATCCAACAAAGCAATTGATCTACTCTATCTTGCAATTTCAATAGTTTTGAGTTGAGTTTTATATATTTAGTTTTCGCAATAACCCCCCCCGAATTGGCAAATTTCAAAAATTCCACGTTTTTATGGTGAATAATTTCCCATTCTGGTAGCTCGAGATTAAATTTTTGTCTACATTTGAAAAGCAACTTTGGTATTGAGCAATTTGCTGACCACGGATCGTATGCCTCATTACAAGGTACTTGTTCGCTAAATACATCGATATTTTCGTTATAGCCTTCGTGCTTTTTTACTCTGAGCAAAATTCGCATGAATAGTGATGTATAAATATCTTGAATTATTAATTGTCCTCCTGGTTTTAAAATTCTAGCAGCTTCTTGAAAAAATAGTTTGGGAAAGGCTAAATGGTGAATAGTGTTTGACACTACAACAAAATCAAAACTATTAGATGGAAAACCAGTCTGCAGAGCATCGATATTTTTTATATCGAGCCAATTCGAATCTAAAAAATCTGAAACTAAAAATTTTTTAGCACTAATAAAATCTTTACTTGCTGCAATTCCAGAACCCAATTCGATGCCGATATCGTCAGGTTTGATATAATTATTCATCCAGATAAATCTTGATCTTAAAAGCCAGCTAAGATTTTTATTTTTACCGTTAATATAAGTATCACGTGCATTTACAATATCACCTGAATGACTCATCCGGCTGGATCCATTTTTGGGTGAGAACTTAGAGAATATCATATAGTGTAATTATATAGATCGCTGGTACTATTCTTGATAATGTCAGAATGAGTGTTACTACTCGGAAATTTGCACAATTTTGGTAGAATTTCTTGTGCAAGAAATGAGCAATGCAAAAATGTTTGAGTATTTAGTTAAATACTATTCATGAATATAAAATTTAGTTTAGTAATTCCTTGTTTTAATGAAGAGAAGTCTTTAAATGTATTAATTCCTCAATTGGTAAATATCGTTGCAAAAAATAATGTTGAATTCATATTGGTAAATAATGGTTCGACTGACGGTACGTCTGAGCTTTTCAAGAAAATATCGATAGACAAAATTTCTTTAATTAACCTTGAAAAAAATGCTGGCTATGGCGGTGGGATTAAGTCTGGTTTATTTATAGCAAAAGGAGAATTCGTTGGCTGGATACATGCTGACTTACAATATTCAATTTTTGAAGTTATTGACGGGTTAAACAAATTATCTGATAATGCAAAATACATTAAAGGAAAAAGGCGTGGAAGAAACTTGTTTCAAAATTTTATTTCCTTGAATATGTCTATGTTTGAAACGCTACTGTTTAGACATTTGATTTATGATATTAATGCTCAACCAACTTTGTTCCGAAGAGATTTCCTAACCAAACTCAAGGATATTCCCGATGACTTTTCAATTGACCTTTATTCTTATGTTCTTGCAAAAAGAAATAAACTTACTATTGAGAGGTTTAGAGTTAATTTCCTAAATCGTAGCTACGATCACTCTTCTTGGAATTTTGGAATAAATTCGTTAATTAAGATGAGTTTACGAACAATAAGGTATTCGGTCTTGTTGAGGAAAACCTTTTGAAAATTATTAAGCATCGAGTAAACAAAATAGACGATTTAATCTCAACTCCTAGCAATTTTGGCGTTGAGATTGATATAAGGACTTCTGGTACTGAATTAATTATTAGCCATGATCCCTTCAATCCGGGGACAAGTTTCTCTAAATGGTTAGAACATTATAGTCATAGTTGTTTGATCATAAACGTGAAAGAAGATGGACTAGAAACTTTTATTTTAGATTTATTGAATAAGTACGAGATCAAAAATTTCTTTTTCCTAGATCAGTCGTTTCCTTCTTTATTCAAATCCTCCAAAAAGTGGCCGGAACTCTGTTGTGCCAGGGTCAGTGAAGTAGAGTCTGTAGAAACTGTTTTGAATCTAGATGTAGGTTGGATTTGGTTTGATTCGCATTCTGGTGATTGGAGCTATTTGCGCGAATCTTTTGAAAAACTGTCGAGGGTGAATATTAAAAAATGTTTAGTTTCGCCGGAACTCCAACGATCTCATTCTGAGTCGGAATTAACGCTATTAAAAAAGATTATTAATGATTCATCGATTAATTTTGATGCGGTTTGTACTAAATTTCCTAATAAATGGGAATTAAGTGACTAGACTTAAATTTTATTAGACCGCTTTTTGGGAAGGGCGTGCCAGATGACTAATAAACCACAGGTTATAATTCCAATGAGTGGGGTTGGAAAGAGATTTGTTGACGCTGGTTATTACCACCTTAAACCTTTAATTAGTGTTGGAAACTCACGGATAATAAATGAAGTAATGAATATGTTCCCTGGTATTGATGATCCGCTGTTTATAATTTCTAAAGACCATAAACAAAGCAAGGAATTGCTTCAGTACTTAAAAGCAGAATGGCCTAGATCTCTAATTTCTGAGATTAATTCCCATAAGCTTGGACCAGGTCACGCAATTTTTGAGTCGAAAGAATTTATTGATATTGATAGGCCATCAATAGTCTCTTACTGTGATTTTTCCGGAAATTGGGATTTCAAAGGTTTCTGTAAAGAACTTGGCTCTGTTGATTCATTAATTTTGACATACACTGGTTTTAATCCACATATGCTGAGAAATACTAAATATGCATATGTTCAGAAAAATTCTGATGGACTGGTCACTGCAATCCAAGAAAAAAATAGTTTTACTGATTTTCCTACCATGGAAGAAGCATCTGCAGGTTTATATGCATTTTCAAGCGGTGCGTTACTTCTTGATGCATTGGATGAACAAATGAGAGAAAATCATTCCCATATGGGGGAATTCTATATTTCATTAACGATTGTGCCTTTACTAGCTAAAAATTTGAAAGTTAAAACTTTTTTAATGGAGCGATTCGCGCAGTTTGGAACTCCTGAAGATTTAAAGGATTGGGAATATCTTTATTGCACAATAAATAGTTTAGAAACTCAAGATGTAAATACTAAATCGCAGGAAAAGAAAAATGAAAGCTCGGTCATTCTTGCCGGTGGTATTGGCTCCCGACTCTCAGATTTTTCTGAAATACCAAAGCCCTTTATTAAAATAAAAAATAAAGCACTTTGGAAACATTCTCAAGATGCAGCCGTTCAATCAAAAAATAACTACTTAGTTATAAGAAAGGAATTTAAAAAATTTATAGATGAAAATAATGATTTAAAAACAAAAATTATAGAGCTAGATCAACCAACTCAAGGTCAAGCCGACACTGCGTTATATGCTTTAGATAATATAAAAGTGTTACCTGGTCCACTAACTTTCTTATCTTGTGATAATTTTATTAGTAAATTTGATTATGAAAATGCACGAAACCGATTACAAAATTCACATTTGGTTGTTTGGACTGCACCTGAATATCCAATGTCTAAGTATAAACCGCATAAATATTCGTGGGTAAATACTAAAAATAACAAGGTAACCGGTTTTTCGCTAAAAAATCTACCTGGAAGTTTTAATAATCCTAGTATGATCATTGGTAATTTCACTTTTATCAATAAGGAACTGGCTCGCAAATTAATAGAAGAGTGTTTCAACACTGCTGAGAGATATAACAGTGAAATATATCTAGATTCAGTAATACAAATTGCTCTTGAGTCTGGGTATGAAGTTTCAGCGGTTAATCTAGTTAAATTCTTTGCTATTGGAACTGAGGATGAACTAAATATTTACAATTATTATTCTAATTTTAAAATGTCGAAATTTTTCAATTGTATTTAGATTTCTAGATCCGAGTATAATCCATATATGACTGAGAAAATAAGAGTTGAACTAGTTGGTGGCTTAGGAAACCAACTTAGTTGTTATTTTGCCGGGTTGTATTACTCAATGAAATACAATTATTCCGAAATAATTTGTAATTTTGGTACCGCAAATGAATCTCACCTTCATCCAAAAGTTTTACAATCTGCTATACCGCAGTTTATTATTTATAGCGGTAGGAATAGAATTAGCACCTCGATAATTGATGTACCTAGAAACGCAAAACTGATCGGTAAAATTAGAAAACTTGGTGAAATTCCATACAGTATGTATAAGTTTTTCGAAGGTAAATTCGAAGATGCGCCGTATATAAATTTAGACTCTTCTCACTACCACAAACTTTGTGATTCAAATTTAACTCGTTTGGGAATAAGATACAAAAGAAACCTAGTCCTCGATGGTTTTTTTCAAACATTTAGATTTTTTGATGAAGCCAGAAAAATGGTATCTGGTGCTGATTCCTTGATTAGCTTTAGTGATTCAGAATATGGTTTTACGAACTCACATTTATTGGATAAAGCCAAAAATATGTACCAATGCACAGTTCATTTGCGTGTAGGTGATTTTAACACGCCGGGACAAGAAGTGTTCGGGGTTCTATCTGAATCGTACTATTTAGATGCTATCAAATATGTAAAAAATGAGTACCCAGGAATTAAGATCAGAATTCTTAGCGACAATGAGATTTTGGCTAATCGTTTGTATCCAAATTTAATAAAACTAACTCATGGATTTTATGATGGGCTGGATATTAAATCACCACTGCAATCATTTGAAATTATTAAAAACTCTCTGGTTGTTATATCTGCAAATTCTGGATTTTCTCTTTGGGCTTGCAAGTTAAGTTCAGTAGTTCAGCTATGCATAATCCCTTATAAACTTCACAAAACTTTGATGGGTTTCCGTGATATTCCAGAATCTTGGGTCAAGATTGAAAACGGCTTCTTTTGATTTATTCCTTTAAATCATCCGTTCACTATTAGTAAATTTGAGAGTTACTGAAATATTCTTTGTAATTCCTTTAGTAACTTGTGGTTTAAAACTTATGTAGTACAATCTAAATTAGTAGTAAGAATTACGCGAAGTTCAATAATGGCAATAAGGTTGGCACCTGCCTTAATCCAACAAGTTTAGATTTTTGAGTGTATCTATTTTTGATGAATGACAGTAATAAGCATCAATTTTGGACCATTTTTCGAGAAACCGAATGTATCCTGAGTTAATCATAATATTATCGATAGATTTCTCTGATTCAAAATTGTGCTCGATAATAAAATAACTAATATTCCATTTGTTAAAAGGAAAATTAGATAATATTTCTACTTCATGACCTTCTGTGTCGATTGACACAAAATCTATTTCAACATTGCCAGGATCCAAATACTCATTTAGGAGATCATCAAGTGTTATTGTTGAGACAAACGATCCTTTTTTACTCATTTTTATGTCTGAAACATGTGAAAGTGAAGACAAATCATTAAGGTATAAAGTGTCTTCTGAACTGCTATGTACTATGTTGAAATTATGAAAGCACTTCCGGTTACTTAACATTTTACTATACTTCCGATTTGGCTCACTCAATATACCTAACCAATTGTAATCATCCTCCAAAAGTTTAGTATTAGAACAATTTATGCCGTCAAATGCTCCTATTTCCACAAAAATTCCTTTTTGTTTAAAATTTTCGAGCAAAGCGATAATTAGGTCTTGTCCTAATTCAGAATATGACTTTTTAACCAATTTAATTAAAGCAAATATATACGATGGTGCGATCGGTAATTCTGTTAATCGTTCTATTATAGATGTTTGTCGTTCCAGATCCGCAGCTCGTATTGAACGGTAATCAAGTTCTTTGTACACATTGAGATTTTTAAGTATCTTTCTCATAAGTGAATATGTTAATGGATTCATCGATGTTCAAGATTTTTAGAAATAGCAAGATAATTCATGTATTCAAAACGCTCTTCTTTTTCTGAATAATTTACAATCTGCATAAGGCCACCAGGGGTGTAACGATAGATAGAAAAATTCAACGGGCTAAAGAAATTCCAATAATCTTTAAAAAACGTTCTTGCATCAATTGCTGTGCCTCCAAATTCAAATTGCACTGCTCTCACGTACTGCAAAGTCTCCACACCACCTTTCAATACAGACAATTCTGATCCTTCTACATCTATTTTTATGTAGTCTGGAATAACTTTGTTCAATTTAACCCAATTATCAAGATTTGCTATTTTGACGATTTCACTTTGCGTGAATTCAATGCCCGTATTGTTTAAATCTCTATCATACAAGCTCGCCATCCCGCTGCCACTTGCATTTGAATATAGGGTCCTTGTTTCCTCGCATTCGCTAAATCCTATGTTAATTGGCTTTATTCTTTTGTCGTGTTTAACATTATTTTCTAGTAATTCAAAAGTAAATTTAGAAGGTTCGAAACTATAGATCGTACTTTTAGGATACTTTTCAGAAACCTTTTTTGAAAAATCTCCAACATTTGCTCCGATATCAAACAAGATAAAAGCGTTTGAATTTGTATTGACTAAAAACTGCACTTCGGTTTCGAGCGATGCGCAATACCCAATACCATTCGAATATTTTATTAGTGATTCCAGAAAAAAAATCTTAGCGAATGTCTTTGCAACCATATTTTTAATGCGAGTTTTGATATTCATTCAAGTTTTTATGAACTTTAAACCAGATACGATCATGCTAGACATTATAGTAGGCATAATCCGCTTATTTCTGTTGCATCGGTACAGAAAGTGTATTTCTTTGAAGTTAACTGCAAGTTTCGATGTGCTGCATGTTCCATATTTTGTTCGTTTACAGGAGTTCAGATAAGTGATTCTGTGCTCTATAGTGGTGTCGTGCAAGATCATATCCTTAGTGCTGGCCTATTTCTAAAAAATGCAAAAATTCACTTGCCAGAATGGGTGACAAGCATAAAGATTGACGTTGGGTTGTCTGGCAACGCGCCACAATCAGAAATTTGGACTGAATATGATGAAAATTTATTAGTTTTTGGCTTTGAACCCGTTAGTGGGAATCGCAAAATGATAGAAACTTACAATTCTTCTTGGCCAATTAAATTAAATCCACTTAAACTAGGAAAATCTGTCTTTGTTATTCCTGTTGCACTTTCATCTAACAGAAGTACAAATAAATTAAAAATGTACATAACTGACGATGATCCTGGATGTTCTAGCTTGCTTATTCCTATTCAAATCCAGAGCACAAATTGTGAGTATGTTCCTGTTTATCGGCTTGCAAATTTTTTTATTTTTTTTCCTTTTGACAAATTTAAATACATAGATCATTTAAAGATTGATGCTCAGGGAATGGATTTTGAAATCATAATTGGGTGTGGAAAATATCTTAAATATATTTCTTATGTAACCGCAGAAGTTGATAAAAATTATAGGAATAGTAAGAATAGTTTTTTCCTTTTAAACATTTTTATGTTTAGTAGGGGTTTTATTAAAATTGGGAAACTTAGTAATTTTATTTTGAAAAAATTATTTAATCACGAAATTCTCGTAGGTGATCCAACTTTTTTTAATACTAGACTTTTTTATCAGAAAAGAAAAAATATTTTTACCTATCAACAAAATTAAATTAAAAAGTAAAATATTTTTTTATTCTTTGCAATTTAAGTTCGTCTGCAGACACAATTGATTGCGTGCATATTAGCAAATCTAAATTTTCAAGGCCTGTAACATCGTTAACAAAATTTATCTTTGTACTAAAACTACTTGGCATTGTTGTTATCAGGGGATCATACGCAAAAACTTCCATATCCAAATTCACGATTTCGTTGATTAGTTCTACTGCCTGACTTTCTTCCAGAATCGAAGCCCCTGCTTTATATGCTAGGCCATAAATGCCTACTCGCTTAATATTTTTATTGTTATCAATGATTCTGTCGAGCATTAACTTAGGTTGTCTCAAGTTAATTTTCTCGACAGCTAATGCTAATTCTGAATTCCAATTATTTGCTACCGCAAAAGCCACTAGAGCCCTTGTGTCCCGGGGGAAACATGGGCCTCCAAACCCTAAACCAGGTTTCAAATATTTTTGGCCTATTCTCGTGTCGTTACCAATTGCTTCCGCAATTTTACTTGCGCTTGTACCAGGAACTAGATCCGTAAATTCAGAAATTTGATTTGCAAAAGTTATTTTAGTAGTAATAAAGTTATTTATCAAAAGTTTGACAAGTTCGGCTTCTTCAAAATTTAAAAACCTTGTTACTACTTTTGATTTAATTATGGTGTTCATGATAAATTTGTGTTCGTTTGCAGATTCTTCACTATTTGTACCGATAAGTAGTAAGTCGGGCTCGTGTAAATCTTTAATTACAGATCCAATTGCAATAAATTCTGGTGAATAAACAACTTGAAGGTTTGGGCCAACTTTCTCACCTGTTGCAGATTCAAGTGCTGGGATTAAATATTTTGTAGTCATGCCAGGCATCACAGTAGATACAATTACTAATGTGCGTACATGTGTAGCTTTTTCCCATGCTTTTCCAATTTCCTTGATTGCGTCTAATAAATAATCGTTTATAAAATAACCAGATTCATTAGAGGGTGTTGGAACAATCAAATATATTATATCTATATTTTTAAGCTCATTGAAGTTTGTTGAAAAATTCAAACGTGATTCATTTTTTTGTAGATAGTTGTTAAGCTCTGGTTCAGTGGAATTAAATTGTTTTAATTTAAGCTTACTAACGTGCTCTGAATCCGTATCGACTCCAGTTACTGAAAATTGGGAATTAGCTAATACTGCGGCTAAGGGTAAACCAAGTTTTCCTAAACCTACAACTCCTATTTTCAAATCGGTCATCGGACGATTTTAACACAAATATAGATACACTTAAGGCCATGGGTGTTTACCTAACTTATGATAATCTCGCGAGTCAAGATGGCTCTGGGGCACAAGTACAACGAATATTTGCCATCTATTCACTTGCAAAAAAATTGAAAATTGGCTACCTGCATTCACAAATCTTGGAAATTGATTTCAACCCAGGCGATGGAATAAGTACTCATGAAAAGATGTTGCAATACAAAATAAAGCTGAATGAATCCTTAGGTTTTCTTAGCACTAAAAAGATTGAAAATGAGTACAGAATAAATTTTAAATTCCGAAAGTTAAGTATTTTTTTAAATATAGGTACATTACATATTATATATTATCGCTTATTTTTTTTGTCATATAAATTTTGGCATAAAATCACTAAAAAGAATTATGTTTTTGTCATTGTTGATCCATACCCTTTGATAAGTAAAACCCCGAATAGTTACTTAAATGTTAAACATATAATGCCATTTGCTGACGACAGGCAATCAAATAAAATGTTTTCCATTCATTTGCATTTGTTTCGAACTAGAGCAAGTAGATCGGTACAAAAAGAAAGATACACTGAGGATAGTTGGTACTTGAGGATTCTTGATCAACTCTCAGAAATATTAAAAATTAATTCGATAGATTTCGAAATAGTTCTACATACCGATATAAATGAAAGTGCGTTTTGGGAGATACCTTCTGGTTCAAATAAGCAAACTGTAGAATATTGGAAGGCTGCCGGTGTAGAAATATCTGGCCAACTGTTGGCAACACCAAAGCTAGATATCTTAAATGAGTTTAAAAAACTTCATAATTTGAGAATTGTAAGCGGTATCGATGCAATCGAAGCATGGAAATTGATTTCAAAAGCAGATATATTTTTAATGGGAAAGTCTTCTTTTAGTTTTGTTGGGGCAATCTATAATAAAAAAGGCATTATATTGACGCCGGAATTCTTTATTCCGCCACTGAGTTCTTGGTATTTAGTTAAAGAGAATTCCAATCTTGACTTAGGTAAAGTACCTAATTTAATTTACAGTGTAAAACAAAAAATCAAAGAAATTATCTAAGACTTACAGGGAAATAATTCCTAATTTTTGATGATATTTTTACCGTGAAAACTGTATTCTATCATTGAATGAATTATAGGCCCCTGAAACTGTATGGAGTTATTGGGTGTGCTTGCGTAAATAGTGACTCGATTGACCAACTTGACCCATTCTTGCGTGCAGACAATCAATTAGTTTTAAGTGAAAGTATAGGTAAAGCGTCATCGACGCAGTTTTAATACATCAATTAGTTAGTTCTTTCATGAACTTGAATTTATAGTGAATCAAATACTGTACGATTTAGACTCTTTTCCATGTATTCCCAATCTAGAAAGGAGTGCTATGAGTAACAAACTTTTTGGCTTAATACCTCGAAAGACAATGGATAACCCAAATGCTGCTGAAAATAGAATAGAGGAAGATAAATTTCTTAATTATATCTACACTTATCAGCTTGAAATTATTCGGCAAATTTGTGAATCGAGTGCTAGTGCTGGAGACATAATTGAAGTTGGGGCGGCTGGTGGTATCACTAAATTACTTTGGCCCGAAGCAATTACTACGGATGTTCGGCAAGCAGCAGGAGTTGATAGAGTTATGCTGGCCGAAGAATTTGGTGCCAAAAATAATTCATTGATGTGTATTTTTGGTATGGACGCTTTGCATCATGTGCGTGATCCAGAAACTCATTTTGGAGAGGTAGATCGCTGTCTCAAAACTGGTGGTGTAGCAATTTATATTGAGCCGAACTGGAATTTCTTTTCCAAATTTACTTTTGGTTTTGCCCTAAAATATCTACACCCCGAGCCATATGATGTAAATTCGAACGGATGGAAACTCATTGGTGATGATCCAATGATGGGGAATCAAGCCCAAGCGCACAATATTTTCGTTAGAGACAGGCAAAGATTTAATAATTTATTTCCTGGATTGCGAGTAGAAATCTTACAACCGGTGAAAGGATTGAGTTTTCTTTTATCGGGCGGGGTTCATACCCGCTTACCAATTCCATCAAGTTTTCTGCTCTCAATTTTTAAGTGGGAGGCAAAGCGCTCCAAGTGGATGAGTGTTTTTGGCTTGGGGCGAGTCATTAAGATAACGAAATTATGACTCGGGATAAATTTGATATTTCGGTAGTTTTACCATGCCTAAACGAGGAGAAAACTCTTAGGGAGTGCATACTCGAAATAAGAAAAGTCTCCCTAGAAAATTCGCTAAAAGTGGAAATAATTGTTGCTGACAACGGTTCAACTGACCACTCATTTGAAATTGCAACTGAGTATTCCGATGTAGTTGTAGTTGTGGAGAAGAAAGGGTATGGGGCAGCGATTGATGGTGGAGTCCGTGTAGCTGAAGCGGACTTTGTTTTAGTAGCTGATTCTGATTTGAGTTATGACTTTAGCCAATTGCCCACCTTTCTAAAGAAACTAAAAGAAGAAGGAAATGATTTAGTTATTGGAAACAGATTCACGGGAACGATCATGCCAGGCGCAATGCCATGGCACCATAAGTATGTTGGAAATCCAGTTTTATCATTTATCGGGAGAGTTATGTTTGTGCCAGAGATAGGCGACTTCCACTGTGGGATAAGGGCTTTCAGAAAAGCTTCCTATTTGAAATGTAATTCATTTTCAACGGGAATGGAGTATGCATCAGAGATAATCATCCAATTTAAAGCGCGTGATATGAAAATTACAGAAATTCCAGTGAAATTGTCAAAAGATGGCAGAGACCGAAAACCTCATTTAAGGAGCTTTCGTGATGGCTTTAGACATTTGAAATTAATGCTCTCACTGGCACCACAATTTACGTTATTGTTCCCAGGGCTATCTATGGCTTTGATAGGAAGCACGCTACTTATGATTTCATGCATTACTGAAAAAAATCCTATTTTCTCAACTTTAACAAATGTTTATTTCTGCGCAATTGCCATCCTGGGGTCGTCATTGTTTGGACTAGGTGCAATCAGTATTTCTCTAAGAAAGATAGCGGGTGAGGGCAGGTTTAAATGGATTCCTGTTTCGTATTCAAGAATTAGGGCTTTTATTTCGGTGTATGTCCCGATCTTTGCTATAGTTTTGGGGCAAGTTATATTTTTGAGCCAAACTTATTTAATAACAAAATTGCTCGGTTTAAGTCTTTCGATTTCAGGATTAGTGTTACTAGTTTCTGCGTTAATCGTCAGACAAGTTTTAAGTAATCACTGGTAGTAACAATCAAATTATATCATTAATTATTTTATTTGCAACAATAATTCCGTGAGCCATTGCAGTTGTTGTAATTGGTTGCGGGTAAATTTCTGGTAGGCAAATTGCTCCAGAAACATAAGCTCTAGAACAGCCAATTACTTTACCGGTATTGGAAGATGTTATAGAAGTATCTGAGCCGTAGTGAAAGCTTTTTCCAGGAGCTTGATGAAATGTGAACCATTGAGTCGTAAATAATCCTGACTTTCTAATATTACGGCTAAACAATCGGTAAATCTTCGCAAACTCTCTTTTGTGATTTTTTGAAAGAATTCGTGAAGTTCTAATTTCATTACCGTAATTTTGATCTTTTTTTATTACAACGGTACCGCTTACTTCGGAAGATATGTAGTTTATAGCTACCACAAGAAAGGGGTCAAGTAATCGCAGAAGTAAAGTTACTGGCATCGACAGAATTCGAGGTATGCGCCGCAAAACTAACTCTCTATTTTTGTAGAGGTGGGCGTAGTATTGTGTGTGAAGTGTGACAGGGCTGTCGCCCTTTATCTTAGTATCTGATGCTAGATGGCTTAACCCAAAATCACTTTGAGAATTATTGTGTGGCCAACGAAGAATCATGCTGTAGGTCATTTGAGTATCGACTAACTGAATTTGACTTAAATTTGGTAGGGAGCGTAGCAAGAGTTTTGCAGTTTCAATTGGGCCACAAGCAATAATAGCTAAGTCAAATTCTAATTTGCCTTGTGATGTATGTAAAATTACCGCGTCTGGCGTATCCTCAAACCTCTCTACCCATGTGTTGGGTTTTAATGTGAAGTTACAGTAGCTTCTTAAAAATTGCACAGCTGTCCTTGAGTTCCAAGGTATATACCAGGTCGTATCCTCTTTTGAATCTCCAGGGGCAAGCCGTAATTCATTTAAGAGGAGGGTTGACTCATATAGAAAGTTAGAAAGCTGCCCGGATTCTTTCGCTAAGTGAGGTGACATGCAGTTGCACAATGAAATCCCCTTCCGGATAACAGTAGAAAAGTGAATTTTTCCAAATTGCCCTTGTATTTTTGCTAAGAGGTCTTCAAGTTCACAATACGCATTGGTTAAAGAGGGGTCGCTCCCTGATGGGGATTTCCAAGTCGCTCCCCAGACGTTTGAGTATCCACCAATTAATTTGGGTTGCGAAGGGTCTCTTCCTTCCTCTTCTAAGTTTCTGAGAAATCCACTAGGCATGATCCTTCCATTTACTGAGTTTTTCTGAGACAAAAAAAGAGGGTCTAGATTCACTTCATCTTTAGCTGCTTCGATCAGATGAATTTGTGAATTTACAGGAAGTGATGCCAATAGTTTCATTGCAATAACAGAGCCGACAGGTCCTGATCCTACGACTGCAATTTTTTTAACAGCTCTCACCGCTTACCTCCCTAAATCACAATATAATAAGTATGAGTCAACCTTACACAGAATACTAACTCATAGCATCCGTACCGTGAAGCATTCTTTGAGTAATTAATTGAAAATATAATGAATGATATTAAGTTTATACTAGCGTTGTTTTATCCAATAAAATTTATTACTGACACCGAGCGCTGTATTAAAAAATTTTGTCGCGCTCCCAAAGTTAGAGCAATCTATTTGCTCAAATAAATCGGTGTTGCCTCAAAAAATATAGCTTATTTTTACAAGGTTATAATTTAAGAGATTGATAGCAATTCTTTATTGATATTTCAATTGTGGCAGATTTATTAAGATATGCAACAACTATCGAGAGGCCTTAAAGAGTATCCTTATCTTTTATAGACGACCTACTTCTAATCTCGATCGAGAAACTTCGGGAAAACTTGATTTCTTTAGTGAGAGGAAAAACTTATTATACCGGTGCTTATTTCGGAACCTTGAAGTTTATGCTCATAGTCATTTTCTCTTTAAAATTTTGTGCAAGTGACTAAACGTTTACAGAAAAGATTCAAAAAACAGTTTTGAGCAGATCAAATGCTTCTAATTTTATGCCTAAAAGAATTTAGTTGATGTGGAATTATCAATACTCCTAAAATCATTTCTAGAAATAGATACCTTGCATCAATTGTTGGGATTGTCAGGAAAAGAAAACCCAAGTGTGCAAGTATTATTAAGACTTGTTCTCGTGAAACAAACCTTGTCGACATCCAGTTAAAAACTAAGATTATAGAAACCCATAGACCTCCCCATCCCCAGATGTTACTTCTTTGATTAATAGCGTACGCTGGCAAATTTAGTATTGACTGTAAAACACCTTGTAATTCTTGAAGGTTATTTGTTGGTTGTATCGACTTCATTGTGTGTAGGATTCCAGGCCGAGTGTTAGATGGAAATTGTGTTTCGTCATCTTTAAAGTCAAACATATTTGGTGGGGATCGAAATAGAACGGGAGGGAGAACCTGCCTACTTCGCTCTATGTGAGCATTGAGAATAAGCATTGGATTTTTTAGAGCGATACTAAAGTACCCCCTCATAAAATCTATGTCTGAATATTGAAATGATTCAAAAACAAAAAAACCGTTGTCGGCGAAGTTACAGGCTGTCGGTTCAAAGAGCTTACCGTAATTGTTACCCGCAAGTTTCTTCAAAAAGTCTAAATCTTCTTTACCTAGTTCTACTAAAGGGTCTGATGAGATGCACTTAATATCGCCGATCAAAGGCGCGAACTTAAAAGCATTGGGCATTTTATCTACCTGCAACAAAGCGTTTTGATTAAACACCATAAACAAAAAAGTTGCGGTAGTCGCTATTTTTAATAATATTTTCTTAGGCGTGAAGACAAATACAAAAATGAGCGTAATTACAATTCCATCCCACCTGCAGTTTGCGAGTAATATGCCAATAGAAGCAATTCCTAGGCTACTGGAAGTTAAAGCACGTTTGGATCCAGAAAATTTGTCTCTCTTTAATAAAGCTAACAGAATTAGACTTCCCGATACGAACTGTAGTTCATGTTGAATCATCCCACCAAAGAATCCAAAAAAAGGACTAGCTAGAAAAATTCTGAAAAATAATAGTTTCTTTGGTTGGTCATGGAACATTTTTAAACAGAAAAACCTAGATGCAAAGTAAAAAGTTATAATGTTTACCAGACTTATTAAATAAAGTATTTCACCATTAAAACTAAGAATTTGTAAATATCGAAAATAAATTGCAGTTTGGGTAGACGTCTCCCCGCCTTGCCGAATTAAACTTAATGTTGATTGAGAATCTACTGACATTCTGCCTGGTAAGAAAACTAAATACCAAAATAGGACTATCAAAATGTCTGGAACAAAAGTTTTTAAGCGCTGTAAAAACATGAATTCCCTTATCTCGTTAAAATAATATTGTACAGCAAAACTGACTTGATTTTAAACTTGAACCATAATTTAAGGTGAAGCATTTCGCTTTAATAAATTATGTCGAATTTATACATATCTTTCCGACTTTGCTTACGCCCAATCAGAAAGTCAAATACTCTATGTAGTTGTCTTTCAAAATTAAGTATTACAGATTAGAGAGTGAATTACTAGACTATTTTTAGACCAGTGCTAAAGCAAAAAATATTAGATAAGAGTTAGCTAACAAGTAATAAAACAAATGCCATCAAGATTAAAAAGTTATTTGGATGACTTTTTTGTCAATCTTGAGGTAGTCCATTAAATCCATCAATGCAACCTTGCATTCCATCATCAGTGTTCAAGAATGAAGCAGTTTTGGGATCCACGCCGACTCCTCCTTTAGAACTTAAAACAATTCTTCTGTCACGTGCAGTGGAACAACCATCTTCTCCGATTGCCCCTGCGTCACTAAAATCTGAAAAATGCTACCAATTGTCAATCCAGTAATGTATTCCCGAGGGTTTGTATCTATTGGGACTTCTTCTGAATTCGCATAATCCTCAGCAGTGGCAGGATTGTCCGATTAATTTTCAGTACTTGAGCAAGCAGACATTAAAAGGGTAATTATTAAGACGGCTGACAATGATCGCAATTTCATTAAATAACTTTACGTCTTTCAAAACTAAAAAACCATGTATTGCCCCAAAGTTAAATGGGGTTGAGGCTGTTGGGTGCGCCCGCAGGGATTCGAACCCCGAACCTTCTGATCCGTAGTCAGATGCTCTATCCGTTGAGCTACGGGCGCAAAGTAGTAAGCGATGGGAAGTCTAGCGATTTATTAAGACCTACCCAA
>Ga0114980_10000729_pt1 | contig 23404 bp, 16 predicted proteins | sample S_140806_EF_Meta_FD_87018 | JGI IMG/M metagenome (GOLD analysis project Ga0114980, IMG submission 87018) | Freshwater microbial communities from Lake Simoncouche, Canada to study carbon cycling - S_140806_EF_MetaG | ecosystem: Environmental > Aquatic > Freshwater > Lake | place: Lake...
AGAATTATGCCGATGCTCAGATGGAATCCATCATCAGCAATCTAGACACTTTGATTTCTGTATCTCCTTTGCGAAAAGCCAAACTTGGCAAAACAAAAAATAAAGCTGAAAACGCACTCATTTCCGATGTGGTATGTACGCAACAAGGAATTGACGAAAGAATGTCATTCACCATAGGCTTTGTTGGAGGCAAAGTCAATTTATACATGATTATGACCTGGACATTAACGAGCCGATGGGCGCTTTATGAAAAGGACATGAATAATATGGTCCTATCGTTCCGAGAGTATTAATAAGAGACATTGCAGGCGCGGTCCGGGTAATAGCGAGGACTCCTTTTCCACTTATCTCTAGTTTTCAACACCCGTTTCTTCTCCCCAATTCATTCGTAATTTTAAACGTCGGCGCGCGTACGTTGTTGCTCCTTGTTCATTGCACGTTGAACACTGAAAATTGCTCATTGTACAACACTACTGTAACCCGATGGAAGAAAAATGACCAACGTACAACATTCAATGCTCAAGTAACAACTAATGAATTTCAACCATTTACACGTTCACACGCAATTCTCGCTCTTGGATGGAGCGGCGTCTATTTCCGGACTTTACAAGAAGGCGGTAAAAGACAACATGCGTGGAATAGCTATCACGGACCATGGAAACATGTTCGGGGCGTTCAAATTTGTAGCTGAAGCATCGAAATACAATACACCAGAGAATCCGAACACCATTAAACCTATTGTGGGTTGCGAATTTTATCTCGTAGAAGATCGCACCAAGAATAAGTTCACACGCGATGAACGTGATGTTCGTTTTCACCAACTCTTTCTTGCGAAGAATGCAGAAGGTTACAAAAACCTCGTAAAGCTGTGTTCCAAAGGATACATGGAAGGCATGTACGGAAAGTATCCGCGCATCGATAAAGAATTAATTCTCCAGCATCACAAAGGTTTAATTGCTACTACGTGTTGTTTGGCTGCCTCTGTACCCCGCGCCATTCTTCGTAAAGGTGAAGTAGAAGCAGAAAAAGAATTCAAATGGTGGCTCGATCTTTTCGGCGAAGATTATTACATCGAATTGCAGCGACACGATATTCCTGAGCAGAACACTGTAAACGAAGTATTGCTCAAATGGGCGAAGAAATACAACGTGAAAGTCATTGCATCTAACGATTCACACTACGTGAATGAAGATGATGCAAACGCTCACGATATTCTTCTCTGCATCAATACGGGAGAAAAACAGAGCACGCCAACCGCCAAAGACTTCAACGATGAAGACGGAGGAATGAAAGGAAAACGTTTCGCGTTCTGGAACGATCAGTTTTATTTCAAGTCAACAGCAGAAATGACGGAACTCTTCTCTGATGTTCCTGAAGCTATTGACAATACAAATGAGATCGTCGACAAAGTAGAAACGCTGAAACTCAAGCGCGATATTCTTCTTCCCCACTATACCATTCCATCTGGATTTATGGATCAGGATGAATACCTGAAGCATTTGACCATGGAAGGTGCATACAAACGCTATCGTGAAATCACGCCAGAGATTGAAGAGCGAATCAATTTCGAGTTATTCACGATTCGCACAATGGGATTTGCAGGTTACTTTCTCATTGTACAGGATTTCATCAACCATGGAAAAGACATTGGAGTATTCGTAGGTCCTGGTCGTGGTTCTGCGGCTGGTTCTGCAGTGGCGTATTGCATTGGTATTACCAATATCGATCCGATCAAGTACAATCTCCTCTTTGAGCGTTTCTTGAATCCGGATCGTAAGTCAATGCCCGATATCGATACGGACTTTGATGATGAAGGCCGTCAGAAAGTCATTGATTACGTTGTAGACAAATACGGAAAAAATCAGGTTGCACAGATTGTGACGTACGGTACAATGGCAGCGAAAATGTCTATCAAAGACGTTGCGCGTGTACTCGATCTTCCACTCGACCAAGCAAACGGATTAGCGAAGTTGGTTCCTGATCGTCCGGGCATTGAGTTGAACAGAATTGTACTGGCTCCTATCGATGGAGAGAAATCACTTAAAGAGAAAGAAGGTCTTGGAGGCGATGATCTCGAGAATGTGAAGAAACTCCGCGCCATTTATGCGGGCAATGATATGCAAGCCAATGTCATTCGCGAAGCGTTACGACTCGAAGGTTCTGTTCGCGGAACAGGAATTCACGCTGCGGGAATTATCATCGCACCATCAGATCTTACTGACATTATCCCAGTGGCGACTTCGAAAGAATCGACATTGTTGATTACGCAATTCGATGGTAAAGTCATTGAAGATGCTGGTGTAATCAAGATGGACTTTCTTGGATTGAAAACGCTCACGATTCTGCGCGATGCGTTGAGCATGATCAAAGAAAATCATGGAGTATCAATTGACCTAGATACGATAGCCCTCGACGACAAGAAAACGTTCGAGCTCTATCAACATGGAGATACCAATGGAACATTCCAGTTTGAATCTCCAGGCATGCAGAAACACTTGATTGCACTCAAGCCCGATAAGTTTGAAGATCTCATTGCGATGAACGCATTGTATCGGCCAGGTCCGCTCGAATACATTCCGAACTTTATTGCGCGTAAACACGGTCGCGAGCCGATTACATATGATTTGCCCGAGATGCGCGAATTCCTCGAAGACACGTACGGAATTACGGTCTATCAGGAGCAGGTCATGTTGCTCTCTCAGAAACTCGCCGGATTCTCAAAAGGAGATGCCGACGTTCTTCGTAAAGCGATGGGTAAAAAGGACAAGGCTACGCTGGACAAGATGAAAGGAAAATTCATCGAAGGCGTGACGAAGAAAGGCCATAATCCGGAGACGTGCGAAAAAGTGTGGACCGACTGGGAAGCATTTGCACAATATGCATTCAACAAATCGCACTCAACATGTTATGCTTATGTAGCGTATCATACGGCGTATTTGAAGGCGCATTATCCTGCGGAATACATGGCTTCGGTGCTCACGCATAACCTAGGTAATATCGACAAGATTACTTTCTTCATGGAAGAATCGAAACGCTATGGTATTCCGGTTTTGGGTCCAGATATCAATGAATCTGAAATTCACTTCTCTGTAAATGCGAAAGGAGCCATTCGTTTCGGAATGGGCGCTATCAAAGGTGTTGGAGAAAGTGCAGCACAGGCCATCATTGAAGAACGAAAAGCCAACGGACCTTACTCCAGTATTTTTGATGTCGTGCGCAGAATCAATTTGCGTGCAGCCAACAAAAAGACATTTGAAAATTTAGTGTGCGCTGGAGCATTTGATTCGTTTACGGACATTCATCGTGCAGTGTACTTCGCTTCTGAAGGAGAAAATACTCCGTCATTCATTGATCGCATTTTGAAATACGGTCAGGCTACACAAGGCGCAGGAGATTCTGCAAGCATCAGTTTGTTTGATGATGTTGCAGATGAAGCAACACAAGTTCCGGAACCGAAAATTCCTGTTGTTGAAGAATGGGGAATTCTTCCGAAGCTGAAAGCAGAACGCGAAGTCGTTGGCATTTACATTTCTGGACATCCGCTCGATACGTACAAAATTGAGATGGAAGTCTTTTCCAAGCATAAACTTTCTGACTTGAAAGATTTGCAGAAGTGGAATGGTGTAGACATGCACATTGGAGGAATGATTACCAGCGGTCAGAAGAAAATGACCAAAACCGGAAAAGAGTTCGGCGTATTTACATTGGAAGATTATTACGATTCGCATGAGTTTGCCCTCTTCGGAAAAGACTTCATCGAATTCGGAAAATTCTTAACGAACCTCGATCAACCGCGTTTTCTGTTGATTCGCGGAAAAGTGCAATCGCGATACGGAATGCCGGATCAACTTGAATTCAAAGTGCAGAGCATGGAGTTGATGGCAGAGATGCTCGACAAAATAAAAACGTGCAACATCAGTCTTCCATTGACTTCTGTGACGGAAGAAAAAATCACGAAGCTCTATGAAGTCATTGGTCGCCACGCCGGAAAAAGTCAATTGAAGTTTTCGATTTTCGAAATCGCAGAAAACATCAAACTCGAATTGCCTTCGCGTAAGGTGCGCGTAAAACCCGACAAAGCGTTGCTGGAAGAGTTGCAGAGTGTGGTGCCTGAGGTGAGCTGGAAGTTGAATTAGTGATTAGTAGGCAGCGGCAGTAAACAGGAGGCAGTAGCAGTGGGCAGTGGCAGTAGCAGTGGGCAGTGGTCCCGAAGCATCGGGAGCAGTGGCAGTAACGGGGTCATTGCGAGGAACACCTGTAGAGTCATTGCGAGGAACGCCTTTAGAGTCATTGCGAGGAACGAAGCAATCCCCCCGTTTATCCCAACAACAGCGGATTGCTTCGTGCCTCTCAATGACCCCGTGACTGCCTACTGCTACTGCTCACTGCCTACTGAAACAACCTCACCATTTCAAACGCCCAATCAGCAGCGCCTTCTCTCCACGGAATTTTCGCTGTACCGAAGATGTTTGTGCGAACGATCTCCTCCCCTGCTACTCCAGGTTTTCGCGTGTAATACCACATAATTCGATAGCGATTCTGCGGAGCTAAATCATGCACTTCAAAATAGGCTCCTTCTCTGAGTTGCTGCGGAGCACTTAACTCTGTATCGTCGCCTGTTTTTGAATAGATGCCTGTCGACTTTCCGTTGCGGTCTTTGCAGTCTTGAGAGAGATTTCCCCACCAGTACGAAGCATTGTGCACCCATCCTATGCAATGCCATCGTGCCTGCTCTGCTGTGGTTTCGTAAAACGTTTCAATGCGCACTTTGGATGTACGCGATGCATCTTCCCAATGACCGGGACGTGTGTACCACGTGCTCTCAAAATCTACCAAGTGGAAGAAAAATGCAAGTGCAGGAAAGTTCTGCTCACGATATGCATTGCTTCCCCATCGCCACCAATACAACCCCGATCCTGCTGTTCCCATGAACGATGTTGCCCAAAGTGTATTGTGGTATGTTACATCATTGCATGCGTCGATGTCGTTCGGATCTGCAACGTACGCACCGAATCCTGTTTCATCAAATATCGCCGGCTTGTCAGGAAACATGCCGTGAATTCCTTTTTCGAATAATCCATCGTTGTTGACTTCATTGAAACGATAAATATTATCGTTACGCTGTGTGAAGTAACAATGTCGCGGAGAAACAACATCGCAATAGCGTGAACTGAATGCGTTGATCGCATAATCGCGTGGCGGCGCTCCGTATGAAGTTGAAGTCAACAATGTGCGATACGGAACTTGTTGCTTCATAAACGCGAGCATCTCATCATGCCAAGCAAGAAATTTGCGCTGCGCAGATTTATTATTCTTCAAGTCAGTATTGGGTTCACGCAAGGTCCAATGCTCCATCTCGCTGATGAGTTGCACAATTCCTAAACTGGTGGAATATCCCCAACGCGCGAGAAAATAACGGAGCTTGTTGCGGTAATGTTTACGTGCAACACTATCCGTGAGAAAATCTTCCGGCATAGCAACATTCGGAAGATACTTGTGATACGGATGTTTTTCCCACGTCAGATGTTCTTCGTGCCATGCGGGTAATGTATATGTGCCATGCTCGAGGCAGAACACCATCTTCACATGACCACGTTCACACACCGCAAACAAACTATCGAGCTCCCATGCATGCGCCATGTTGTACACACCAACAGTATCCCATTCCAATTCGTACGACCAGGGCACATTCACCACGCGAATCATATTCCCTCTGTTCTGTGCGAGATTTTCTGTCCAGTCCTGAACATCCATGTATCCGCCTGCGATTAAATTCGGATAAGATGTATTTGCTCCACCACGGAATCGTTCTCCATCCGGCCAGGCAATATCTTGTCCGAGACAGAAAAACGAACGCATGCGATTACTTTCAATGAAATGACGCTTGTCTTTTCCAATAGCGAGAAATCCCTGATTGTCGGAATCTCTTACAGTGAATGTTAACGGATCAATGCTGTGCACCACATTCGGATTGGTTCCCAAGTGTACTTTAATGGAGACGGTCCAATTACCCGAAGCATGTGGTGAATAACGCACACGCCATTTGTATGCTGTAGGTTCGGGAATCCATTTCGCGTTGGGACAATTCTCGAACACCGCGCGAATGACAGAAGCATCACGCGTAAAATCTTCGTAGTAAAATCCGTAAACCGTATCCGTAATCGTACCGTTGGAGAAAAATGCAATTACATTGATTTGTTCCGGATCGAACGGATTAATTGTTCGCGGAGTATTTTCAATTGCTGCATCAATGCTCAATGGCATTTCGAAACCCACTTCCATCATTTCGAAAGAAGAAACGACAGGATGTTCTCCGACATGCGACAAACATTTCGCTTGAGAATCGCGGGAAAGTGCGTTGGTGAACGGAGAAAAATAATTTCGCGCAGACAGCGTTGAGCTAATCAGAAGGACTGAGAATAGTACACGTGCTGCAATCTTTTTCATCGACAGGTCAATGAATGTGTTTAGCCAATAACAACTCTCAAACTGAAATACTGCGCATCAGCGACAAAAGCGCCTTTAGCCGCAACTATCCCAACAATGTTTTGCGTGTCGCTTCCAGAATAGCAAATGCTTCTTCGCGAGTTGCTGCTTCCGCGTAAGTGCGCAATACAGGCTCCGTTCCGCTTGCACGAATCATCACCCATGTTTCATCGTTCAGGAAGAATTTCCATCCGTCGAGATCTTCCATGCGCTGAATATTGTATTTCCCGAACGACTTCAACGTTCCGGATTTAACTACATCCACAACACGATTCTTCTCTGCTTCTTCCAAATGAAGATCGATACGTTCGAATGAGAATGGTCCAGTGATAGCGTACACTTCTTCGATGAGTTCCTTCAACGATTTTCCGCTCTTCGCCATGAATTCCCAGATCACAAGACCCATCCAGATTCCATCGCGTTCAGGAATATGACCTTTGATGGCAATTCCGCCCGACTCTTCTCCACCCAGCAACACATCTTCTTTCACCATGATGCCGCAGATGTACTTGAAACCGATTTTCACTGTCTCGAGTTCAAGACCATAATGCTTGCACATGTTTTTAATCTTCACCGTGGTGCTGAATGCTGTGCAAACTTTCCCTTTCATCTTCTTGTACTTCACCATGTAGTGAATGAGGAGAAGAATGATGTGGTGAGAGTCCACGAAATTTCCTTCATTGTCGAAGAGACCTATACGATCTGCATCACCATCCGTTGCCAATCCGCAATCGATATCACCAGCGAGGCGAATCATTTCAGAGAACTCTTGCAGATTACGGAAAATAGGTTCCGGCGCCTGACCATCAAACGACGGATTGTAATCGCAATGCAGCAATGTAGCATCCGGGAACAAGCGACGAATTACATTTTGTCCCGCACCGTACATCGCATCGTAACCCAAGTTCAATCCCGATTTACGAATTGCATCCAGATCAAAATTCTTCTCTACGTGCGCAACATATTCATCTTCGAGATTCACCCATTGGAGCAAACCTTGTTTCTCAAAATCTTCCAACTTCAATCCATCCAATGGAGTTGTGCTCACTTCCGGAATCAACGGTTCTACTTCCGCAATTTTCTCAGGAGAAAGCGGACCGCCGTAACCCGCTTTGAGTTTGTACCCATTGTACGAAGGCGGATTGTGACTCGCCGTAACAATGATTCCCAAATCGGTGTTGTAGTTTTTCGCGCCCAATGAAATCATCGGAGTGCTTACAAAACCCTTCGCGATATATACTTTGATGCCCGCATGGCAAAACACTTTCGCAGTAGTCTCTGCAAAAAGTTCACCCGCAAAACGGCAGTCGTGCCCAATAACAACAGACGGTGATTTGAAGTTCGCTTTCAACCATATAGCCGTTCCCTCACTAACGCGGGAAACATTCTCTACGGTGAATTCCTTAGCAATTATGGCTCTCCAGCCGTCGGTTCCGAATTTGATCTGATACATAGGTTATAAATAGGATGCAAAAATAGCGAATTTGCGGGAAGGGTAAGGAGTTGAATGTCCGTAAAATAAAAAGGAGGGCCGTTATTGAGAAGGGATAGTCGTTTACAAACGGCTAAGTGGTGGAAAAGGCGCATTGGTATAGGCGGAGTCATTGCCTACTGCCTACTGCTCACTGCCTACTGCCTACTGAACACTGCCTACTTCCTAATACCCGCTCTATCCAACGCCGCTCTAAACTCACGCGCATTCTTCAAATGCTGATTGTAATCTGCGGTGAATTTATGCCTACCGGTTCCGTATTCTGCACACATGAAGATGTAGTTGTTATCGTCGTGATTCAACACTGCATCGAGACTTTCTTTCTCAGGTAAGAGAATCGGTCCAGGAGGTAATCCGCCGTGGAGATACGTGTTATATGGTGACTCGTGCTTGAGATCATCACTGAGTACCCGCTTGATGTTAAAATCTCCGATTGCGTAAATGACAGTAGGATCTGATTCCAGCTTCATGCGTTTGTTCAAGCGATTAAGGTAAAGTCCGGCAACAACTTTTCGCTCCTCCACTACTACACGCTGCTCCGATTCCACAATCGATGCGAGGATACTCACTTCACTTTGAGTGAGACCAACGTCTTTGGCTTTTTTCTTGCGCTCATCGGTCCAGAATTTCTTGTATTCATCGGCCATGCGTGTGAAGAATTCCTCAGCTGATGTGTTCCAATAAAATTCGTACGTGTCCGGAATGAACAGCGTGAGGAATGTTTCTCCAGTGAATCCGTATTTCGCTGCGTAGGAATCGTCTTCGAGTAGCGTAATGATTTCCAATGAATCGGTTTCCAGGAAACGACCTACTTGTCGTGCAAGATCTTGCTTGGTACGAACAGTGTTGAATGTAAGTTTGATGGGTTCTTGCAGTCCTGCTTTGAACATATTGATGAGTTCGCGGTAGGTCATTCCTTCGCGTACGACATAACGTCCCGGCTTGGGTTTATCGAATTTCTTGAGTTGTGCAGTCCACTCAAAATCTTTGCGGCTGTCGATGATTTTCTTCGCTTCGAGATCATCAACGAGTTGCTCGTAAGTTGTGCCGGTGTGTACATAGAACACACCTTTCTCATCACCGAGGTGTGTTCCCGGTTTGTAATATATTTTCCAGAACCACCATCCGCCTATTGCTGCGGGGATGAGTAGTAAGAGAAATGTGATTTTTATGATTTTCTTCCGGTTCATTTGCTTACATTTTTTCACCACATAGAAACATAGGGTACATAGGTTTCACATAGTGTAATCATCAGGTTAGGCATCCTATTTTACCGGATTTACCTATGTGAAGCCTATGTCAATCTAATGTGCCTATGTGGTTCATTTCTCATTTCTCACTCGTGAACTCTGAATTCTGACCTCAGAGGTCTAACTTCTGATCATCGTCTGCAATTGCGTCCTCAACTGCATCGCCTGCGTATCACTCGGATTTCTCACGAGTACTTCATTCACATATTTCAATGCTTCTGCGTAATTCTTTCTGAAAATATATAGTCCCGCCGTATTCATCAACGCCGTTCTATCATCCGGGTCGGTTTTCAGAGCATCTGTATACATTTTTTCTGCCTGCATATCGTTGTTGTTCATCAACCAGAGATATCCCAAGCTGGTTAATGCGGGAACAAAAAACGGATTCTGCTTCAATACTTCTTCGTATTGTGTTTTTGCTTCAACCGACTTCTGCTGCGAAGCCAACGCCAATGCATATTTCGCTCTGAAATCGGGATGAAACTGTGCAAGATCAACAGCTTTCTTGTAATACACTTCTGCAGTGACTGCATCGCCAGTATTGAAAAAAGATTCACCTATACGGTAAGCCGTCCACGCATCAAAATTGTCAAAGGATGTTTGCGTCAATGAGGTGTCGCGGATCCATTTGGCATCTATTACGCTCACCAAACCTTTGAGCGAATTGTAATCGCCACGCAGAAAGAAATAATGCACCAAATCATTGAAGTTGTTCTTGCGCTCTTCCAATGTTGTTGCAGGAAGATACTTCAATGCGGAATCGAGCAATGCTGCATCGTGATCAAATTTTTCGAAATGCTGGAGATAGGCTTTTGCGATAATATCGCGGGAAGGATTCTTCTCATTCACGGCATACAATCCAAGAAACTTCGCAATTTGATCGGCTTCCTTCTTGACACTGTCGCGCGATGGTCGTCGTATATAATGATCGTGAACTGTGACATGCGGAATGTCAATGGCTCCCGTGCGCGGCATGTGACACGATACGCAATTGTTTTCTTCTGCTGCGATATGTTCAGGAGTATCTGCACAACGTACAAGTTTATTCTTGCCTTGCTGGTGACAATTCACGCACGCTGCATTGAACGTTGCATCTCCTGTTGCTTTTACACTGATGTGCGGATTGTGACACGTTACACAGGTGAATGCATTTTTGTACGGACGCAATGAATCTTCATTGGCTGTGCGATTCAGCTCTGTTTGAATGAAGCACTGACTCATTTTCAATCGCTCTGCGTGTGAAGCCATGATGAACTGATCTTCGCGTCCTTCGTATTTCGGCATGAAGACGGTCATCACGGTATTCAGCTGCATACCCGGACGAAAATCAAAAAACGATTTGCCCGGTTTCAAAACGGCATTCCCTTGCAAATGGCAACGTTGACACACATCAAACTGCAATTCAGGAGAAAGTTTTCCCGGATTCACAATGGTGTAATCAATGTACTTCGATGTGTCTACTCTGTTGCCGGCGAGTTTGTCTTTCACGTGAATTGATCCTGGACCGTGACAACGTTCACAGCTGATTCCATTTTGAACAGATTCGTATTTGTTCTCCGAGCCCATGACAAATTCCGGTAATGAATTGTGACAACTCATACATTCCAAACCGATTTGTCGGCTGAAACGTGAATTGTATCCGTTCTCAAATCCCGGAGGTAAATCCCATTTACCCATTTGCGCATAATACGTCATGGGCATCTGGTAGAAATAACCATTCACACTGAACATATGCGAATTGGTGTGTTGTCCTGAACCGACAATATAATCGACTTGCTGCGTGCGTGAATACACGGTGTCTTTTCCTTTCAAGCGAAACTCATGAATGTGCATGAGCGAATCATGGAAATAACTTTCGTACCAGAAGTCTTTGGTCTTGTCGTAAATGAGTGCGTCCTTCCCGAAATGCGCAACACTTTTCTCTGGAGTAGCGTGATCAAACGATTTCCCCATTCCAGTTTCAATGAAGGTTTGATAAATCTCTTCGTGACAGGAGCGACATTGATCCATGCCCACATACTGCGCAGTATCGGAATGATTGAGGTATTTACTGACAGAATCATTAGCAATTTCATTTCCTTCACTTCCACACGAAGAAACACCCGCGAGAACGGCTACACAGAAAACTAACGCTATGATGAAGTATTTCCTCATTCTTCGTAGAACAGGCTATACAGGCGATCTGCGAGGTACTTACTGTCGATTGCTTGTTCGCGTGAAACCGAAATCAACGCATACACGCGTTCGTTTGTTTTGATGGTTGCAGGCAAGGATTCACCCGGCTCTAAAACGGTAATCACTTCTCCTTTGCGTTCAGGATTGATTTGCGGCTCTATCATATCGCGACCATCGTACACTTTATCGAGGTATTGCGTCCAATCAAGTTGTTCCACGTCCTTCTTCGTCATACGTGTAGCACACAAAGGAGTAACTTCTACAACCATCATATCGCGTGTTCCGTCAACAATGAACCAGGCATCATCATAATCCATCTTGCTTGGTGTCGGTTCATTCAGTAATCGCGCATAGTATTTTCCATCACCATCCTTTTTCACAACGTATCGACTGCGATCATTCATGTAAAATGAATCGGGAAGGCTCAAGGTCACATCGTTGTCCATATTGTAACCGGAAAACAAATACGCACCGGGTTGCACTTCATAATCCTCCCAGCTATGCGGTTCAAGAACAATACGTTTGATCACACCTTCTTCTCCTCCAATCACAAACTTCAGCGTATCATCAGAAGTATTGAGTACGTTAATCACGCGATCTTCCATCACCACTTGAGTCGTATCCGACATTACAGCAGCTGAGTTATCGTCACCGGAAGAAGAACGCGAAAGAAGAATTACCGTTGAACCGATGAGAAGCAAGAACGACCAGAATATTACCGGGATGAAAAAGAAATCATGTTTTCTCCTTGGAGTGCCATCTTCATTCTTCGTTCCGAACATTGCAATTCCCGGAAGTAGCAGTGCTAATCCGGTATAGAAAAATGTCCAACCGATAAAAGACGGATTTCCCAAGCGTGTATCCGTATAGAAATACGAAACGATCCAACCGCAGATCAGAAATGTGCCGGGAACGATGAGACCCGCTCCTCTCCATACAATTACCATGTGGTATACGTTAGTGGTAAATTAATGTCCTTTGCGAACCAATTGCATAATGAGTTCGTCCACGAAAGTATCACCCACGCGAATCCATTCTTTTCTGATTCCTGTAATGGTGAATTTATGTTTCTGGAAAAGCAGTACGCTGTCTTGATTGTCAACTGTTACTGTGCAATACAGTTGATGCAAATGCAATTGATGAAAACAATACTGAATGAGCAGTGTCAACGATTCGGAAGCGTATCCTTTGCCGCGGTCTTCCGGACTTGCAATCAGAATTCCGATTCCGGCGCGTTGATGTTGAGGATCAAAGTCAAAAAGATCGATGCACCCAACATCTTTTCCTTCACGATTCGTGATCATGAGGCGTAATTGTTTATTGGCGTACAAATCCATGTGCGATGAAGCAATGTATTGTTCCAATACAAATTTCGAAAAAGGTGTAGTGGTATTGCTAGCTTTCCAGATGGAACTATCATTCTCCCATTTGTACAGCGTTTCAACATCCTGAGGTTCGAGTGCGCGTAAACGAATGCGTTCTCCGAGGAGTAATTGAATCTGAGTCATAGGGTTAAAGTTACGGATTCAATTTCTCCTGACAAGCGCAGAAATTACTCTTTGTTCTCAGCAAATTGCCGCGCTGCCACTTCTGTAGCAGCTGCCACATCTTCTGCAGAATAAACAGGCATGGCTAGATTTCCAATTGCGTCGAGATATTCGCGCACATAACACCCAAAATGCATTCCAATTGCGTGCGATTTCTCCAGTGCAGGAATTAGCTCAAAAATGAACCGGGCCTTTTCTGCTTCTTCCCCAAAAACCTGCGCGGCTACTTCGCGAATAGGATGCAAGCAAGTTACAGAATTAGCATGGACTTCAGGATATTTTGCAACGGCATCATCCAACAGTCCGCTAAATGCTAAAGCTGAAATACCCGCAGGAAGCCGTAATTCCGAGAAGATGGTCGGCACTTGCTTACGATTGATGTACGCAAATAATTTCTCCAATGGCTCACCTGGAAGCTGACCGGAAACCGAGATAGACCATGTCCTTCCATCCACAGCCATCAGCAAATGCGGAGGGACACGCACTGCTTGCAAAACGATCAGATAACTTCCATGCATGAGACGTTTTTCGTCCGCTTCATGCACATTTCCAAATACAAAATGCGTCAATTCTTTTTGGTTTTTACAACCTGACGTTGCGGTGCTTTTCCGAAAATAATCTCCCTTGACTCCTTGAATATACCAATGAAGGTAAGGTGATTCAGCGGAAACTCAAGGAACACGTGCATAAAACTAAGTAAGAACAAAACATCGAACCCGAGTTTGTAATCGTAGTAATAAAATCCTACAGATGCGATCCACAAAATTACTATAGCTGCCATTCTCTTTTTCGGAATCTCATGCCATTTGATCACTGTGGTTTTTGAAAACCAGTTGAGGTAATGGTATGTGTATGCAAAAGCAATGAATCGCATAAACGCTAAGCCAATTTTAGATGTGTAAATTCCGTTGATCAGCGTATCATATCCTTCCTGCGTTTTCGGTGGAACGGTGTAAATATTAACATCCCAGAGATGTAACATGTACATATTCAATGCCTGAAAACGGCTATACGTAGTGCGGGCCCAATCTGCAATGCCGAATGATTCCGGCTGAATAAAAATAAACAGCAACGGAATGAGAAAAAAGATAACGCAGGAAAGATAGCCCGACTTGCTGCGACCTTTGAGCGCTCCGTAGAGCATGAATAATCCTGTGAACACATAAACATGAATGAGCGTAGGCAGAAACACAGAGAAGAAGATCATTCCGTTTTTGGAAATCACTGCCGTTGCCATGATGATAAATACTGCAATGAAGCGTTGGAATGCAGTCTTTAACACAACCATGGCCAATGCCGCTGCAAATGCAATATATACCAATGCAGTTGACAACGCCTGACTCATTTCAGGAGCGAGGATTTCCTTCGGACGCAATACATACGCTGTAATGAACAACGCAATGGAAGCAAGTCCGAGAAACACAAAATCCAATTTTCCTCTCGAGAAATACTTGCGTTCATGCAACCAGGAAATCTCAGTGAGATAATGAGCAGGCCCTAAAACAGCATAGACAATAAGAAACAACTCAAAAGGTACGAAGAACGCAACACCGCACGCGAGGAGCATCAACCCGATGTTGAGATAATTCAATCGATCACCATTCAGAATGCTTTCTTCTGCTTTCATAGTGAAGTTTCTCCTTTGAATACAAAAACGGCAGGACCTTCCAGCCAGATGTTCCTAAATCCCGGAACGCCATCTTCGGATTTCACACCGTTCAAGTCACGTTCAAAATGAACAAGCAAGTTTCCTCCTTTAGTTTCAACGCGACATGATTTTTCTGCTTCAGCAACACCAATCAAAGACGCAACCAATGCCGATGCTGTAACACCAGTACCACAGGAATACGTCTCATCTTCCACTCCGCGTTCGTACGTGCGGACAAAAATTCCATTCGGATATGCTTCCACAAAATTCACATTGGTTCCTTCCTTGGCAAAACGTTCATTGTAACGAATCTTCCGTCCTTTAGAATACACGTCAAGCTCTGGAACGTTCAATTCGAACTTCACATAATGCGGAGAACCTGTATTGAGATAGAAATATCCTTCTCCCGCTTCAATATCCGACACATCACACATTTTCAATTGCACTGTTTCCGGAGAGATAATAGCTTCGTGAACGCCATCACTGGCCATGAACCGAACATGGTTTTTTGTTACGACTCCGATGTCATGAGCAAAGCGACTAATGCATCTACCTCCATTCCCGCACATTGATCCGCGATGACCATCAGCATTGAAATAAATCATTTCGAAATCGAGTTCTTGATGTTTGCGCAACAGCATCAAACCATCTGCACCAATTCCGAAACGGCGATCGCACAAACGTTCAATCAGTTCTGCATTATCGGCAGGAAAAGTTTTAGTACGGTCATCGACCAACACGAAATCGTTACCGGTCCCTTGGTATTTAGAAAATGAAAAGATCATGGTAATTTCGCTAGCAATGCCTCGTCCGTAACTCTTTCCATTTGTCGGAAATCAGCTGTGTTTTCCAAGCGAAAAACGCCACCTGCTGTTTTCATAAACATTATATTGTCAAGTCGATAAAGCGATAGTTGTTCCTGGGCGTCAATTCCAAACAACACCAAGCGACTGCGGGTCAGTTTGTATCCACGGTAATTCAGCGGCGATTGCCAGAATTCGATTGTTACAGACTTACCCGGCTCTTCACGAATACCGGCTTCTTTGCTACTAATACTGTCGAGCACATTGGTTCCATCGAGATTCATCAGACTCACTACTTTCTCTCCCAGCAATTCATCCTTGCGCACTACGATATCATCACCATCATTAGAAGCAATAACTCCTGAGGTTGTATCTCCTTCTGAATAAGTAGAATCCGTAGAGGAATTCACTGCCGTGATCTCTGCGTTCTTCTTTTCTTTCTTTGGAGTCGTCTTTTTGTCGTTTCCGTCAGTGGAATTTTTCTCATCCTCCGCGTCTTGCACTGGATCAGTGAACGTCTTCTCTAGTGCGAGTCCTTTCACTACTCCATCCAACTTCAAGAGGAAGAATCCGCCGCCCATTACAATGCCCAAGAGAAACCCCAGGAAAAAAACCTGTAAGCGATTTCCGAAATGGTAAAGGCGGTAACGACTGCGTAGTGACATTTGCGAGGTGAAATTACTAAATATCAGCATGCAGAACCGTACCGTTTTTCTATTGAATTATCAACCGTTCTGAACCGTTTCAGGAGATTTTTTAACAATCGCGTGCATTTGTAAATCATGTTAAAATCCACCACTTCGTGAACAAAAGTGAAGGGAATGCGGTTATACTTTCAGAAATTTGTAAGCGATTATTTAATTTATCTGTCCTATGAAACGTTACCTGTTTGCTTTTGTACTTGCTCTAGGCGGTGGTGCTGCCGCTCTTGGATTTGAACGCTTGTTCTTCAATAATGCAGCCAGTGATGTTGCTTCTATAAACACAAATGTCCCGGGACAATTCGCCTCACTTGGAGGAGAAAAATTACCCGATTTCACTCCTGCAGCTGAACAAACCGTTCATGCTGTGGTTCACGTTATGACCAAATTCACAACAACTCAAACCTACTTCGATCCGTTCCAAGGCATGTTTGGTGGCAATGGAATGCAAACCGTTCCGCAAGAACAACAGGCCAGTGGTTCCGGAGTAATTATTTCAAAAGACGGATACATCGTAACAAATTACCACGTCATTGAACAGGCTGAGCAAATTCAAGTCACACTTAATGATAAGCGCGCTTACGATGCAACTCTCATTGGTGCAGATCCGAATACCGATTTAGCAGTTTTGAAAATTGAAGAAGAAGGCTTGCCTTTCATTTCTTGGGGAAATTCTGATGATGTAAAAATCGGAGAGTGGGTACTCGCTGTTGGAAATCCATTCAATCTTACATCAACAGTAACTGCAGGAATTGTGAGTGCAAAAGCGCGGAACATCAATGTCATTTCAGGTAATGGAAGTGGAAGCGGCGCTGTAGAATCATTCATTCAAACAGATGCAGCAGTGAATCCGGGGAATTCGGGTGGTGCACTCGTAAATACCAACGGACAGCTGATTGGAATCAATACCGCAATCGCTTCGCAGAACGGTTCATTTACTGGCTATTCCTTTGCAGTTCCAGTGAATCTGGTGAAGAAGATTGTTACTGATCTTGTTGAGTACGGAATGGTGCAGCGCGGTTATCTAGGCGTGAATATTCAGGACGTGGATGCGAATTTGGCGAAGAGCAAAAATCTCGATAAAGTATCTGGAGTTTATGTCATCGGTGTGATGAAGAAAGGTGCTGCTGAAGATGCGAAGTTGCGAGAAGGTGATGTCATTACTGCGATTGATACAATCAATGTTGCTAATGTTGCCGAATTGCAGGAACAAATTAATCGTCACCGTCCGGGCGACAATGTAGAAGTTACCTACATCCGCAAAGGAGAAGAACAGAAAGTGACTGCAACGTTGAAGAACAAAAACAATACCACCGAAATTATCCGCCAAGATGAAAGCATCAAAGCGGTAGAATCGCTCGGAGCTACGTTTGAGCCAATGGACCAAGAACAACTTAAACGACTGGGAATCAGAGCTGGACTTCGCGTTTCGAAACTCGATGATGGCAAATTACGTACATCAGGAATGAAGGAGGGATTCATCATCACCACCGTGGATAAGGTGCCTGTAGGAACTCCGGAAGAATTGAAAGACATTTTGGAAAGTAAGAAAGGAGGATTACTGATTGAAGGCGTGTATCCTAACGGTACGAGAGCGTACTATGCACTTGGGCTTTAAATATTAATCGACAAAAAAAAGCCATTAGTCGAATAAAATATGTCGTTAAGTTATCATTATCAGCCTATTAACGATTTATGATAAAAAGTGGGTTTTGCCATTGCCTTGCGTGGTCGTTCGTCGTACCTTTGCAGAAGGTAAAAAAGCAATAAAAAGGCTGTTTTTCGCGTTCTTTTAATAGAACTTAAATATTTATCTGATGAGACAACTAAAAATCACAAAATCGATCACCAACCGTGAGAGCGCGTCGTTGGACAAATACTTACAGGAGATCGGTCGTGAGGAGCTGATTACTGCAGAGGAAGAAGTGATTCTTGCAAAACGTATCCGCGATGGAGATGAAGTGGCACTCGCCAAGCTTGTAAAAGCTAACCTTCGTTTCGTCGTTTCAGTATCCAAACAATACCAGAATCAGGGTCTTAGTCTGCCCGATTTGATTAATGAAGGAAACCTCGGTTTGATTAAAGCTGCAAAGCGTTTTGATGAAACCCGTGGATTCAAATTCATTTCTTACGCAGTGTGGTGGATTCGTCAGTCAATCCTTCAGGCTTTGGCTGAACAATCACGTATCGTGCGACTTCCTTTGAACCAGGTTGGTTCATTGAACAAGATCAACAAAGCATACTCACGCCTTGAGCAGGAATTCGAACGCGAACCAACTGCTGAAGAATTGTCGCGTGTGCTTGAACTTCCGGAAGATAAAGTTGCAGACACGATGCGCGTTTCAGGACGTCACGTATCAATGGATGCTCCTTTGTTGAACGGAGAAGACAATAGCCTTCTTGATGTTATTGTGAACCACGATTCTCCACGTGCAGACCGCATGCTGATGAACGAATCTCTTCAGAGAGAAATCGAACGCAGCTTGTCTACACTCACAGAACGTGAACGCGATGTAATCAAGTTGTTTTTCGGAATCGGTTGTCAGCACGGATTAACCCTCGAGGAAATCGGTGCGAAGTTCGACCTCACCCGTGAACGTGTACGTCAGATCAAAGAAAAGGCGATTCGCCGTCTGCGCCACAGTTCAAGAAGCAAACTTCTGAAAACGTACCTCGGCTAAAATAAAATGGACTGAGTAATTCTAGAGCCGCAAAGAAATCGGGAACGCATAAAAGCACCGTGATCTTTGCGGCTCTTGTTTTGTCAGCCACGATACTCATTAGAATATCTGCATATCAGCACATTAGCAAATTAGCACACTAGCAAATTAATACATCAGTAACACACACAATGACACTCAACCCGATGGAGCCCACACAAGGCAAAGCCAAATCTTACGAGAACGAATTGAACGATTGGATCAGCAATGAGAAAGCTGCTTTGGCACTGATCAGTCACATTGGAAATTTATGGTTCGAGAAATCAGTTGAACTCATGCTTTTCCGCAATCAATTGATCGACAGAAGTCCTTCTGAGGTGATGAATCTTCATCAGTATGCGAAAGACATCGTGAAGAAAAATCTCGATGTAAAAGACACTGCTAATTTGGCTGCAGAACTGGTAAAGCTGAACCTTGCTCCTTCACGTATCGACATCGGCCGCTTAGGCGCTGAGTGGGCGGAAGAATCATCGAAGTTCAAATCAATGACTGATTTCGTTACAGTAAAATTGGCGGACTTCATTGGTGAAGACAAACATTCCATCACACCGAAAGATGTTGTATTGTTCGGATTTGGTCGTATCGGTCGTTTGGCTGCACGCGAATTAATCGCTCAAGCCGGAAAAGGTGATCAGCTACGTTTGCGCGCAATTGTTACTCGCGGAAACAGCAATGAAGAAATTGTAAAACGTGCTGATTTGCTGCGTATGGATTCTGTGCACGGTCCTTTCCCGGGAACCATCATCGAAGATTTCGAAAGCAAAGCATTGATCGTTAATGGTCACACCATTCACATGATTCACGCGAACAATCCTGAAGATGTGGATTACACGGCTTACGGAATTGATAACGCATTACTCATTGACAATACCGGTGTTTTCCGTGATCGTGAAGCACTGAGCCGTCACTTGAAAGCGAAAGGCATTTCAAAAGTGCTCCTTACCGCTCCTGCTAAAGGTGATGTTCCAAACGTTGTTTATGGTGTAAATCACGAGGCGGTTGCCCCTGCTGCTGATACTGTATTCTCTGCAGCCTCTTGCACAACCAATGCTATCATGCCTATTCTTTACGTTGTTGACAAAGAATTCGGTGTAGAGAAAGGTCACATTGAAACGGTTCACTCGTACACAAACGACCAGAACCTGCTCGATAACTATCACAAGAAATATCGCCGCGGACGTTCTGCTGCATTGAACATGGTTATTACTGAAACCGGTGCTGAAAGTGCATTGAAGAAAGTATTGCCGCAGTTGTCAGGAAAGTTCACTGCAAACTCTGTGCGTGTACCAACCCCTAACGTTTCATTGGCGATTCTGAATATTACCATCAAGCGTTCAACTACAAAAGACGAAGTGAATGAAATCATCCGTCGTTACGCATTGAAAGGTAATTTGGTGGAGCAGATTCAATACGCTTTCTCGAATGAGTTGGTAAGCTCTGACGTAATCGGAAATCCTTGTTCATCGGTATTCGACAGTCAGGCTACAATTGTATCTCCCGACAGCAAGACCATGATTCTTTACGTTTGGTACGATAACGAATACGGTTACACACGTCAGGTAATGCGTTATGCGAAATATCTTGCTGAAGTAATCCGTCTCCGTTACTATTAAGCTGTACGATTAACCACAGATTTCACAGGGTAAATACACGAGCCTCAGGAAGACAATAATTGATCGGCCTGTCTCAGTCACACTACTCATTGTGCTCTGTGGTTATCAATCAATATTCTCTATAGGCGGATAGATAACCTCGTTACATACGCCTGAATTACGCGATTCAGGTGTTTTATCAACACCTGCCAGAATGAAGTGCATAACTTGACAGCACGTGGTTTGCACTTTACTATTATCGAATCTGTTTTCTTGTAATTTTGATCCGCAAGAAAAGAATACAGTAAAACAGAAAACCACAGAATACTAATTCATATAATCAAAAACGTTATGGCAGTTCAAATTACAGACGCAAACTTCGAAGAACTTGTATTGAAATCAACAACTCCGGTATTGGTTGATTTTTGGGCAGAATGGTGTGGACCTTGCCGCATGGTAGGACCAATCGTGGAAGAAATTTCCAAAGAGTATGAAGGAAAAGCAGTTGTAGGAAAAGTTGATGTTGACAGCAATCCGAATATCTCAATGCAGTTCGGCGTTCGTAACATCCCTACTATTCTGTTCTTCAAAGACGGCAAAGTTGTAGATAAGCAAGTGGGTGCAGTTCCGAAGAATATTTTGGTTGACAAGCTTGCAGCACAGATGTAGTGCCAAAATTATTTCTGAATGACGAATCAAAGGAGTCCGCAAGGGCTCCTTTTTTTGTCACTGTGAGCCGATACTTGAAGAAAGAAGTGCTATAGATATCATGCTTACAGAAATAATTCGGCATACCTTGATTCAAACCTCGTAATTCGTAATTCAAACCTTGTAATTCGTAAATCGAGCCTCGTAAATCGTAAATTTGAAGTATGTCACTTGAGCCGCACGATTTCCAACAGTACACACACCTCGAGCTCCTTGCCCGTCAGGTGGTGGAAGGCTTTATTACCGGCTTGCATAAAAGTCCGTTTCATGGTTTCTCTGTGGAGTTTTCTGAACACCGCATTTACAATACCGGAGAACCAACGAAACACATCGACTGGAAACTGTACGGTCGCAGCGATAAGATGTTCGTAAAGCGTTTCGAAGAAGAAACGAATCTGCGTTGTCATCTCATCATTGACCACTCATCGTCGATGTACTTTCCGGAAGATGCGCTCACCAAAGGACTCGACAACAAAATCACATTCTCAGCGAAATGTGCCGCAGCAATGATCGAATTGCTCCGCATGCAACGCGACGCAGTTGGACTGACCGTATTTGCAGAAGATGTAGAAGTGCATACGCAGGCGAAATCAACCAACCTGCATACAAAATTGCTCTATCACGAGCTGAATAAACTCCTCACTCCTCTTCCAACCGATCAACCGAAGAAAACGTTTGCCATTGAAGCGCTACATCGCATTGCAGATAGTATTCATCGCAGATCGCTAGTCATGGTCTTCAGCGATATGTTCGACTCGCGTGAGAATACCGATTTGCTTTTCTCGGCGTTGCAGCATCTAAAGCACAACAAGCACGAAGTCATTCTGTTTCACGTAACGGACAAGCAACACGAGTTGGAATTCGATTACGAAAATCGTCCGTATACATTCGTAGATATGGAAAGCGGTGAGGAAGTAAAAGCACATCCTTACGAAGTGAAAGACGCTTATCTCACCGCTATCCGTAAGTTTCACGACGAATTGAAATTGCGTTGTGGACAATACCGCATTGACTTTGTAGAAGCCGATATTAACGAAGGGTATACGCAGGTGCTGATGCCGTATTTGATGAAGCGAACTAGGATGGTGTAGTAGACTATTCACTATTCACTCTTCCCTATTTCTCCTGTATCTTTTTTATTCCTCCTCGTTATATCCTCAAATTCACCTATGAGGAAAACTTTACGTAACCAATTGCATCAATCATGTTACGTAGTGTTGTTTTCCTGGTGGTTCTCATTGGAATTACTGGCTGCAATAAGAATTGGTCTGGCATAGTAGTCGAAAAGCGCGTCTACATGCGTGGCTACTACGTGCATGTTCCGTGGGAGCGCAAATCGCCAGTCAATGCGTATCCCAAGCCGGAACCCTATCCTGTAGATCATTCTCGTACTGCCGCAACAGATTCTGTAAGTAAGAATTCCACTCCTGCTGTTGCGAGTAACGACAGTGTAGTCAATGCTCTTCCGCCATCGGTAGGATCATCGTCACCACCAGCATCAAATTCTGCAACACCAGCACCTATCGCTCAATCTGCAGATAATCCACCACCGCAACAAGATGCTTTTTCTCCCGACACAATTTCCAGTCCACATTTTGCGTCTATTGATACAAGCTATTCACCCATTGCAGCCGATCCGATTTTGCCAGGAACGGATACGTCTGTGATAGCCGATGAACCTCCGCAGCACGACAAGGGTTTCGAATTTCCCGACGGAACATTTGCGTTGACTGCGGAGCTCGGTTTTTTCTCTGCGATCAATACGCAAACGATCAAAACAAAACCAAGCTCGTACACAGCAGGCGCAGCAATGAACTATGCCATTCCTGTTTTTGAAACGCACAAGCTTTCCTTCAGTTCTGGATTCAATTACACGCGATTTTCTATTGCGCAAAACCAAGTGAAATCGTCTCCGTTATTCCCGGAAAGACATGGAAAAGAAAGAATTTCATTGGTGAATTGGATCAGCGGAATTGCGCTTGATTGGCATTTCAAGAAACAAGAATCACTTTTTGTGCAGAACGTTTCTTTCGGACTATTTTCAGAAACCACACTTTTTGCAACACATGTAGCGCACGATGTAGCGCGTAAAAACGACAATGCGCAATACACGTTTTACAAAAAGCGTGAAATCGGAATGCGCACATTACGCAATTTCAATTACGGATTCACGATTTCTGCAGCGCATGGATCGTGGATATTTTTCGCCAATTACAGAATGAGCAAACGTGTAAAAAACGACAATCACGAAAGCGAAAGAGATCTTCCTCCAGTGGTAATCG
>Ga0114980_10000731_pt1 | contig 23382 bp, 16 predicted proteins | sample S_140806_EF_Meta_FD_87018 | JGI IMG/M metagenome (GOLD analysis project Ga0114980, IMG submission 87018) | Freshwater microbial communities from Lake Simoncouche, Canada to study carbon cycling - S_140806_EF_MetaG | ecosystem: Environmental > Aquatic > Freshwater > Lake | place: Lake...
ACTCATAGGTTCCTTCTGGCAGCGCTATAACGGGAATTGCAAACACTTCAACGCTATCGGTAATACTGCTTGTGCACCCGAAGTTACTTTCAGCGGTGAATGTGTAGTTGTAGAATCCATTGTCTTGAAATTGATAGCTGGCCTGAGCGCCCTGCATTACAAAGGTGGCTGCTTCAATTGTCCAGTAGGTGCTCACGACACCGCCGTTCGGAATGCTGCTAACGCTCTCGAAAATAGTCGGAATTCCAAAACAGTGATTGTTGGCATTTGCCTCAACGACGGGCGCATATCGCACGATTATGTTGCGTGTTGAATTGTGGGTGCAACCGTGTATTGTGCTTACCTGCAAAGACAAAGCAACATTTCCGGGGTTAGGAAAAATGATGCCGGTATCGCCGTCAGAAGTGATTTGAATTCCGTCGAAACTCCATACCCAGGAGTTGATGCTGTCGTTGCCAAATGTGCTTAGATCGGTGAGAAGGGTTGTGTCTTTTTCACAGGCGACGCTGCTCGAAAATTGAGCATTGGGAGTGTCATAAACCATGAAGATTGTGTCGATGGTGGCGGTACATCCTGCGATGCTTTGAAGATTGAAACCAACCGAGTGTTCGCCACCGATTTCATAAACAAGGCCGTTTACCTCAGGGCCAACGCCTTCGATGGTTTCGTCTACAATCCAGTGTAAACTTGAAATTTGTGACCCCTCAACCGATGCATCCGCAACAATCGAAACCTCTGCATGTGTGCAAGCGTGCGGCGCGTGAATGGTGCCCGTAGGTTTTGCGTGCACCATGTATTCGGTTTGGGCATTGTTGTGACAACCAAACGCATCATATACGTGATGTATCACAGCGGAAGCCGTACCTGTATATACAGGTGTGAATGTGTCTGAAACAGCTCCGTTAATGGTGTAGAAAGAAAGCGAATCGTTGACGAACGCAATGCTGTTTTCACCCGCACAAAATTCACGTCCAACAAGGGGTTCAACAAACGGTGGCGTTATGACATATATGCTGTCAGCCGCTGTATTGCTGCAACCATTCGCGTCGGTGAATTGATACACAAAAACTACACTTTCTCCCGAAAACAGGTTGGTATTAAGTGTGGTCGTGTTGACGTTCCCCAATGTGTACTGTCCGCCTTCTGGCACACCTCCCATAAGAGGAATCATGCCGGTGTTGGCGCAAACAGAATCCACAAGGGCCAGCTGTACTTGCGGCAATGGCAATACGTTTACGAAGATTGTTTGCGTGTGAACACAGTCGGAATAGGTCGATGTCAATGCAAAGTTGAATGAACTGTCGGCTCGAACTAAAAGCGTGTTTGCGCCTGCTCCTGCATGAACCCACGGGTGATCCCACACGAATGAATCAGCGTGTTGAATCACAATCTCAGCTTCACTGGTGGCGCAAATATTTTCGGGAACGATCGCGGTTGAAGCGTAGTTTTCAACTACAATGGTATCGGTGCAAGGGATGTAGACATCGCACCCGTTCGGGTCTGTCATGATGATAGATGGACAGTACGACCCGGGCATCATATAGGCATGCGCGGTCGCCGTACCACCAAAGGGGTCACCATTCCCATCGTTGAAATCCCAGAAGTAGTCAAAGTATTGATCGCTTGGGTTGAAGGCTTGAAAGGTCACACCGAATGGTGCACAATTGGCGGTGTCGAGCACTTGAGTGAAAGGCCCCACGCTTGAAGAATAGTTCAGAATATCTTCGATAACCAGCGTATCGGCGCAGCCATTGGCCGCCCCTACAACGAGTTGAACATCATACACGCCGATAGGATAGGTGTGTAAAATGGTATCGCCTACACCGGTTTGATTATCGCCAAAATCCCACCAGGTGTAAATCCCACCTTCAACAGAAGTATTTTCGAGTGTAACAGCGAATAGGCAAGTATTAAGTTGAGTCGTAAAGTTTGCCTCAGCAACGGGGCTATACACTTCAATGTCGGAGGTTGTGCATACGCTGGTTGCACAACCAACGGAGTTGACAGCAGTTAAGCAAACAGCGTAGTTTCCGTTGGCGGAGTAAGCGTGATTTATAGAATCGGCCTCCGCGGAGTGATTGCCATCACCGAAACTCCACGCGTAGGTTGTTCCTGTTGGCGCGAGGCTGTTGTTTAGAAACAAGATGTTTTCATTTCGGCAAACGGGAGGAGCTTGCCAAGTGAATGCGGGTTGTGCCGGCAATACGGCGTCAAACGCAAAACTTCGCGATGACACACATCCATTGGTGTCGGCAACGGACAGTGTGCAGTTAATACCCTCGTTGTAGTTAAAGGGAGCCGTAAATCGATGCTCTGCAATTTGCGTGTTGGCAACACCACCGTCGCTAAATGACCACGACCATGAAGCTGCATTGGCGTCTAAGGCTTCCGCTCGAACCACCACCCCACCGCTGTCGCATGCATTAACAACCTGTGCGGTGAACGAGGAAAAGTCGCCGCCCGGCCATACCACAATGGCGTCGGTGTAGGTTGTTTCTGCAGCGCACCCAAGGGCGTCAATCACAGATACACTAACGTCGTATGTGCCCGCTGTTTCAATAATCAGGTTGGGCCAATCAAAGGAGGCGGGATCATTGGAGGAGGTTTCATCAACCTGACCGTTGTGTTCGTATGCAATGCTCCATGCTGCTGCAAGCGGATTGTCGTTGCGCTGCACAGTAATTCTATCACCGTTTTCAATGGTGATTTCCCAGAAATCGTTCGATGCTTCTGTATCAATCGCAACCGATAGCGGAGCGCATCCAATGGAGGGCGCAAGAAGTATATCAACGGAGGGTGCTGCTACTGCTACCTGCAAAACCTTGGTGTCGTAACAAAGTGACCCATCCTTGTATGCACTGAGCACAACGGAATATTGCCCGGGCTCAGCATAGCTATGGCTTGGGTTACTCTCATTGATAACAAAAGGGCTACCATCACCAAAGTCCCATACCAGCGAATCGCCTCCAATGGATAAATCCTGAAAATGTGCAGTGTAGTTTTCACAAACAACATCAAAATCAAACAGAGCCAATGGCGGCACAACATGAATGTAGTCTTCAATGGTGTAGAAGGTATTGCAGGCACCGTTAAATACAGTCAATGTAACATCGAAATAACCGGTGTCTTCGTAGAGGTGCGTTACACAACTGTCAACTGCAAGCATGGTCTCTGGCGACGTACCGTCGTGAAAGTCCCACGTATAGGTATTATCTGCATTGAACTCCGTACAAAACATAAAAGTTTCACCGGCACAGCTCTCGTTCACTGACACGGAAAAACCGGGTATTGTAGACTCTAATACAGTGAGAGGTGTGTTGGTTGTGTCAATAGAAACACATCCGCTAGCCATAGTGGCGGTGAGGGTAGCGTAAAACTCACCCGCTTCTTCGAATGTGTAGGTTGGGTTGGGGCCAATTGCGTCTTCTTCGCCGTCGCCGTTGAAGTCCCACGAATAATCAATGATGGTTTCACCGGCCTCTGTGGTAATGTTCGATACCACTGCATTTTCCCCAACACAGTAGTACTCTTCGTAATCGAATGAAATTTCGGGAGAGTCGATAAGTACGAAATTGTTCTTGTTGCGAGATCTTTCACACCCGAATTCATTGAGTCGACGCAAGCGAATGTCGTGCGAACCGTATTCATTGAACGTATAGGTTAGGTTGTGCGTGTTGGCAACCTCTACACCGTTCACGGTCCAAACGTATTCGAACGCTGGGTTGAAGGCTTCGTTGTTTGTAAAGATCGACGTTAGGGGCGGCGCACATGAAACGAGGTTCGAACCAGTAAAGTCAATGGTTGGGTTACCCGCCACAAACAAAGTGTCTTGAATAGAAATGGCGCACGCGTTACCGTAGTGCGCTGTCATTGTGATTACGTAGGTCCCCGGCGTGCTATAGGTAAAGCTTGGGTTTGTTTGCGTTGCGTCTGTCGTTCCATTTCCATTCAAATCCCATTCGGTCGAGCTTGGCAGTGGCACGGATTGGTTGTTAAACGAAATTGTTTGTCCCGCGCAAATGGTATCACCATTAAACGTGAATCGTGCGGAAGGTTCATCAGACAATGTAATTGACTGGCACGATGTATCAACGCATCCAATGGCGTTCTCAACAGCCAAACAGATAGTGTATGTGCCTACGTTGTCGAAGGCGATTGGTTGAGTTGCGTTTCCCCCTACCAATGACTGGTTGTTTACAATCCAGGTGTGATTCGTGATGGTTGGATCTGATGCGGCTGTAAATTCTATAGCCGCAGGCAAATTGCAGGAGTTTTGTGACCCGATGGTAAAAGCAGACACCGGAAAATTGTTGGTGACTGTTACAAGTTGAGAAGCCGAGACTGATGCAAAGCAGCCATTTTCGTCTACAATGGCGAGCACCGGCGTGTAAACACCGATTTCCTCGTAGCAGTGATTCGGGTTTTCTTCAGACGAAGTTTCACCATCGCCAAAATCCCAGCTTCTGGAAACTATGGCGCCGGAACCCGGCGTGGACACATCCAAAAGTGTTGTGCAGAAGGGCAAACAACCCGCGCCGTCTGTGGCCGAAATACCGGCTTGAGGCTTGGCGTAAACGGTAATATAGTTTTCGAAAACATGCGTAGTTCCGTTTGCACTAATGGCAATGTCATACGCGCCGGGCTGATTGAAAATGGCAACGTATGGGTTTACCGCAGATTGTAGTGTGCTCCCCGACGGGCCGGTAACAGTCCATTGAGGGTTGTTGATGAGGGCGCCATCTGCGCCGACGGCGTTGATGATTACACCGTGAGGAGCGCATCCTGATGGTTCATCGCAAGTGAGCATTACTTCTTGTGCCCGGGAGTTGATGCGACCCGCCAATACAAGTAGTAGAATGAACAAATATGTTGGAAAGCGACTCGTCATGGTTCGACACTTGGTGTCTTTACGGTCACTTTATACCGCATATTTTCCGTAAGGTTACGCATTGCGCGAAGCGGGAGTAACTTTGCTGCATAAACCCAACGCAATGAAAAATCGCTATTTGAGAAAGTTTGTCCAGTACGTGCTGAACGGTCTTCTCATATCACTGCCAGTGTTTGGAACGGGCTATATTGTTTTTCAGTTGTTTAGTTTTTTAGACAGCATTGTTCCGCGTATTCTCTACAACGAAGATGAAATGCTGACCAAGGGAGATCACTTCTCGGGTTGGGGAATTTTGATGTTGCTCCTGGTTTTGTTCGTTATGGGGTGGTTTGGCGGCATGTTCATCAACGACCGCATCAAGGGCTGGTTTCTGAGATTACTCGATAAAATTCCCGGCGTAAACAACCTCTACAAGGCCATCTCTGATGTGCTTGGTGCATTTGTTGGCAAGGAGAAAAAGTTCAATCAACCCGTTTTGGTTCGTGTTAGCGATCAAATGGAGTTGGAAATGATTGGCTTTATTACGGATACGAATTTGTCAGAGTTGGGCCACAACATTGAAGGCAAGGTAGCGGTCTATTTCCCAATGAGCTATAGCTTTTCCGGTCACATGATGATCGTGCCCGTGAAGAACATTACCCGCATAGAGCGAAACTCGGTAGATATCTTGAAATACACAATGAGCGGCGGTATCGTGGAGCTCGATCCGGAGAATGAAGGGAAGGTACACCACTAATTTAGTCTTGCTCCACTTCATCGTATTGGTGTGGGGATTTACGGGAATTCTGGGCCGCGAAATCTCGCTAGGTCCCTTTCTGTTGGTATGGTGGCGGGTATTAATTGCGGTTGTAACAATTGCAATACTTATTGCCGTTACAGGCACCAACGTTCGGTCTGAAAAACGAGATCTTATGCGATTTGCCGGCGTAGGTTTGCTTACGGCGGCTCACTGGGTTTGTTTTTTCGCCAGCATCAAATTCTCGAAAATTTCTGTGGCGCTGGTGGTGCTGAGTACCTCCGCCTTCTTTGTTTCAATAATTCATCCCGCACTGAAAAGAGAGGCGCCCAAACGGTATGAGATGCTCCTCGGAATTGTTGTTGTTGCCGGCATTTTCCTCATTTTCAAATTCGAATCAGAATACACGGTCGGCATCCTGTTGTCGTTGCTTGCAGCGTTTCTCGCAGCATTGTTTTCCACGCTCAACGCGCGTCTTGTGGCTACCTATCAACCCACCCAAATGGCGTTTTGGGAAATGCTTTTCGCCTGGTTGGGATTAACGGCTTATATCGCTTTGAGTGGCGAAGGAGGGCGTTTGCTGGAGCTTCCGGAGCCGCGCGACCTGCAGTTGCTTTCTGTGTTGGGTGTTCTCTGTACTGGCGTTGCTTTTATTGTCAGCATTCGTGTAATGAGGGTATTGAGCCCCTTTACATGTGCATTGGCCATTAACATGGAGCCGGTCTACACGATCATTATCGCGTTGTACTTATACGGCAGTGATGAACACATGAGCCCGGAGTTTTATTTGGGTGGACTCGTCATCGTGTCGACTCTGTTTTTGGATACGTGGCTCAAAAGACGCCAAATGAAAGCAGCCAAGTCTCACGGCTAGACTTGAGGAAAAGAGGTTTTTAAGCGTAGAGGTTGTTCGCTTGAATGTAGCGCGCAACAGTATCTGGGGTTAACCCAACAATTGAAGACCCCGTTTTTAGAAGGTTTCTTATTTCAGTTGCCGACACCGGCAAGAGCTCTCCTTCTAAGAAATGAATGCGATCCGCTTGAGGCTGCAGTGCCATTGGAATTTGAGGGGTTTCACGCTCTCTTGGGTAAACAATAAGCCCGGTGAGCTTAAGCAGTTCCTCGTAGTCTTTCCAGCGATCGAAAACAAGAAGGTTGTCTTCTCCGATTATGAGATGAAACGAATAGTCGGGGTGCTTGCTCAGCAGTTTCTTCACTGTGTCGACTGTAAACGACGGCAAGGGCATGCTAAACTCGATGTCGGTAGCGCTGATGTTCTCCTCGTGGTTGCAAGCCAGTTCCGCCATGGCTAGCCGATGGTGTTGGGGAGCGAGCCCGTGGTTCTCTTTAAACGGATTTTGCGGGCTTACGATCAACCAAACACAATTTAGTTGAAGCTGGTGCAAGGCTTGCCTCGCAATGTGCAAGTGGCCATTGTGAATGGGATTGAACGAGCCGAAGTAAAGGCCAACCTTCATCGTGTGCTCAGAAATTCACGAACACATTGTTCAGCCTCTTTAAGCGCAACCTCCAGTTGTTCATTTACAATGACCGTGTCGAATCGCGGTTCGTATGCCATTTCGTGCTGGGCTTTCGCAACACGTTGCTCGATTTTTTCAGGCGTCTCCGTGCTGCGTTTGCGCAGCCTCTCTTCCAACACTTCAATGCTTGGTGCCTTCACGAAAACGGATAGCGCCTTGTCGCCAAGAATTTTTTTAAGGTTGAGGCCGCCCACTACATCGAGATCGAATATGACGTGCCCTCCCCCACTCCAAATTCGTTCAATTTCGCTGTATAGCGTGCCGTAGTATTGACCATTGTAAACTTCTTCCCACTCAATGAATTCGCCGTTTTTTGCTCTTTGAAGAAAGTCTTCGGGCGCTATAAAATGATAATCTTTTCCGTCGATTTCGTAGTCGCGCTTTTGACGGGTCGTGGCCGATACCGAAAAGGATAGACGCAAATCAGGAATGCCCATAAGGTGCCGCACGATGGTCGTTTTACCTGCGCCGCTGGGTGCCGAGAAGATAATTGCTTTGCCTGTAGACATGTTTGTTGTGTCGGTGGGGTGCAAAAATATCGCTAGAGGACGTTGTTGATTTGTTCTTTGATTTTTTCGAGCTCATCTTTCATGATAACCACCAGGCGCTGCATATCGGCGTCGTTGGCCTTGCTACCAATCGTATTCACTTCACGGCCTATTTCCTGCGAAATAAAGCCCAGTTTTTTTCCTTGTGATTCGCCTTTCAGTTCATCGCTGAAGTGGGCACAATTCGTTTCAAGGCGCTGGTATTCTTCACTGATGTCGAGTCGTTCCAAATAGTATATCAACTCTTGTTCAAATCGATTTGGATCAATCTTATCGATGGGAATAAGCTCCGCCAGGTTCGTTCTGAGTTTTTCACGAACCCGCTCATTTCTGGCCGCTATAGGCGCGTTGAGGGCCAATCTGTTTTCCAGAATGCAATCAATGCGCTGATGAAAGTCGTTTGAAAGTTTTTCACCCTCGAGCTTCCTGTACGTATCGAATTTATGGAATGCATCTTTGATCATAGAAAACAGAGCGGCCCACTCGTCCTCGTCGAGTTCAGTAGACTCAGGCTTCAGCACATCGGGTATGCGCATGATGGCGTTGATGTAGTCGCCACCCGAAATCTGAGCTTCATCCGCAAACGCTTTGAGGTCTGCGTAATAGGCGAGCATCAGTGGTCGGTTGATGGCCATGCGTTTTTCAGCCTCAAGGCTTTCATAATACACCAACAAGTCGGCCTTGCCGCGTTGTATGTTTTCGCTCAACCACGAGCGGAGCTCCAGTTCTTTTTCCCGATAAGCGCTTGGTATGCGCATGTTCAAGTCGAGCTGTTTGCTATTGAGTGAGCGTAGTTCAACCGTGAATTTTTTATTTCCTACGGTTCCTTCGGCTTTTCCGAAGCCGGTCATGGATCGAAGCATGGTGTAATTTTTTAGAGCGGCATATTGCTATGCTTTTTGCGCGGCATAGTGTCAACTTTATTTTCGAGCATAGCAAATGCGCGAATGAGCTTTTCGCGCGTTTGTGATGGTATGATTACCTCGTCGACGTAGCCGCGTTGCGCAGCGCTGTATGGGTTTGCGAAAAGTTCGGCATATTCTGCTTCTTTTTCTTTCCACTTTTGTTCAGGATTGGCGGCTTCTGAAATTTCTTTTTTGAAAATAATTTCAGCCGCACCTTTTGCGCCCATCACAGCAATTTCAGCTGTTGGCCAGGCATAGTTCATATCGGCTCCAATGTGCTTGGAGTTCATCACATCGTAAGCGCCGCCGTATGCTTTGCGTGTAATTACGGTAACGCGTGGCACGGTGGCTTCGCTGAACGCATAGAGCAGTTTGGCGCCGTTTGATATGATTCCGTTCCACTCTTGGTCGGTGCCGGGCAAGAATCCGGGTACGTCTTCAAACACAAGCAGTGGAATATTGAATGAGTCGCAGAAGCGCACGAAGCGAGCCCCCTTTGTGGATGATTTGATGTCGAGTACACCCGCAAGGAAAGCGGGCTGATTGGCGACTACGCCAATGCTGCGCCCACCGATGCGGGCAAATCCAACCAGAATATTTTCAGCGTAGTCTTTATGCACCTCCATCCACGAGCCTTCATCAATCACCTCTGCAATTACTTCGTGCATGTCGTAAGGTTGATTCGGGTTGTCGGGAATAATGGTATCGAGCTTGGGTCGTGCTTCTTGTCCGTTCGAATAGGCGGATGCAGGGGCCTTGTCTTCGCAGTTTTGTGGCATGTACTGGAGCAAATCGCGAATCATTCGCAAACAAGCCACGTCGTTTTCCGCCTTGAAGTGGGTTACGCCACTTTTGGATGCGTGTGTATTTGCACCACCCAATTCTTCGCTCGTCACTTCTTCATGCGTAACGGTTTTCACCACATTGGGCCCGGTAACAAACATGTAGCTTGTGTTTTCTACCATGAAAATGAAATCGGTCAACGCGGGCGAATAAACAGCACCACCGGCGCAGGGCCCCATAATAGCGCTTATCTGAGGTACTACACCACTTGCGCGGGTGTTGCGGTAGAAGATATCGGCATACGCTCCGAGCGAAACAACACCTTCTTGGATACGTGCTCCGCCGCTATCGTTCAATCCAATAACGGGCGCCCCGTTTTGCATCGCCAAATCCATGATTCGACAGATTTTTTCAGCGTGTGCCTCCGCCAAAGACCCCCCCATTACAGTGAAGTCTTGCGAGAACACATACACGAGGCGGCCATGCACAGTGCCGTAGCCGGTCACCACGCCATCACCGAGATATACTTCCTTATCTAGACCGAAATTGGTAGAGCGATGCGTCACCAGCATACCAAGTTCTTCAAAGGAGTTTTCGTCGAGTAAAAAGTGCAGGCGTTCGCGTGCGGTGAGCTTGCCTTTTTTATGCTGTGATTCGATGCGTTTTTCACCACCACCCAAGTGAGCGGCAGCCATTTTTTCCGAAAGTGTAGAAAGCTTGTCAGACATAGTGCAGATTATGTGCGCGCAAATGTAGGGCTGCACTCGCAATATCGCCTCTTACCGTTCTTTGCCGGGTATGGCGCTCAACAGCCTTTGCGTGTAATCCGATTGGGGCGAGTTAAACACCTGATCGGCGTTGCCTATTTCCTCGATTTTTCCTTTGTTCATGACCATGATTCGGTCGCTCATGTAGTGAACCACTCGCAGGTCGTGTGAAATGAAAAGGTAGGTTAAGTCAAACTCTTGCTTCAGGTCATTGAGCAGGTTCAGCACCTGCGCTTGCACCGACACATCAAGAGCTGAAACACTCTCGTCGCAAATAATGAAGGAGGGTTTGCACGCAAGCGCTCGGGCAATAACAATTCGCTGTCGTTGTCCGCCGCTGAACTCATGCGGATAGCGGTCAATATGCTGTGGCAGCAATCCCACTTTATCCAGAAGCTCGAGTGCGAGTTGTCTGCGTTCGACATCCGTGCCGCCAATACCATGAACCTGCATAGGTTCGGTAAGAGCATATGCAATCGCGTGTTTCGGATTGAGTGCGCTATACGGGTCTTGAAAAATGATTTGGATTTCTTTTCGGATATTCCTGAGCGCATCAGCGCTCAGACTCACAATGTCGCGAGTCAATCCGTCGCTTAGTGAATATTCTATTTTGCCTGTAGTTGCAGGAATGAGCCCCAACAGCATGCGGCTTAGGGTTGTTTTTCCGCAACCGCTTTCGCCCACAAGGCCGAGTGTTTCACCCTTTCGAATATGAAACGAAACGTTGTCGACTGCGTGAACAGCGGTGGTCTTTTTATTAAAAAGAGAGGTGGATTGGTATGTCTTCGAAAGTTCGGCTACGTTGAGAAAGATGGTTTCACTAAGTGGTTTTTGTTGACGTGTAACCGCTGCAGGATGCGGGTTTTCTTCAAAGTCACGGACTGTGAGAAGGCGAAGGTTTTTCGCCTCAGCACGAGGCCGGCACTGCAGTAAACCACGCGTGTATTCATGCTGTGGTCTTTGGAGCACATCGACAGCTTTACCATACTCTACAATTTGTCCCTTTTTCATTACAAGAATGTCGTCAGCAATCTCTTCTACAACCCCTAAGTCGTGTGTTATGAAAATCATTCCCATGCCTCTTTTTTCCTGCAGTTGTTTGAGCAGGTGTAAAATCTCGTGCTGAACAGTTACATCCAGCGCGGTAGTTGGCTCATCTGCGATTAGCAGCTTGGGCTCGCATGCAATGGCCATTGCTATCATCACCCGCTGTCGCTGCCCACCACTGAGCTGATGCGGATACGCATCGAGCATCGACTCGGCTCGCGGTAGCTTCACCTCTTCGAAGAGTGAAAGGGTTCTGAGTCGCGCTTTTTCACGTGGAATGCGCAGATGCTTGATTAGAATTTCTTCAACCTGTTTGCCGCAAGTCATCACAGGATTGAGCGACGTCATCGGTTCTTGAAAAATCATCGCAATGCTTTTTCCGCGAAGCTTTTCGAGTAAAGCATCTGTAGGTGCAACCTCCTGTTCTTTCCGATCATCGGTAAGAAGCGATTGATCCAAAATGAATCGCCCGGATGTAAAAACAGCTTTCTCTTTGGGGAGGAGCCTCATGAGACTCAAAGACGAAACTGATTTTCCACTTCCCGACTCGCCTACAATGGCAAGCGTCTTTCCTGCAAACACAGAGAAAGTACTGCTCGAAACAGCCGTCTGCACGCCGCCTTCATGGCGAAAGCCAATGCCCAGATTTTCTATGCTAATCAGGCGCCCGTTTGTCATGGATTGGTTTCATTAAAAACCAATCGGAGGTGATTGCCTTTATTGGACGAGTGGTCGTTTATCAGCGATACGGTAACAAAACGGCCTTGCATCGTCAACCCATGCCATTCCTCGTGGTTGCCGCTTCGTTTGCCTTGCCCATAGCGCTGAGTGTAATACGCTGTGAATTCTGTATACATGTGTTCTTTCAGGTCATGGCTCTGCGGAAATACATCGAGGCTGATGTGATTGAGTCCATCCTCATTGAAACTATACGAGATCTCGTACCAAGTGGAGTCTGCCTCATTCGGTTCGAATCGATAAATGATTTCATCAGGCATGCTGTATACGGAGCTGGACTCTTCCGTTCTTTTGATAAGCCGGGGCTTATCCCCCAATCGTATTCCTCGGAAATCACCCCCTTTGTCGGGCTGAATAATAGTTTCTGCAGATACCATCGATGGCTGTTGCTGGCACCCAACAGCGAGTACTGAAATAAACAGAAGCATTATTACATGAATTGGGCGCATGATTCAAATGTGCAGTAATACGGGCAAACTCAGCGCTATTTCCGGCAGAATAAATCAGCAGCAAATTGTTGATAGTTGCGCAATATCAACCGACTGCCTCGTGTTAGCGCTTCATCACCAAAACCCCACACACATGAAAAACAAAATCATTTTTTCTTCTTCAGTGCTTGTTGTTCTCTGTTGTGTTTATTTCGAAAGGCTCACCAGCGCTGCGTCTGAGGCAATGGATAGCCCTTCTTCGATCCAAAATGCTCAGGACATAATTCCGGTAGCGATGGTGGAGGAAATAGGGCCTGCGCCTGTCAAATCCGTTAATTTAAAAACCAGGCGAACGGAGGTAAAACATAACAATGACAAGGCCGGAACCATTGAGTGCAAGGGCGGCACAAAGTTGTTTTTCCCGTCGGGTTCCTTTGTACATGCATCAGGAAAGCCGGTTATAGGAAACGTAAAGCTCGTTATAGAGGAGTGCCTCGATCTGGATGAAATGCTAGCGGCGAAACTGAGCACAACCAGCGGAGGTCGGAGACTGGAAACAGCTGGTATGATTAAGGTACAGGCATATGCAGGACGTGAAGAGGTTGGCCTTAAGGACGGAGGACGATACAACATTTACTTTCCGATTGATGGGGAGCGAAAGGGTGATTTTGAGCTGTTTTACGGCCAACGCGCGAGCAACGGAACCATTGACTGGGTGTTGGATGGAAGCGCTGATCCCATTGAGGAAACCGCGAGTGTGTCTGACCCTATTGTGAACGATTGTTTCGTTCAAATCAGCGCAAGTCAGTATCGTTGCGGCACGCATATTCAAGAGATGGATTATTTCAATTGGCCGCTTATCAATGGTCAGAATCTTAATCAATGGTTCGTGTCGAATTTCAACCCCGACCCAGAAATGCTCGATGATTTTTGTGCAAATCGGATGTACTCTCAGATCACTTTTCACGTGAATGAAGACGGGTCTTTTCGGGATTATTATGTTTCGCACACATCGAAGGTTGAATATGATCGATTGTTGGCCACCGCGCTGTCTTCTATGCCCCGTCTTGACCTGAAGAAGTTTATGCCTGTTTATACAACGGACCATGCGTGTATTTTGTCGTTCGGCCGCCAACAAGAGCGAAGTACGAAGCAATTTGTTGATCGATTTGTGAAGCGGTACGATTATGACGACCCGGATAAGAACATGTCAGACGTGAGCACGGAAGACCTCAATTATTACGTGTTTTCAAGCACTGAGTTGGGATGGATAAATTGCGATCGCTTCTTGCAAAACGATTTACCACTGGTTGATGTTACGGTGCGGGCACCTATGTGCGAGAACGCTGCGGTTTCCATGGTTTTCGATTCTGACAAGTGCATTTTATCGGGTGTAAAACAAGGCGATGAGTATGTCTTCAAAGGAGTTCCTGCTAATCGGATGGTAAGAGTCATAACGCTTGATAATCCGGCGGGTAATCCGCACATGGAGGTGAGCAAGATGAACACATCGTCTCGAAGTTATGTGGTGAGGAGTATGGAGCCAATTACACTCTCAGATTTGGACAGGGCATTGTGCTGGAATTAATGGTTGTGTATTGTAACCATCGTTACAACTTGGGCAACTATCTTTGCCGGCAAAACACAACACATGCAAGTTGACCATATGTTGAAGACACTGGGTCTTCAGAGTAATAACGCCGGCACCAGCACAGGACTTGAGTTCTTTGGTTCGGGTGAATCAATTTCTTCTTTTTCTCCTGCCGACGGCAAGTTAATCGGAGCGATTACAACCACTACTGCCGAGGATTATGAGCGTGTGATTGCCACAGCTCAAAAGGCTTATTTGACCTGGCGAATGATGCCCGCGCCTAAGCGTGGAGAAATTGTTCGACAGTATGGTGATAAGCTGCGCGCTAAGAAGCAGGAATTGGGACAGTTGGTTTCATATGAGATGGGAAAGTCGCTGCAAGAAGGCCTTGGAGAAGTGCAAGAGATGATCGACATCTGTGATTTTGCGGTTGGTTTGTCGCGTCAGCTGTATGGTTTAACCATGCACAGTGAGCGCCCTGGACACCGCATGTATGAGCAATGGCATCCTCTCGGAATTGTTGGTATAATTTCAGCGTTCAACTTCCCGGTTGCGGTGTGGAGCTGGAATAGCGCGTTGGCTTGGGTATGTGGAAACGTTTGTGTATGGAAAGGCAGTGAGAAAACACCGTTATGCGCAGTAGCTTGTCAACACATATGGAATGAAGTCGCACGCGAGAACAATTTGCCTGAGGGCATTTCGAGCATTGTTACAGGCGATGTTCACGTAGGAACGATGATGACGGAAGACAAGCGTGTACCGCTTATTTCGGCTACAGGAAGCACTCGCATGGGTCGCATCGTTGGTGCCAAGGTTGCAGAACGTTTTGGTAAGAGCCTGCTGGAATTGGGCGGAAATAACGCAATCATTGTAACGCCGAATGCGGATTTGAAGATGACCATTATCGGAGCCGTTTTCGGTGCTTGTGGTACTGCTGGTCAGCGTTGTACAACGACTCGTCGACTGATCATTCATGAAAGCATCTTCGATGAAGTGACAAGCAAGCTTGTTCAGGCTTATGGACAATTGCGAATTGGAAATCCATTGGATCAAAATAACCACGTAGGTCCTTTGATTGATAAGGCTGCCGTAGCTATGTATCTTGAGTCAATTGAGGCTGCGAAGCTGCAAGGTGGAAGCATCTTGGTTGAAGGTGGTGTGCTGGAGGGTGCTGGTTATGAAAGTGGTTGTTACGTTAAGCCTTGCATTATACACGTGAAGGATTCAAGTTTGCCAATCGTGCAGCACGAAACATTTGCCCCGATTTTATATGTAATGAAATACAAGGATTTACACGAAGCGGTTGACATGCAAAACGGTGTTGCTCAAGGTTTGAGTAGCAGCATCATGACGACAAACATGCGTGAGGCTGAGTATTTCTTGTCGGTCGAGGGAAGTGACTGCGGTATTGCGAACGTAAACATCGGAACCAGTGGCGCTGAGATTGGTGGGGCTTTCGGAGGCGAAAAGGAAACGGGTGGCGGACGTGAATCAGGCTCAGATAGCTGGAAGAGCTACATGCGTCGACAAACCAATACGATCAATTACAGCGCGCATCTGCCATTGGCTCAGGGAATTAAGTTCGATTTGTAATCATTCGAATTGCATATTCAGGATACGAAAAAGGACGCAGCAGTGCGTCCTTTTTCATTTCCATTGAGTAGATGATCTATCTGCCCAAATGCATGAGTAAAATGGAAATATCGGCCGGATTGACGCCGCTAATCCGAGATGCTTGGCCAAGGGTTTCCGGTTGTATTGCCGTTAGTTTTTGCCTCGCTTCCGTGCTGATGTTCCCCACTTTCTGGAAATCGAAGCCCTTAGGGAAACGGATGTGCTCAAGACGCAGAAGTTTTTCGGCCATTTCGCGCTCTTTCGCCAAATAGCCGCTGTATTTTACTTCGATTTCGGCTTGTTCGAGAATTTCATGAACCAACTCCCCAGTATTGGCAATACTTTCAACGATGGATGGATATAAGGGGGTAAAATCAGACAAACGAAGCTCGGGCCTACTCAATATACTGCTGAGCTTGAGTTTTTGCGTTATTGCGACGCTATTGCGTTTTTCGAGTGTCGAGTTGACTGTTTCCGGGTCAATGGAAAGCTTTTCGAGGTGTTTGAGTAGGGTTTTCTTGCCTGCAAGCTTTTGTTCCACGTGAAAAACGCGTTCAGGACTGGCGAGTCCGAGCTCAGCAGATTTTTGGGTGAGTCGCTCGTCGGCGTTGTCTTGGCGTAGCAGTGTCCTAAATTCCGCACGGCTGGTAAACATGCGATACGGTTCGTCGGTAGATTTTGTGATGAGATCGTCTATCAAAACACCGATGTATGCCTCGTCACGGTTGAGAATAAATGGTTCTTTCTCCTGTATGTGTCTGGCAGCGTTTATTCCCGCGATTAGCCCTTGGCATGCGGCTTCCTCGTATCCTGTTGTTCCATTGATTTGACCCGCAAGGAACAGTCCCGGAATTGCTTTGGATTCGAGAGAATGATTGAGTTGATCAGGTGGAAAGTAGTCGTATTCAATCGCATAGCCGGGTCGGAACATTTTCGCCTGCTCAAAGCCTGGAATGTGGCGCAACGCCTGGAGTTGAATCTCCTCCGGTAAACTGGTTGAGAATCCGTTCACATAAATTTCGACTGTACTCCAGCCTTCCGGCTCAACAAATATCTGGTGGCGATCTTTGTCTGCGAAACGGGTTATCTTGTCCTCTATAGACGGGCAATAGCGTGGTCCAACACCTTGAATGCGTCCGGAATACATGGGGCTTTTCTCGAAGCCGGTTGCCAAAATATCGTGAACGGTGGAGTTGGTGTAGGTAATCCAACAGCAACGTTGTTTTGCAAGGGGCTGCGTAATGGGAAGATAACTGAATTTAGACGGTTCTGCATCGCCGGGCTGCTCCTCCATGAGAGCGTAATTCAACGATCTACCGTCTATTCGAGGTGGTGTTCCTGTTTTCATCCGGCCGCTGCGCAGACCAAAGGAGTTTAGCTGCTCTGTAAGCCCTTCTGCCCGCTTCTCCCCCATTCGACCGCCGCCAAACTGCTTCTCTCCAATGTGAATGACACCATTCAGAAAGGTGCCACTGGTAACAATAACGGATTTGCAGTTAAAATGGATGCCCATTCCCGTGGTAACACCTGTAATGCGGTTGTTTTCAAACGTTATTTCGCTTACCATATCCTGCCAGAAGTCAACCAAGGGCGTAGCTTCCAACATGTTACGCCACTCTTCTGCGAACCGCATGCGGTCGTTTTGAGTGCGTGGACTCCACATGGCAGGCCCCTTCGATTTATTGAGCATTCGAAACTGTATGGCTGAGCGATCGGAGACGATACCGGAATAACCACCAAGCGCGTCTATTTCTCGAACGATTTGACCCTTGGCAATACCTCCCATTGCAGGATTGCAGCTCATCTGACCAATCTTGTTCATGTCCATGGTAATCAATAGAGTACGAGCGCCAAGATTGGCTGCTGCTGCTGCTGCTTCGTTACCTGCATGACCTGCGCCGATCACGATAATATCATAAGAACTTTCCATAAAAAATTGGTTCCACGTGAAACTATTGAGTTAGATATATTTTTGGATTTCGGAGAGGCATTTTTCTTCTTTCTGACGCATGACAACGATATCCTTTTTTTGCTTGTCTTTGTACCCACATAAATGCATAACTCCATGAATAATAACGCGATAAGTTTCATTTTGAAGCGAGGTGCCGTTTTGATTGGCATTGTCTTTTACACGGTCGAAACTGATGTAGAGATCGCCTGAAACGGTGTCACCTTCGCCAAAATCGAACGTGATGATGTCGGTGTAATAATCATGATTCAGATGGGTACGATTCATCCCGAGAAGATGCTCGTCTGAGCAGAAAATGACATTGATATCTCCTGGTTTCTTGTTTTCAAGGAAAATGCAGTCGCTTATCCAACGTTTTAAAGCGTTTTTTTGCTTCAGTTGAGGGTCAGCATCAAGTGTGTGAAATAAGATAGCCATAACGGCGCGAAATTACGTTTTTGGCGCCATTAACAAGATATGAACACGTTAAATGTGGCTTTGCCGGCTGAGCGATGCCGGATTCAGCCATTGTTTTTACCGGGAGCTTTTGTTAATCGGGAAGCCCTTCAACGACCCGATTCTGTTTGAACCATCAAGTTTGTGCTGTCAATGACTTTTGCAAACAGCTGGATTTACGAAAATCTGGTTCATGTTTCATGTGAAATGCTTCGAGTGTATTTAATTTCACCGCCCATGAAGAATATTGCTGTATTGGTGGACTACACCGAGGGATGCAGAAAAGCCCTCAATCAAACGCGCGTCTTGGCAGAGTTGGCAGGACCTCGAATTCATGTGTTGAACGTGACCTCAAACGAAATCAATGAGGCTGAGCACGCACGGTTAAGCGCTTTTGCAGCGGAAGAGTTGGGCGTCAGCTTGCCAGTGGAAACACATCTTGCGGATGGTCGACTGATGACCGCTCTCAAGTCTGCCTTGGAGGAGATCAACCCCGATTTGATTGTGCTATGCACGCACGGTGTGAAAGGGATTACACAGCATTTGTTTGGCGCGAGAATTTTATCCCTGGTGCAGTCGCTCGATAAATCATTTTTGGTTGTTCAGGAGAACAGCGAAATCAGAGAGGAGGGTTTTGCGAAAATTCTTTTCCCTGCCACCCATAGCGACGATGCAAACATGTTGATTGAACAGGTTACCAGTTTGGCTGCAGAATGCGATAGCGAAGTGGTTTTTTACGAAATCGATAAGTACTTTGGCGATGTTGAGCAAGAGATTCTTCAAAACTTCGATGCAGCGAAGAAGGCTTTCAAAGCAAAGGGAATTCGGTTTAGTCATGTGAAAGAGGAGCCCAACAATCATTCATTGGGTTTTGCTCGTCAAACACTTGATTACGCCGCCAAGAATGGAATAGGACTTATAGCCACGCTTTCAGAAGTGGCAGACAATGGGTTTCTCATGCTGAAGGCAGACAAGGAACTGTTGCTTACCAACACGCAAGGAACACCGGTGTTTGTGTGTGGGGATTTTTAAACGGCAGCGTTTTCCAGAACAGCGAACTCCAAGATAACAACACGGCCATTGTCTTCAAACAGACAGTTATCGGCCAGTTTTTTCATGAGGAACACTCCACGACCGTGGGGTTTTTCAATGTTTTCGGGCGCGGTAGGATCGGGTAGATTGTCGTAGTCAAAACCAGGACCCTCGTCTTCAATGGTGAAACGCAAGTTGTTTTCGTTCACGGTGAAATGAATAGTCACCATCTTGGCTGCGTTCATTTTATTACCATGCACGATGGCGTTGTTTACCGCTTCTGTCATAGCGATAAGTAATTCACCGTAGTAGTCTTCTTTCACGTGAAACTCAGCGCATACATCGTCGATTAGCTGTTCGGCAATGTGAATGTTTTCCAACACTGAAGGAAATTGTAGGGTGCGGTTTACGGATGCCATATTGAATTATTGGTCGCCTAATTTAATGAAATACGAATTTACCTTTTCCTTGTAATATGGTTTAAGGGTAGGCGGAACAGTTTTCAACAACTCGGTTTCCTGTTGTTTTTTGCGCATGTACTCTTCATACTTCATGGGGTTTGAAACCGGATAATCGCGCGCTTCATTGCTTTTACGCTCATTATCTCGATCGCGAGTGCGCTCTGCCTCTTCTGCCTTGAGCAGCCTGATTTCAATGTCGCGCTGACGTCGAATAGACTCCTCTGATATTTGATTATTGACGATGTCCTTCTGCAGCTGTTCCATTTCCTTGGCAATCTGCTTCATTTCATTGCCGTTGCCGCTTCCGTCTTGGTTGAGCTCAGCGGCTTTTTCTTCAACAGCCTTGCGAATAGCCGCCTGCTTGGCCGCCATCTCGGCAAGCTGCCTGCTCATTTGTTGACCTTCTGAATTGCTCTTCCCTTGATTCTTTCCTTGCTTCTTCATTTCCTCCAATTGCTTGGAAAGTCCTTCCTGCATCTTTTTTATTTGACCGGCGCTTGGCTTGGGCTTGCTGCCGCTTCCACCGGGCTTGTTGCAACTGCCGCTACCCGGTTTGCTGTTCGCAGATTGCTGTTGCATTTGCTTGAGCGCCTCATCCAACATCAAAGCAAGGTTGTTGAAGCTTGTCATCACGTATTGCTGTGAAGAGGTTATTTCCGGAGTGCGGCGATCCGGAATGGAAGAAAGCGCCTTTTCCATGTTTTCATTCACGAGGTTGATCTCGCGATTAACAGCGGCACTTACCTGCGGCACACGCTTGCTGAGCGCAAACAATGAGTCTTCAACCAACTTCGCATCATCCTTCAGCTTGCGCTGTGTTTGTCCGAGCTTGTTATAGTTGGGGTCTTTGCTGTCGATCTTTCCAAAATTGTTCATCAAGGCTTCTTGGTCGAAGCTCAGTGTTATGATGTTTTCGAGCAGTGCGCGCAAAGACTCCATGTCTTCCTCTTGCTGCTCCTGTTCTTGCGAATCCATGGCCATTTGCATTTGATTGGCCATGTCTTGCATTTTTTTAGCGGCACTCTTTTGCGATTTAGAAGCGTTGCTTTTTTTGCTTTTGCTCAATTCATCGCTGCTCTTCTTTTGGTCTTGCTCGATTTCTTGTTCTTGACTTTCGGTATCGGGCATGCCGTTCGGATTCTCAAGCTCTTCGTTTAGTTTTTCGAGTTCATCCATTTCTTTTTGGAGCTCTTCGAAGGCTTTGTTGAGGGAGTCTTGTTTCGATTTTAACTCCTCGCTATTGGAGTCTTTTTGCTCACTGTCGTTGGCAAGTTTTTCCTGTTCTTCCGCAAGCTTTTCAAGCTTTTCAACAGCCTTCTCCATTTTTTGTTCGAACTCCAATTGCTTGAATTGTTCCAGCGCACGATCAAGCTCTTTTTCGAGATCTTCGTTGGTCAAATCCATTTTGTCGAGCTCTTTCTGAATCTCTTCTTTATTGAGCTCCTCCATGAGGCGCTGCATTTCGTCCATCATCTTTTGCAGCTCAGGAGTCATGACTTGCTCCATCAATTCCTGCAGTTGTTTCTGTTTTTCCTGCAGCTTTTCGTTGGGTTGATTGAACTCGTTTTCCTGCTGGTTCTTTTGTTCGTTCTGTTCCTGAATTTCCTCTACTTGTTTTTGCAATTCTTGCTGGCGTTTCATAAGCTCCTCAAGCTTCTTCTTGTCTTGCCAGTTCATTTCCTTTTTGTCGAGCAGCTGGCGTTGTAGTTCCTCCAGTTGTTTTTCCAGCTCTTTCGCTTCTTTGATGCTTTCTTCGAGCTTGTCTTTTATGTCTTCGTTTTTCTGCTCAATGTTTTCTTCCAATTCTTCTTCGCTTGGTACCGTGTATTCGCGCTCGCCTGTAGTGGCCGATTTAGAGCCGCGGAAACCATCGTTATCCCAAACCTCGAAGAAATACGTGAACACGTCGCCCGGAGAAATGCCGAGTTGTCCCAAATCCCATGAATGGAAGAAAATATCTCCTGTTGCGCCTTGGTTGATGGGCAGGTCAATGGTGTGCATCTGGTCGTCGATTGCGGCACCATCGCGCTTGCTTAGGCGATAATTGAAGGTGAGGCGACGAAAGCCATAGTCGTCTTTCACTTCTCCCGTGAAATACACCCATTTGAAGGAAGCGCTGTCTTTTTCCTCTTGCATGGAAATGGATGGATGCAGGTCGGGCACAACTTGAATACGATAATTCAGGCTATCGCCGAATGGAATGTAGCGGTTGGAGGTTTGTATCGAGTAGCCAGTGGACTGAACGGCGGTTTGGCTAAAGTTTGCTCGATCGCTACCCGTTGGCAATGTGTATGCGCTGTCTCCAAATTGTATGAGCAGCGATTCGTTGTTTTGGGTATTGAAATTCCATTGTATTTGCGTGCCCTCCGGTACTACGATGTCGCCGGTATTTTGAATGCTTTCCTGACCGCGCTTGAGGTATGACGGAAAGTTGAGCGTGATACCGAAGTCGATCAGGCGTGGAGAAGGAATTACTTTCAATTCGTATTGATCGGAGAAAAATCCATTCGCGCTGAAAGCGAAAGAGAGGTCTTCCCGAACGTTTTTGAATGTATGTGAGAAGGTGATGGTGTTTTGTTTCTCGAGCAGAAACTGCTGTGAACCCATTACCACGTAGACTTTTTCAGGTATTTCGTTTCCGCTTAACTCGATGTTTACAGTATAGTCTCTGTTCTCGGGAGTGGTCAGGTTTTCGTTTGTTACCGTAATTGTAAAAGGGGCCTCTTCGGCGATGATCTGTCCGTGTTTGATTAGTCGCTCAGTTGGTTTGGTCAGAATGCTTGGAGCGGCGAAAAGAAGAATGAGCACAATGCTTACCGGTGGCAACACCCATTTCAGGTATTTGCGGTTTTCACGAAAATCGATTGCGCTTGAGAATGGTACCGGTCGAAGCTCACTGATTTTTTGCGCAATGCTGGCCTCGAGCAGTGAGTTGTCGCCATCACCGGCCATCGTTTTCAATTGCAATGTATTGAGCAATTTATCCTGCACGTGCGGAAAGTGCTTTCCTATAATTTGAGCAGCCTGTTCGTGTGAAATGATTTTGCCTAAACGGAAAAGCTTGGAAAGCGGGAGCAAAAAGAATTTTCCCACTACAAAAAGAACCCCACTCACAAACGTCCAAAAAAGAAACGTGCGCATGGCGATGCTGAAGCGTCCGAAATATTCAGCCAGCGTTATCACCAAATACGTAAAGAAAATAATCGCCAGGCAATAGAGAGCCCCGCGAATCATTTGGTTTTTGTAGTACTTGCGAATGAATACATCCAGCTTTAGAAGTAACTGATTGTATTCACCGGTTGAGTTGTTCATAGTTGAAACACGCGCTAAATGCGCCACGCATCAAAAATAAGCGAATGCCAGTTAGATAATGTGCGACAAGAGTGGATTCGGGAAAATTAACGAACCGCTATTTGAACTCTGAATAGTTCCAAACTCCTATCATCTGTTCGCGAATGAATTTGCGAGCTAAATCATAAACATCGGTCTGAGTTGTATACCACACGGTTTTATTCGCTGTGGTTTCGGCCTTGAGTTTTCCGAGTTTGACGATTTCAATACCATGAACAGGAGCTTCTGTGCGTTCCAGCAAGTCGATATAATCAAGTGATTCTTGCTTATCTCGATAAACACTTCCGTCACGTTCGATTCGGGCCTTTCTCATTTCTTGATGAATCGCAAATTGCTGGTAGGAGTGGAAAAGATGTAGACGCCCTCCGACAGGTTTTCGATATTCACACAGAATGAAGCAGTAGAAGATTTACCACTGAATATCAACTTGCCGAATGCATCGGTTATTCGCCAATCACCTGGTTTTTGCGTGTGAATGTTCAACACGTTTGTTGCCGGATTTGGAAACAGTTGGACGCTGTTTTGTGCAATCTGCTCTATCGCGTTTG
>Ga0114980_10000735_pt1 | contig 23336 bp, 18 predicted proteins | sample S_140806_EF_Meta_FD_87018 | JGI IMG/M metagenome (GOLD analysis project Ga0114980, IMG submission 87018) | Freshwater microbial communities from Lake Simoncouche, Canada to study carbon cycling - S_140806_EF_MetaG | ecosystem: Environmental > Aquatic > Freshwater > Lake | place: Lake...
ATTTGTATCTAAAACCTGCGTATAAATATTTGGAAGAAATTCAATATTAGCTGTTAATGTCACATCACAAGCATTATCTGTAAACGAAACAGTGTAAATCCCTGCATATTCTGTAGAAATCTGGGGATTATTTGCGAATGAATCTGAAAAATTAATTAAAGTGTCTGACGAACTCCAAGTTCCACTATTAAATGCTGTTGTCCCAGTAACTGGATACACATAACCACAAGCAATTGGATCTATATCAATAGTTGGCAAGGCAATAAAAGTAATCGTAGATTGGGTAACATAATTGCAGGAATTATCTGTAAATGTGACAGGATAAGTCCCAGATATAATAGAGGAAATAAGTGGATTACTCGTTGATGCATTTGGGGAAAAAGTTAGATTTGGATTACTTGAATTCCATACACCACCTGAATTTGAAATAGTGCCTGCAACTTGCATAGTTAAATCACATAGCGAAGTATCAGAAAAAATAACCGGTTCGGGTTGAAAAGTAATCGTAGATTGGATCGCAAAATTGCAGGAATTATCTGTAAATGTGACGGGATAAGTCCCAGGTGAACCCGGAGTAATAAGCGGATTGTTCGTTATTGCATTGGGGGAAAAAGTTAGATTTGGGGCAGTTGTAGACCATACGCCTCCAGAAACTGCTGTAGTGCCAGCAACTTGAAAGTTAACATTACAGACTGTTGTATCACTAAAAATATCAGGAAGTGGAATTACATAAAGAGTTACTGTGGTGTCATAAGCACAGCCAAAATTATCAGTAACATTATAAGTGTAAAAAGTATTTCCAGTTACATTAGGTTGAATTGTTATTAGCGTATCATTCTGCCCAGATGTTATTGTAGGGTCAGGACTCCAGAAATCACTTGCAATCGTATTTTGATAGCCTTCAGTTTCAGGATATAAAGACGCATTAAAATATATTCCCCATTGAAAAATATATCCATCATCAATACCTTGATTATCTTGAACGGTAATTGTCCAATTTCCATTTACAGGGCAACCAATAAAATCATTAAAATTCCCGTCAGGAAGATAAACTCCATTTGTATCCATAGCTATGTTATTTCCGGTTGTAGCATTTGGAAGATTAACACCACCTGCTGTATAATCATTTGGAATTGTATTGCCTGCAGTATTTTCAGCACAAATGGTTCCAAGTGTTGCATTTGTAGGCGAAAAACAATAGGACCAAACTGGAGATCCAGGTGCCCCACCATCAATATTTGTATCGTTCCCTAAGGAAGTTCCAATCCCACTTCCACATCCTCCAGGAACAAGTGCTGTCCAACCAAAGGGAGTACCATTATATGCATTCATTATTGAAACAGTAGTTCCATTCGGACACGTTAAAGTAATTTCTATATCTCCAATATAAGAGTGTTCAATATCCAAGCATAATTGGTCAAAATTCGCGGAAGATGTAATGAGGGTTGTTTGGTCAAATCCAGAAATTCCAATGGATGTTTCATACTGCTGCCCAGCCCCATCTGGCAAAAAGGTCAGTCCTGCGAAAATACCTCCAACTTGGTATTCTCCTCCAGGCACAGTAACCCCAACGGTATCTTGTGCTGTTACACCTCCAATTAAGTTTGTGTTTTGACCCAAGCAAACAGAGTCTTCAAGAGGTCCAGTTCCGGCAAATATTGGCAATTGTGATACACGAACTTTACAGTTTATATTTACAATTTGTGGAAAAGAATCTGTTATTTTTAAATCCACATAATATCCAGAGCGAGTAGGTGGCGTAAACCAAACTGAGCTTCCTGTTGATTGCCCGCTACCTCCAATGGTCCATAAATACGTACAGTTTGCAACAGTTTGGGAATAACCGGTTCCTGTTACTTCTGAGGCATAAGGAAAAGTTGGGGTAGCAACTAAAAGTACTGAATCCCCAAAACACAGATCAACATATCCTGTATCTAACGGATTCAAGATATTTGGACCAACACCATTTTTAAATGCCTCAATATGTGGCACAAATGGTTGCGGGATGTCTCCACAAGCAACGTTTGCAACCCATCCTGTGCCCTCATTGGTTCCATTGGATACAAATCTTAAGGTTAAACAGCCACTTGGATTATTAGCAAAGGAAGCCTGCACATAAAAACCAACAGGGTTTGTCCCAGAATTAAAAGCTCCTAATAATGGCGAACTTGTAGTTGGACCGTCATAAATAAATAGCGTATCACTTGGATCAATATTAAATTCAAATCCAATATTTGTCGCAAATGCAATAGAGACTTTTGAGCCTTGTGTTAGGTCGGGGCAAAGAACAAGAACTTCGTCCATATTGGGCGCATAATTTCCTGCTCCATCACTGAAATTTGTTCCGCTTGGAGGAGGAGGAATAATACCACTACAATTTAATGGATTAGCTTGATTATAGTCAGGGTCTGATAAAAGAAGAGCTTGATTTAAGGCTACAAAGCTAATAAACGCAAAGAATACACTGAATACTATTTTCATTTTTTCTTGTTTTTAATTTCTAGATCAAGGATGTAGCTTGATTTAACAACTAGCAGTTTATTTTGATTTTTAACAATAAAATACTGCGTAAAATCTTCAATTTTAAGACCAAAATCTGTAAAACTTAAAACTTGTTTTTTTACTTCAATTTCAGGGAAATCCATTGTCTTACCCTCAGGAAGCGGCGCGAAATAGCACGAATTTTCAAGTGCATATTCTAGGATTGTTATTTTTGATTTAGGAAAATCGTTTAGTTCTTGTGTAGTATAACTTTTTAATAGTTCTTTTTTATAATCTTGGGCACTTAAGTTATTATTGAAGAATAAGATTAATAAAAGTAGTAGAGAATAATTTTTCATAAGTAAATGTAAGTTTTAAGACGAATGAATGCAAGTTAAAGTTGCACGAAAGTAATGAGTTTTATAATAAATATAATCAAAGATTTATTTTAATAAATACTATAAAAATTAATTTTTTTTAAAAACATTTGATTTTTAAAAAACAAAAAATATAAATTTGTCAAAATATATTAAAAACAATAGAATTAAATATGACGAAAAGAAGGGGAATAATAAGTTACGATAAATTAACTGTAGAACAAAAAAAACAAATTTTAAGAGATTATCCAGATGGCTATATTAACCATTTAACTACGATAAAGACACCAAATGGTGAAACCCTTGATGCTTTAATTTGGGAGACAGATGAAGTTATTTATTTGGTTAAAATAAAACAGCCGGCAATTAAACAAGTTAATAATGATGATGTCGAGGAGGATGATTTTGAAGATGAATTAGATAAAAATGATCTTAATGACCAAGATATAGACGATGCTATTGTAGAGGAGAATGAGGAAGAAGAAGAGTATGATAAACCTACAGATGATTCTGAAGAAGACGAGTAAAAACTTTTTTATTCCGCTCCCTGCTATTGTTTTTGAACAAAAAGAGAAGTTTTAATAGCCATTAATTGACTAATTTAGTCTTTTGAAGCAGTTTTATTTATCAAACTAAGCTTATCTTAAATTATGATCTATTCATTAAAAAATAAATTAGCGCTAGTTTGTGGGAGTACACAAGGAATTGGAAAAGCAATTGCGCTTAAGTTATCTGAAATGGGATGCTCTATTATTCTTGTTTCTAGAAATGAAGAAAAATTACAAGCTACCCTTACTGAATTAGATACTTCGCAGGCGCAAAAACATCAATTTCTGAAAGTCGATTTTTCAAATCCTTTACAAGTAAAACAAGAACTTGATTTCTTTTTAAAGAATCACTCTGGTGTTCACATCTTAATTAATAACAGTGGAGGTCCAAAAGGCGGCCCGATTAAAGATGCAAGTATAGAAGAATTTATCTCAACGTTTAACCAGCATTTAATTTGCAATCATATATTAGTCCAAGCACTTTATCCTAAAATGATAGAATTAGGATACGGAAGAATTATAAATATTATTTCAACTTCCGTAAAACAACCGCTCCCAAATTTAGGGGTTTCAAATACAATTCGAGGCGCTGTCGCAAGTTGGAGTAAAACTTTGGCGAATGAATTAGGGCAATATGGAATTACGGTTAATAATATTCTTCCTGGAGCAACGGATACAATTCGCTTAAAGGAATTGGCAGAAATAAAGTCCCAAAAAACGGGGCAAAGTATTGAAGAGATATTTGAAGAAATGGCAAATGAGTCTCCTATGAAAAGAATTGCAAAACCTCATGAAGTTGCTGCTGCTGTTGCCTTTCTTGCTTCTCCTGAAGCGTCCTATATTAATGGGATAAACTTACCGGTAGATGGCGGAAGGACAAAAAGTTTGTGATTAGTTTATTTTATTGATTGCTATACTAAAAGTAAAAAAACGCCGATTCCAGCAAAATAACCTGCAATTGCTAACAAAGAAATATTCTTCAAGTACCAAACAAAAGAAATTTTCTCCATTCCCATTGCAACTACACCTGCAGCTGATCCGAGAATAAGAATACTACCTCCAGTTCCTGCTGCGTATGCGATAAAATGCCAAACATTTGCGTCAGGAGCTGCAGTAAACATTCCTATGCTTGCAGCAACTAATGGAACATTATCTATAACTGCAGAGCAAAGACCTAGTAATGTTACAAAAAGTGTTTCTGGGATATATTGACTTACAGTTTGCCCAAAATTTGATATCGTACCTATAGATTCCATTGCAGAAACAGTCATTAATACCCCTAAGAAAAATAAAACGGAAGGAATATCAATTTTACCTAATGCGCTTAGGGTTGGACCAGTATGTTCTTCCTTCCTTTCAGCTCCTAATTTAAGTCGAATCATTCGATTACCAAGTATTTCAGCTAGAACAGCAAAAATTGACAATGATAGCATCATGCCAATGTAAGTTGGGAGGTGAGTGGTTGTTTTAAATATAGGAACAAGAATAATTAACACTAAGCCTGCAATTAAAATTATGGAGCTGTATTGTTTCTTAACCCCATCATCTTCGATTTTTGTAACATTTCCTTTAAAAACAGGCATGAAAGAAGCGATAATTAGGGGAACTAAAATATTAATAAAAGAAGGAATGCTTAAAAGTAATATTAACTTTTGAGTAGTTACCTTTTCTGCCATCCAAAGCATTGTCGTAGTTACATCCCCAATTGGAGTCCATGCTCCCCCTGCATTTGCAGCGATTACGATTAAACCAGAAAACCACATGCGATCTGATGTTTCGTGCAGTATTTTTCGGATTATTGTTATTAAAACAATTGTTGTTGTGAGGTTGTCAATAATTGCAGAGAGAAAGAATGCGATAAAAGAAATGATCCAAAGTAGTGTGATTTTTTTATTTGTTTTGATGAGGCGATTTATAGAATTGAAGCCTTCAAAATGATCTATCATTTCAACAATAGCCATCGCTCCTATAAGAAAAAAGAGAATTTCAGCAGTTTTTCCAAAATGGTGCAGTAATGTTTGTTCAAGTAAGACCATTCTTTTTTCAAAACCAAAAGAAGAAATATTTATTAACTCAGAAGATTGAGGATCAAGCCAAGAAGTTACACCATTAATGCCAAAAGAGATACTTGCCCAACAAATTCCCATCATCAACAAGGCTGGGATAAGTTTATTAATTTTTATGGTATGTTCTATAGAAATAGCGATATATCCTAAAACAAAAACGATAATTAAAAAAAGTTCCATGACATTAAAATTAGTGTTCTAAAAAATTATAAACGCATTTTTAACAATATTTGTTTAGGCTCTCTTGTTTTCGTGTGTATAAAAGCATACTTAAAATTAGCTGCAAGGGCCTTCAAAAAAAATTAATCTTAACTTCCATTTTATTTGATTATTCTCTTTTATCGATGAATTCTTTCATTAAAATTTCAGCTTCAGTCAATTTTATCCTCAAAAATAAGAAACTATCAAAGTTATGTGATTAACTAAAGATTAAATAAAGATATCCAATATCTTAATCAGAGAATTCTCTTAATTTTGCTAAAAAATTTGAAAGATGATTGAAACAACAACAGAAATGCAGCAAGTATTAAAAGACTTGGGCATTAAGCCAGTAAATAGTGGGGCATCCACAGGGGCCGATTTCTTAAATACTAAGGGGGAAGTGATTTCTTCTTTTTCGCCAGTTGATGGAAAATTAATCGCTACAGTAAATTCTGCAACTGCGCAAGATTATGAGCTTGTTGTTCAAAAAGCGCAAGAAGCTTTTATTTATTGGAGAACACTTCCTGCTCCTAGACGTGGAGAAATTGTGCGACAGTTAGCAGAAAAAATACGGTTTTATAAAGAGCCTCTAGGTCGCTTGGTTTCTTATGAAATGGGGAAGTCTTTGCAAGAAGGACTTGGGGAAGTCCAAGAAATGATTGATATCTGTGATTTTGCCGTTGGCTTATCGCGCCAACTATATGGTTTAACGATGCATTCTGAACGTCCTGGTCACAGAATGTATGAGCAATATCATCCACTTGGAATTGTAGGGATTATTTCTGCCTTCAATTTTCCTGTTGCAGTTTGGAATTGGAATACAGCCTTAGCTTGGGTTTGTGGGGATGTTTGTATTTGGAAGCCTTCTGAAAAAACACCTATCACTGCTCTTGCTTGTCAACATATTACGAATGAAGTTTTTGCCGCAAATAATGTTCCGGAAGGAGTTTCAGGATTGATTATTGGCGGGGCTGAAATTGGTAAATTAATGGCCAACGACAAGCGCTTACCGCTTATTTCAGCAACTGGATCAACACGAATGGGAAAATCTGTTGGCGCTGCAGTTGGAGAGCGCTTAGGTCGAGCTTTATTAGAATTAGGTGGAAATAATGCAATTATTATTGCTCCAAGTGCAGATTTAAAAATGGTGGTTCCTGGAGCTGTGTTTGGAGCTGTGGGCACTGCCGGACAACGCTGTACATCGACACGAAGATTAATCATTCACGAAAGTGTTTACGATAAAATTCGGGATGCTGTAACAAATGCATACAAACAATTGAGAATTGGAGATCCTTTGGATCAAAACAATCATGTTGGTCCACTTATCGATACCGATGCAGTAAATGCTTATTTAGCTTCTATTGAGGCAGCTAAAAAAGAGGGCGGAAAGGTACTTGTTGAAGGCGGTGTTCTCAACGGAGCTGGTTACGAGTCAGGATGCTATGTAAAACCTTGTATTATTGAGGCAGAAAATCATTTTGCCATTGTTCAACATGAAACTTTTGCTCCAATTTTATACTTAATAAAATATACTGGAGGACTTGAAAATGCCATTAAGTTGCAAAATGCTGTCCCCCAAGGCTTATCTTCTGCAATTATGACGAATGATTTAAAGGAATCTGAAGCATTTTTATCTTCTGCTGGATCTGACTGTGGAATTGCAAACGTAAACATTGGCACTTCAGGAGCAGAAATTGGCGGTGCTTTTGGTGGAGAAAAGGAAACTGGCGGCGGTAGAGAATCGGGTTCAGATGCTTGGAAGGTTTACATGCGCAGACAAACAAATACGATTAATTATACAGATAGTTTACCGCTTGCTCAAGGAATAAAGTTTGATCTGTAGTCGTTAAAAATATGCTCGAAGCTCCATGCTTCCGCTATGAATAGTTCGTAGAACCTCAGATTTTCTTCCTAAATAGTTGATTGAAAGCTGTAGATTTTGCGACAAAGTTCTTTGGTAAGTGCAGGTCCAGGTGTAATTTAAACCAGGCTGAAGGGATTCTAAAAGTTCAAATCCAATTGCAGAATTTGGATTTCCACTATATTTCATGGTAAGCATTTTAAATTCACTTTGGAAACTTCCCTTTTCAGTTTGATTGTACTTTAGTGTTCCACCTATTTCGCGCGTTAAGCATTTTTCTCCACCTAAAAGAAGATCATTGATTTTATCTGCTGCCCTAGTTTGCAATGTAATTCTGAAATTACTTGATTTCTGAAAGATGATTTTACCAGCAAAAGATTCTGTACTATAAGCATAATTTCTACCGATAACATAATCTGCGAGAGATTTTTTCGCTCCTTTTAAAGCTGATAATTCTAAAGAAAGAGTAGTTGTGATATTCCATCTTATTAGCGCTTGATTAAATTGATTTTGTTTTGAATCAAAGCCAGAAGTCAACAGTGTTTTAGATTTTGATGTTTCACTTGTAATTTCTGCACTAAAAACCCGTGATAAACGGTTAAAAAAAAGTGTGTTCCGAATACTTGTATTTGTGCTTACTAAATTCGGTAGATCAATATCACTAGCAAAAGGATTAAATATAACCCGCGCATCAAATTCATTTACTTTTTTTGTGATTCTTAAACGAGCTTGATCTGAAAAAAGGTTTAAAAATTTAAGTGCTCCTTTTTTCTTTTCCCAAATTCTTTCTGGGCGCCAAAATAAACTTTGATTTAACTCATTAGAGTACGTTTTGATGTATTCACTGCTAGGAGTAAATACACGAATATAACTCGCTTGATCGATGAACTGTGCGACTTCAAATTCATTTAAATCCTTAATCCCATCAGAGTTATAATCTACCCAAGCATAAATTCCCTGACCATCATTTACTTTTAGGTAAAGAAATTCTCTTTTTTGCTCTAAACCGGAACCAATTTCATAAAAACTATTGAATGTGAGTGCTGACTTCCAAAATGTAGCATCGTATTCTATGCGCCCAACAAAGGAATTTTCAGGTGTTTGTGGAAGCAAAACAGAATCTAAAATAGCCAAGGAGCGATAAGCACTGAGAATACTCAATCGTTGATTTTTAAATTCCGATAATTTCAATTCTGCGCCAATTGTTTTGGCCTTTGCAACAGCGGTTAATTGCAAAGAATCTCCTCGTTGGTCAAACCTTTCTCTCCAAAAAAGTTTATAATTTACTTTTGATGAATCCCTATTGGAAATAAAAAATTGGTAATCGAAAAATTGATAACTATTCTTTAAAACAAGCTTATTTGTGTCACTAAATATGTTTTTTTCATGGTCATCTTTAAATCCTATAGTGAGCCATTTTACATCTTTAGAAATTGCAACACGATGACGGACAAAGGAGTTTTTTGAATTCGATTCACTTTTTAAAGCACTTCCATCCCATTGTATTTTCCAACCATTTTGTTGCCAAGTACCATTTGTCGCCACTCTATTTCCAGCGTAATCATTCCCAATGCTAAAATATTGCCCCTCAAGATTAATTTTTCCAAAGTCCTGGTGTGACAAATGTGTTCCTAAAGCTGTAGCTAATTGATCGCCAAAGTATCCTTTATTTCGCGTATTCCAATCTCTGTCAAATTCTACGCTGCGGTATTGCTCAATAGGACTAAAATTTGTAGTTAAATACTCCAGATCACCACTTGCTTCAAACTTCCATTTTTTAATGGTATCAAGTCCGAAAGGAAGTGAATAAATCCCCTTGAACTTTTGGGCAAAGCCATTGTTATCGCTACTTCTAAATTTTGAGAAAGTGTTGAGGTCATTTGTAGAAAGAGCACTTTCACTTTCCATAAAAAATCGCTTACCCAACTTTGCCGAAAAGCCTGAGCTTACAACCTGTTTTTGTTTGGGTGTAATAATTAAACGAGATGGTGTGTGATCTCCTTGAGGAATTCCCGCGATTGGGGCAACCCATTTAAAAACTTTCCCAAGAGCACTGTAACTACTCAATATATAGTTTCCCTTATTTGCTCCCACAAATTGAAATGATGCACGAAAAACCGCTAAGGCAGCATCATTACTAAATACTAGAATGGAATCATAGGAAAGAGAATCCAACATTTTATACAAGACCTGATTTTCCAAATAACCGACAGAATCAATACTACTTATCCTCGCTAAATCTAAATTATCCCCTATTTGAGAAAGATAAAATTTTTGATCGCCACTTAAAGTTTGCTGTAATGCTTGATTTTTGGCATCTTGTTCACTGTATGCATTGACCCAAAACTGCATGTTTTTACTTTTGTAACTTAATGACGACTGAAAAAGTGAACGCGCATAATTTTGATCTGAGTACTGAAATTCAACAACAATTCGGATATCTTTTGTAATTTGATTTCGTGCTGTAAAAATAAGTTCTGAGGTGTTGTAATCTATTGTATAGTCTAATTCTTGCCCTCTTTGAAGTAATTTTCCGTCAATATATACGCGTTCTGTTCCCGACAATATCACAATAAACGGTTCGTTTTCAGCGCCAGTAAGCCGATAAGGACCTTGGTTTGCCTCAATGCCTTGAATAATTTGCCTATTAAACTTTCCTTTTGATAAGGCGGCACTTGCTTGCGACTTCCACTGATTTTGATTTTTGGTCAGCCAAGAATAATCGCCCGTTAAACCCTGCCCTCGTTTTTTATAATTTAAAAAATAACCTTGAGGCTTTGATATCCAAAAATCGCCTGCAATTAATTTAAATTTATCGTTATAAACTTGTATGAAAACCTGATCGAATTCTTGAAGTTTATTCGTATTTCCGTCTGGCTGTATGGGTAAATTTGCGTCAGAAACTGTAGCTAGAAGCTTTAAATTTGGACTTAAATCTCCTGATAATTCTAGGTTAAGATTAGAATTGATTCCCAAATCTTGATTATTCCCAAATGAAACTCCACGAGAAATACTTCCGCTTTTACTTAATTCATTTCCTCCAAAAATATCTTGAACTGAATAAGAGGCTGGGATTTTAAATTTATCTCTTTCATCGTTAGTACTATTAAAAACTATTTTTGAATCGCGCAATTGATTTGTTTTTTGAAAATTGAATGGCAAAACCTTGTAATGAAATGTCAAAGTATCTTTTTGATTTTCATACAGTCGAAATTTGTTACTTCCGAAACTCAGCGAATATTTTTTTGAATCGAGCGTGTCATTGCCAATTAAAACAATAAAACTATTTGGATAAATCGCGAGCGTATCGATTGTGATTATCTCCTCTCCAACTAATTTCTTGATGCTCCGCTCATTTGATAATTGCGCGTTCGTGAAAAAAGTACAGTAGAAAATAGAAAAACAAGAAATTAAAAGTAAACGCAACATGTACAACGAAGATACGGGCTTGAGTAGAATTAACGCAAAATATCGTTTAAGATTGCTAATTTTTGACAGAACAGCTAAATAATAAAGAGATTAAAAAGAATAAAACATAAATTTGTAGTACGCTATGCAAGGACTTGTTTTAAAATCTACAGGAAAAATCTACAACATTATTTTGGAGAATGGAGAAATTATAAAAGCTACTATTCGTGGAAAATTGCGGATTGAAGGTTTAAAAACAACAAATCCTATAGCTGCTGGCGATCGTGTAGAATTAATAGCTTCATCTGACACGAATTCTCAAGATTCTCCTGTATCATACTCAATTCAATCCATTCTTCCTCGCAAGAATTACATTGTACGGAAATCGACAAATCTGAGTAAGCAAATGCAGATTATTGCGGCAAATGTTGACCATGCTTATTTATTGGTGACCTTAAAATCGCCAGTCACACAGATAGGGTTCATCGACAGATTTTTAGTCTCGGCTGAAGCCTTTAGAATACCAACAACCTTATTATTCAATAAAATCGACTTGTTTGGTGCTGAGGAAGAACGCTTATTTACTGAGCTTTCGGCAATCTATACTAGTTTAGGCTATACTTGTCATCGAATCTGCGCTGAAAATGAAGCACAAATAAGTTTTCTTCGAAAGGAACTCAAAGAGAAACAGGTTATGATTTCAGGAAATAGCGGAGTTGGAAAAACAACCTTGGTGAATTCATTGGATCCAACTTTAACGCTTCGAACAGGAGAAATTTCAAAGGTGCACGAGCAAGGAAAACACACCACTACTTTTGCAGAAATGCACAGCTTAGCAAGTGGAGGTTATATTATTGACACCCCTGGAATTCGTGCTTTTGGCGTAATTGATTTAGAGAAAGAGCACATGGCACACTATTTTCCAGAAATGAGAAATCTAATTGGCGCTTGTCGTTTTCACAATTGCCTGCACTTAAATGAACCAAATTGTGCTGTGAAAGACGCTGTAGAAAAAGATGAGATTTCCTTTTCTCGTTATCAAAGTTATTTAGATTTAATGTACGAAGACCCAAGTGACCCTCATCGTAGAAAGACATTTGCATGAGAGTAGTAATACAACGTGTTAGAGAAGCATCCGTAAAAATAAACGGAGAAATTGTAGGAGAAATTCAACAAGGACTTCTTGTTTTACTAGGAATTGAGCATGTTGATTCCGAACTTGATGCTGATTATTTAATTCAAAAGTTAATACATCTCAGAATTTTTGGCGATGAAGAGGGGAAAATGAATCTTTCTGTCTCCGACATTTCTGGCGACTTGCTTATTTTAAGTCAATTCACATTATTTGCAGACACAAAAAAAGGAAATCGCCCAAGTTTTATTCGTTCGGCAAGACCAGAACAAGCAATACCTTTGTATGATTATTTCCTTTCTCAACTTAAAAAATCATTTAGCGGAAAAATTGAGAATGGCGTCTTTGGAGCGAACATGCAGGTTGAACTTATCAACGATGGACCAGTAACGATTATTATGGATTCTAAGCATTTATAAGAATCTTTTTTTTTAATTTTAGACATGAAATATTTTATTTTAATTTTTTTATTTGCCTTTGTTTCTTGTGATACAGAAACAAGACCTTCTTCTATAATTGAGAAAAATAAAATGATAGATATAATGGCAGAGGCACTTGTGCTCGAAACATACTACCAGTCGCTTCCGGGAAATCCAGCATCAAACAAACAAGCCTTAGACTCAACTGTTGATCTTGTGTTTAAGAAATCTGGTATTACAAAAAATAATTTTGAAGAAAGTTATCGATTTTATTCTTCAGATCTTGAAGAATTTAAGAAAATGCAAACTGAAATCATGGAAAAATTAGAAAAGAAAGCCCTTTAATTTTATAACTCAATCTGCTGTGCGCTTATTTCCTCTCCTAAAAACTGCGAAGCTTTCTTGTTGAAAATAATGGCGTTTTCAGTTGTTCGGTAGCTGCATGATCCTCCTCTCGAAATTCTTGCTTCCATGTCTTTGTTTCGTTCTAAATAAAGACTTAATTTTTCTGCAACTATTGGTCCTTGAGAAATAACCTTAACTTTTTCTCCAACTATTTTTTGAATTTGTTCTTGAAGAATAGGATAATGTGTACATGCTAAAATAATAGTATCAATTTTGGGATCCATAAGCATGAGTTTCCGAACATCCTCTTCGATAAATAGTTTCCCTGCTGAGGTTTGGTGAACATCATTTTCAATTAATGGAACCCACATCGGACAGGCGTGTTGAGATACAATTATTTCTGGGGCATACTTTTGTAATTCAATCCTATATGAATCAGATTGTATTGTTCCAATTGTCCCTAAAATTCCTACATGTTTAGTGCCTGTTAGAAAACCTATTTCTTCAGCGCTTGGTCGAATTACGCCTAAAACACGTTTTGTAGGATCAATCTTTTCTAAATCTTTTTGCTGAATTGTTTTCAAGGCTTTTGCTGATGCTGTATTGCAAGCTAATATTACCAATGGGCAACCTTGAGAAAAAAGATAATTTACGGCTTCCAAGGTGAAATCATATACTAATTCAAAAGACCGATTTCCATATGGCGCTCTTGCGTTGTCTCCAAAATAGATAAAATCATAATTTGGTAAAGATTTTCGTATCTCAGAAAGAACTGTTAAACCACCATATCCAGAGTCAAAAATCCCAATAGGAAAATCGTTTTTCATAGAGTAAAACTAAATAAAAAAAGGCAACCGAAAGATTGCCTTTTACAAAATCAAAAAATTATTTATTTATTTTTAATTGCTTCTGCATCTAGTCGTAATAGTTCAATCATTACTTCTGCAGTACAGTCAATCCCTCCCTTTGAATAAAGTGTTGCACTTTCATCAATTATATAACTCATTTTTTTACGCTCTGCAACGATTTCTATTGCTTTAGTTATTCTGTCTAAAATAGGCTTGTTGAGTTCCTCATTGTAAACTTGCAGCCCTTTTTCTAATTCTTGTTGTCGTGCCTCTAATTCTTGTTGCTTTCTCCCTAACTTTTCTTGTTCCATTTTTAATAGAACTGGAGACAGATCTTTCTCTTTTTGCTGAAAAATCACATAGGCTGCTTCAAATGCTTTATTCATTTCTTGCAATTCTTTCATGCCCTCTAATTTATATGCGTCAAGTTGTTTAAGAGCTTCTTTACGAGATTCAATTGTATCAAGTAGAACTTGAGAATTTACATGTCCTATTTTTGATTGTGCAAATGAGCTAAAAGAGCTGAATAAAGCGATTACGATTAAAATGTTTTTCATATTATTATTTTATATTTATTTACTTACTAATTCCCATTTCTTCCAACACATCATCACTAATGTCTGATTCCTTTGTAGCATATACCAAATTACTTTGATTTGCCTTATCAAATACAAACGAATAACTATCGCGTTTTGCAATTTTTTTCATTGCCGTAAATATCCGATCTTGTATTGGTTTAACTAATTCTTGTCGTTTTTGAAAATAGTCACCATTTGAACCAAAATGTTGTGTTTGTAGTTCAATGGTTTCTTTTTCAAGTTTGTCTATTTCACTTTTTCTTTTTTCCTTTTCTTCAGCAGGAAGAAGAACTTCCTCACGATCAAAATTTGCTTTTTTTGCTTTTATTGCAGCATAGCGATCTTCAACTTCTTTTGTCCATTTTGTCGCTAAGCCATCTAATTTTTCTTTTGCTTGAACATACTCAGGTACATTTTTTAAAATATATTCCGAGTCGATATAAGCAAACTCTTGTCCATTTACTATATTTCCTCCAATAATAAAAAACAAAAAGAAAATGTATTTTAACATACTTTATTTTAATTTGTAAAGAACGGCGAAGATAAACAATTATTGTTGAATTCTTCTACAGTTCTCCCAAGTTCATTCCAATTGAAAAACTTAATTTCGGATAATATCCTTTTGTACCAATTGAAATATCGCTATCGCTTCCATAACCTCTAGACCATGTATTAAGTTTATCAAACCCTAATCCATAATCCAAGCCAAGCATTCCAAACATTGGCAAGAAAACTCTGATCCCAATACCTGCAGTGCGCTTTACATTAAAAGGGTTAAATTTATCAAAACTAGGGTAAGTGTTTCCTCCCTCTAAAAAAGCTAAAGCGTAAAATGTAGCTTGAGGATTTAATGAAATAGGATATCTCAATTCTAGGGTGTATTTTGCTACAATTGGATCTCCGCCAACTGAAGATATTGATTGATCCTCATAACCTCTTAAAGCAAGAATTGAAATTCCCCCGATTTGGTTAACTCCAGAAAGTCCGCTTCCACCCATTGAATATCGTTCAAATGGAGACACGCCTTTTGATTTATTATATGCCCCTAGATACCCTATTCCAAAACGAGGCATCAGAATTAGTTTTTTGTCTTTACTCAAAGGTAAAAACCATTCAGCTGTAAATTTTAAACGATAATATTCCAAGTATTTGTATCTCTCTTGTGGGGAAAGTAAAGAATAATCCTTCCTAGTTATTGAAGAGTATGGAAGTGTCGCTTTTGACAAGAAAGTGAAATTTGAGCCACTTTGTGGATAGGTAGGAGCGCTAACAGAAGAACGTTGAATTGTATATTGCAAAGAAATATCATTTGCAATTCCTTTTGAAAAAACCGGGAAGCGTGTGTCATTAACTACATCATAATATTTATATCCTAATTCAATAATTGTTGAAAAATAATCATCGGGCCATTTATTTCTTTTACCAATTCCTATTCCAACCCCGGATATTGATAATCCAGCATAGCCATCTTCTGTTCGCAATTTTCCATTTGAAGAAAGCGCAGTATGGTTTATTGAAAACGATAAGGAGTTGGGTTTTTTGCCACCTAGCCAAGGCTCAATAAAAGAAAAAGTATAGCTTTGATAAAATCTGCCGTTAGATTGGGCGCGCAAGCTAAGCCGCTGCCCATCTCCTCCTGGCAAGGGCGACCAAGCATTTTTCTTAAAGAAATTGCGTGTTGAAAAATTATTAAATGTTAAGCCAAGTGTTCCAATAATTCTACCTGATGATGTAGGTCCGGCACCTCCGTAGCCTCCTGAAAGTTCTATTTGATCAGAATTTTTCTCCTCTACAATATATTCAATATCAACTGTCCCCTTACTTGGATTTGGCAATGGATTCACCTGAAATGCTTGTTCATTAAAATAACCAAGTTGCGCTAATTCTCTTTGAGTTCGCATGATATCTCCTTTATTAAATAAATCTCCAGGTTTTGTCCTGATCTCCCTAAGAATTACATAATCATTTGTTTTTGTATTACCCTTAATTGTTATTGTTCCATTTCGAGCTTCTTTCCCTTCAATAATTCGAATTTGGTAGTTAATCATATTCTGGTTAACGTTATTTTCGACTGGCATGACTTGGAAAAATAAATATCCCTGATCCATATAAAGAGAGTTAATATCTCTTCCATCTCCAGAGCCGTTCAATCGTTGCTCAAATAAATTACGGTTATATAAATCCCCCTTTTTAATTCCTAAAACAGTATCTAAAAAACTAGATCGGTATTTTGTATTTCCAAGCCATTCAATATCACCAAAATAATATTTCTCCCCTTCAGTTATATTAATTTCTATCATTAGATTTTTTGAATTTAATTGATACACTGTATCGTATGAAATACTAGCATCTCGTAATCCTACTTTGTTAAATTTTTCTAAGAGTAATATCTTGTCTTTTTCATAACTTGATTCAGTAAACTTAGAACGTTTAAAAATTTGAAGAATACCTTTTTGTTTTGTATCTTTCATAGCCCATCGTAACTTCCAAGCTTTTATTTCAGTATTTCCCCTAATCTCAATTTTTTTAATTCCTATTTTATCGCCTTTATCAATTTTTATAATAAATATTTCAGAGGAATTTATAAGCGTATCTTTTACTCTTGAAATATCGACTTTAGCATTAAAAAATCCTTTTTCCCTAAAATACCCTCTTATTTTGGCTTTGGTTTGAAAAACTAGATTTTCTGTAATTGTTTTTCCTGTAAATAGTTTTATTTCTTCCCGCAATTTATCGGCATCTCTTTTCCCAATGCCTTTGAAACTGAATTTAGATAATTTCATTCTTGGTTCAACAGAAATTGTTAGGTAGATAACCCCAGCAATTTCTTTTGTAACGTAAATAGCAACATTTGAGAAAATTTCTTCATCCCATAAATTTTTTATTGCCTTTGAAATATCATTTCCAGGCAATGAGATTGTTCCTCCCTGCCGTAACCCTGCAATCAATTTAATTGCCTGATGATCAAAATTATCAGCTCCAATTACACGAATGGGGCCAAGTTCATATTCTTTAGCTTGCGTGTAATTAATTTCAAATGAGCCAATGCTAATTGGTGTTTCTTGAGAAAAAAGAAAAAAGTGACAAAAAAATACGAATAAACAAAAGTACTTCATATTTATAGAGCAATTTGTGAAGAGAGCATTCCAAATCGGCGTTCTCTATTTTGATATTCTATTATGGCTAAAACTAAATTTTCGCGCCGAAAATCAGGCCATTGTATCTCAGTAAAATAAAGTTCTGAATATGCAATTTGCCAGAGTAAAAAATTGCTAATCCGATATTCCCCACCTGTTCTAATAAGTAATTCAGGATCTGGAATAGAATTAGTAAAAAGGTATTGATGAATAAGCTCTTCTGTTATTTCTGAAATGGCAATATCATCTTTCTTTACTGCGAAGGCTATTTTTTTTAAAGCTTGATTAATTTCCCATTTTGAACTATAATTTAATGCAAGAATTAGTGTTAATTTACTATTTTCTTTTGTGAGCTCAATAGCATTATTTAAACTTTTCGCACACTGCTTAGGCAGATCATTTATTTCTCCAATGGTTAAAAGCCTTACACCATTTTTATTAAATTCTTCTATTTCGTTTGCAATCGATGTAATTAATAAATCCATAATTCCATCTACCTCTTCTTTTGGTCTTTTCCAATTTTCTGTGGAGAAAGCATATAAAGTTAGATAAGACACCCCTAATTCAATGCCTGTTTTTACAGTTTCGCGAACAGATTCAACTCCTGAAACGTGTCCAAAGAGTCGGTCTTGCCCCTTTTCATTTGCCCACCTTCCATTTCCATCCATTATTATTGCAATGTGTTTTGGAATTTTTTCAGGGATTATATTTTCTATTAAATCAGTCATAAATTATCTGAGGATAACGAAAGTAACTAAATATTCTTGCCCAATCAATAAAATATTGTTTTAACAACAAAAACACATTTATTAAAAGTCAGCGTTAAAATAATATTTTTACGAAAGATAGTAAGATTATTCAGCAAGAACAATTAGCTTATTGTCAATTAATTCAACCACGCCACTATTAATGGAAATTGAAATGTGGTTAGCATCTATTTGTTTAATCATAGTATTACTTCCAGACTCTTCAAATTTTTCTACTAATTCTACAATGACTTCTCCCGTCATTAAGGAAGAAATAATAGATGAGTGATTATTTAGAACTTGAAAAATTCCAGCTTGCCCAGGGAGTGAAACTGACACGACTTCTCCGTCAAATATTTTGTTCGTAGGCGTGATAACGTTTAATTCCATGATTTAGGCTTCAGCTAACATTTTATCTCCTGCAGCAATTACATCTTCAATTCCTCCTTTTAAATTGAATGCAGCTTCAGGATATTTATCAAATTTTCCGTCTAGGATGTCATTAAATGCTTTAATCGTATCTTGAATATCAACTAAAACACCAGGTATTCCCGTAAATTGTTCTGCTACGTGAAAGGGTTGAGATAAGAAACGTTGAACTCTTCGTGCACGATGAACAATTAACTTATCTTCTTCAGATAACTCGTCCATTCCAAGTATCGCAATTATATCTTGTAATTCTTTGTAGCGTTGTAGTGTTAATTTTACACGTTGTGCACAATCGTAGTGTTCGTCACCAACAATTTCTGCAGTTAGGATCCGAGATGTAGAATCCAAAGGATCCACAGCAGGATAAATACCAAGTTCTGCAATTTTACGAGATAGTACTGTTGTTGCATCTAAGTGAGCAAAAGTATTTGCTGGTGCCGGATCTGTAAGGTCATCCGCAGGAACATAAACCGCCTGAACAGAAGTGATAGAACCACTTTTTGTTGAGGTAATTCGTTCTTGCATTGCGCCCATTTCTGTTGCCAATGTTGGTTGATAACCTACTGCTGAAGGCATTCTTCCTAGTAAGGCAGAAACTTCTGATCCTGCTTGTGTAAAACGGAAGATGTTGTCAACGAAAAATAAAATATCTTTTCCTTGCTCTTCGCCGTCTCCATCTCTAAAATATTCTGCAATTGTTAAACCTGAAAGAGCAACTCGGGCACGTGCTCCAGGAGGCTCATTCATTTGTCCAAATACAAATGTCGCTTTTGATTCTTTTAAAACTTCTAAGTCTATTTTTGTAAGGTCCCAGCCTCCAGCCTCCATAGAATGCATGAATTCATCGCCATATTTTATAATTCCAGACTCGAGCATTTCGCGTAACAAGTCATTTCCTTCTCTTGTTCTTTCTCCAACACCAGCAAAAACAGATAAGCCTCCGTGTCCTTTTGCGATGTTGTTAATTAATTCTTGTATCAAAACTGTTTTTCCAACTCCCGCTCCTCCAAACAAACCAATTTTCCCGCCTTTTGCGTATGGTTCGATTAAGTCGATTACTTTAATTCCTGTGAGTAAAACCTCAGTTGCTGTTGAAAGTTGGTCAAATTTTGGCGCTTCACGGTGAATAGGAAGTCCACCTGTGCTATCCATAACATTGATTCCGTCGATTGCCTCACCAACTACATTAAATAAGCGGCCTTTAATTTTATCTCCCGTTGGAACTTTTATAGCCATTCCGGTAGCAATCACAGGCATTCCGCGCATGAAACCATCAGTAGAGTCCATGGAGATTGCGCGAATAGAATTTTCACCAATATGCGATTGCACTTCTAAAACAACCCTTGTTCCATCAGCTCTTCTTACTTCAAGCGCATCATAAATATTTGGTAGAGAGACTCCGATTTCAAATCGAACGTCTACTACTGGTCCGATAACTTTTGAGATTTTTCCTTCAATAACTGACATCTTCACTATGGATTTTAATTTTGCGCAAAGATACATATTTTTTTAAGTGACTCATATTTATGAGAAACTTTTTAAATCTTATTTTTGTAAATTCTTTAGTAAAAATTTTACTGGGAAATAAGAAAACAAAACACTAAGTGTGCTCACTGAAATGAGCACCAAGAAAAAATCCTTAAGCGCTAATTTTACAGGAAATGGCATTCCAGCACCAGGAATCTGAAGTAAACCAAATTCTTGTTGCACTAAACAGACGGTATATCCAACGATCAAACCTAATAAAATTCCGGCTCCCGAAATCAATAAGCCCTCTAAGAAAAAGATTTTAAAAATATTCTTCTCGGTGAGACCCATGCTTTGAAGGGTCTTAATATTTCCTTTTTTTTCTACAAACAACATTGTCAGAGAGGCAACTAAATTAAAAGAAGCTAGAATAAAGATAAAGATCATAATGAAAATAACAATTAATCTCTCTGACTTACTTGTTTTAAAAATTAACTCGTTTTTTTCATAATTTGTTTTTACAACAAAGTTATCTCCAAGGATGCCTATGATTTTAGTTTTCATTTCTTCATTTGATATATTGGGCAGTATATCAATATAAATATGAGAAAGTTCGCTAGAATAGTTTAATAAGTTTCGGGCATTTTCTAAGGGCCAAAGTATTTTTTCTTGGTTGATTTCAGTGTTGTAATTCATAACACCTGCTATTGCAATCTGTCCACTGTAAAATGGTGTTTTTCCAAATCGTATTTTTATGTTTCGTTTTGGCGCATAAATTAAAATTTGCTCGTGTTCACTTTGGAAGCCTTTTTTCGCGTTAAGCTTTTGCATAAGATCCACTCCAATTATTCCATAAGCAGCACCATTTTTTTCTTTAAATAATTCATTTCCTGCTAGTAAATGGGATTTAATTTTAATAGATTTTAGAAAATTACTTTCAACTCCTATTAAGGTTGCGTTTACCCATTTCTTTTCGTGCCTTAAAACGACAACTTCTTCAAGCCCTTTTGAAAAACTTGAAACTCCCTTACATTTTTTTATTTCGCTCCAATTAATTTCACGCTCATCAAATGTTTTTCTTTTTTTTGCTGTAATCGTTATATCCGGTTCAAATTCACTGTAAAGTGATTCAATCATTGTTTCTATTCCATTAAATGCCGAGAGCAAAATAATCAATGCTGCAGTTATTACAAATACACCAACAATAGATATTCGCGTAATTAAGGTAATAACATTCTTCTTTCTTGAAGAACGGAGGTACCGAAACGCTATGTAAAAAGGTATATTTATGATTATTTTTTTAGAAGCTCATCTATTTTCAGTGCATAATCAATAGAATCGTCAATATGGAAGGTGAGACTTGGTATTTTTCGCATATTTTTTAGGCGTTTCCCTATATCTAGTCTTACCTTGCCTTTATTTAAGTTTATATTTTCCAACACAGATTGTTTATCCGGCCCGGTAAAAATACTGAGGAAACACCTTGCGTGAGAGAGATCAGATGTAACGCGCACGATTGTAACTGTAACCATTGCACCAAGACATATTTCTGCACTGTGTCTTTGAAAAAATACAGCCAGCTCAGTTTGAATTACTGCCTCAATTTTATTTTGACGTATTGATCCCATAAAAACAAAGTTAAAGAATTTAGACGGATACAACTCTATATGCTTTGAAGTTGAGCGCATAATTACAATAAACTCACATGCTAATTTAGTGATTACTCTCTTTTTCTTTCATTTTTAGGGATTAGTGTATCTTTGCATCATGAATACCATTCGTCAAATTTTTAATTATTCGTTTAAGTATAAGAAGCTAGCTTTTTTAACTATAATTGGGAATTTACTTTTCACCTTTTTTAATCTCCTTTCCCTAGTTTTATTTATTCCTTTTTTACAACTTATTTTTAGTTCTGAAAAGCTGAAAACAGTAATCCCAAAGCCCACCTATTCTGGAGATATTTCCCTGCTGCCTGAGTTTATAATTAAGAGTTATAACTTCCAGATGCACGATATGGTTATTCACGACCCTAAGCAAGCATTATTTTCCGTTTGTATTATGGTATTCTCAGCTTTTTTCCTCAAGAATCTTTTCAGATATATGGCAATATGGTTTCAATCGGAATTGCGTTTTTCAGTTGTACGAGATGTCCGCGATGAATTATTTGAAAAATCCATTCACTTACCCTTATCTTTCCATACGCAAGAGCGAAAAGGGGACTTAATTTCTCGAATGAGCAGTGATGTTGGAGAAATAGAAAATGGCGTAGTTGCACTACTTGAAATACTATTTAGAGATCCTATCTCAATTTTTATACATATAGTTTCATTATTTTATATTAGCCCAGCTTTAACATTAGCATCTTTTTTCTTACTTCCTATTTCTGCATTTGTAATTTCTCGAGTAGGAAAAAGCCTAAAAAGAACCGCCCAACAAAATCAAGAACAGCTCGGCTTATTAATATCATCAATAGATGAAAGTTTAAGCGGGGTTAGAATTATAAAATCTTTTAATGCAAGTGGATTTATTTTTAATCTGTTTAAAAAACTAAACCTACGCCACCAAAAGTTACATACTAAAACAATGCGTAAAAAAGACGTTTCTTCTTTATTAAATGAAACAATAGGAGCTGGTGTGATGATGTGCTTGGTTTGGTTTGGAGGGCAAGAGATTTTAGAAAATACGAATAATGGCTTGACGGGAGAATTATTTTTAACCTTCATTATTATTTTTTCACAATTATTACGTCCAATTCAATCAATCTCTAATGGGATGGCATTAATGAATAAAGCTAAAGTTTCTTTAGATCGAGTGAATGAAGTGCTTCAGACAGATGAGAAAATCACAGAAAAGCCAAATGCGAAAACGATTTTGGATTTTAAGTCACAAATTAGTTTTGAAAATATTTCTTTTAAATATGCTGAAGAAACCATAATTTCTTCATTTTCTTTAGAGGTTAAAAAAGGAAAATTAATTGCTATTGTTGGTGAATCAGGAAGCGGAAAATCTACACTTATGGATTTACTCCCTCGGTTTTACGATGTAAATGAAGGGTCTATTCTAATTGATGAAGTAGATATTAGAGACTATAAAATTGCAGATTTAAGAGGATTAATTGGAATTGTATCTCAAGAGTCTATTCTGTTTAATATTTCTGTTTTAGAAAACATTGCTTTTGGCGACCCGAATCCAGATAGAAATCGAGTTATTGAAGCGGCTAAAATCGCAAATGCCCATGGTTTTATTTCCGATATGGATGAAACTTATGATTCAATTGTAGGCGAGCGTGGTAA
>Ga0114980_10000738_pt1 | contig 23290 bp, 23 predicted proteins | sample S_140806_EF_Meta_FD_87018 | JGI IMG/M metagenome (GOLD analysis project Ga0114980, IMG submission 87018) | Freshwater microbial communities from Lake Simoncouche, Canada to study carbon cycling - S_140806_EF_MetaG | ecosystem: Environmental > Aquatic > Freshwater > Lake | place: Lake...
CCCGCTCAAACCTATCTGGCGCTTTTTTGGCGCCGATGAGCCCAACTACGCTTACATGAAGCACGGCAGCGAGTTGCTGGGTGAACTCGGTGAGTTGAAGAAGGATGAGGTGTTTTTCCGCACCCACAGTTTGCTCAGCACCGGCAAGGGCGAGCACGGTCTGAAATGGGGTTCAACCAATGCCTACACGGAAGATGCCGCAGGCAATCCAGTCTATGATTGGACCCTCGTGGATCGCATCTTTGATACCTATCGCGAGAAAGGCGTGCGGCCTTATGTGCAGATCGGCTTCATGCCGCAGGCGCTTTCGACGAAGCCGGAGCCGTATCGGCATCACTTCCCCAATGCGAGATACGAGGATCTGTTTGGGGGCTGGGCGTATCCGCCGAAGGACTACGCGAAGTGGGAAGAGCTTGTGTATCAATGGGCGAAGCATTGCGCCGAAAAATATGGCGAGAAGGAAGTGCTGCATTGGTATTGGCAGACCTGGAATGAGTCGAACGCCGACTATTGGAAAGGAACGCGTGAGGGCTTTTTCAAGCTTCACGACCACGCCATCCGCGCCGTGCGCCGCGCCATACCTGGAGCCAAGGTCGGTGGTCCTGATCTCGCACAAGGCAAAGGCGGCGACTTTCTGGAAGCCTTTCTCAACCACTGCCTCAAGGGCACCAACCTGGCCACGGGCGAGAAAGGCACGCCGTTAGACTTCATCTCCTTCCATGCCAAAGGCAACCCGAAGCAAGTCGATGGCCACGTGCGCATGGGGATCTCCAGCCAGCTCAATGACATTGATGGGGCCTTCGGCGTGGTCGCGAAGTATCCTGAGCTCAAAAACACACCCATCGTCATCGGCGAGTCCGATCCCGAAGGTTGCGCCGCATGCCAAGGTGACCACCTCGCCTATCGAAACGGCACCATGTATTCCAGCTACACTGCGGCTAGCTTCCCGCGAAAACTCGACCTCGCCGAGAAGCATGGCGTGACTCTGGAAGGCGCTCTCACCTGGGCTTTTGAGTTCGAGGACCAGCCTTACTTCGCTGGCTTTCGCACGCTCGCCACCAACGGCATCGATAAGCCTGTGCTCAATACCTTCCGCATGTTCTCCCGCATGAGCGGCGATCGACTCCGCGTGCAGAGCGATGCCGCCGTTTCCCTCGAAGACATGCAGAAAACAGGCGTCCGCGATAAGCCCGACATCTCCGCCCTCGCCGCCAGAGAAGGCAAGCGCATCACCATCCTAGCATGGCATTACCATGACGATGATCTCTCTGGACCCGTCGCAAGTATCACGGTTCAACTCACCCACACGCCCGAAGGCAAACCCAAGCAAACCCGTACACTCATCGATGAAGGCCACTCAAACGCCTTCATCGCCTGGCAAGCCCTTGGCTCTCCGCAGAAACCCACCGCCGATCAAATCCGCCTGCTGGAAGAAGCTAGCCGACTCATGCCTGCCTCCGATCAAACTGAACTCAAGTCCGCGAACGGAAACACCGAGATCCGCTTCAAGCTCGCGCGGCAAGGCGTGACATTGGTGGAGCTGGAATGGCCTTAAAAAGCAGCTTCGTGTTCGCTTCGCGTCTTCGCAGCAGCCGAAACCTCATTTTCTTGCTGGGCACCTTTGCTTCTGCCGCTGAATTCAAAGCCACGAACACGAGCATCGAGATCACGGCGGGTAGTTTGGGGAGCTTTACGCTGAGCTACCTGGAGTTTGAGCCCGCTCATAAGATCATCGAGGTGAAGGCCGTGGCTGCCAGTGCGATGCTGCGCTATGAAGGCGGGGCGCAGAGCGTGGTTTCGGCGGGAAAAATGAGATCGGGATCGTCTTCAAAGACGTATCGGCAGATGTGAAGTCGTGGAAGATGGCGACGCTGACCGATATCGGCTTTGCGAAGGGCGGCACGTGGCGGATTACGGACAAAGAGGACGTTTTTCCGGCCGAGAAGGCCTCGCCGCCCCACATGGCGAGTTTGAATGGCACGAGCTTCATGGTGAACAACGCTCAGGGGCAGGGTTTGAGCTTCCTGACACCGGTTTATGCGTTTCAGTAGCTCACGGACAATCGTGAGTGGAACTGGGCAGTGTAACACTGGCAGTTCATCGTGCCGTATGCGGCGGATAGAGCGGTCGCGAAGCTGCAGGTGACTACCGATCTCGCTTCGGTGTCGAAGTTGATCGATCCTTTCGGGCAGAGCTTGAAGGATTCGTTTCCGAACAAGCTGAAGAGTTTGGATGAGCTCAAAGCCGATGTGGAGGCGGACAAGGCTTACTGCGCCGGTATCGAGACACCGAAGCTGGATCGCTTTGGAGGCTTGCCGGGCAGTGGTGAGGCGCTGGGGCTGAAGAAGACCGGCTTCTTCCATGTGGAGGAAAAAAGCGGCAAATCGTGGCTCGCCGATCCGGATGGGAATGCGTTCTTCCACCTCGGTGTGTGTGGTTTTGCGCCGGACGATGACTACACCTATGTGAAGGGCCGTGAGGGCATTTATGATTGGCTGCCGAAGCTCGATAGTGAATACCGCAGCGCCTTTCGCGAGGGCAACTCGGATCATTTTTCGTTCTATATCGCCAACGTGATCAAAAAGTTTGGCGTGGCCTACGACTATGAATCGCATGCCATGCGGATGATCGAGTGTGTGCGCAAATGGCGCTTCAACAGCATTGGAGCCTTCAGCCCCACACCGAAGGCCGCGTTCCCCTGTGTGGCGCATCTGCCGATCAATGAGTGGGAGGGCGTGCCGCGAATTCCCGGTGCCCATGAGGTGTGGGACCCGTTTGATGCCGCCACGAAAGCGAAGATCGCCGAAAACATCGCTCGCGAGGTGCCGATGAGAGCGAGCGTTCCGATGCTTATCGGCTGGTTCATCGTGAACGAGCCGCGCTATGATGAGCTGCCACGTGTGATTCCGTCGCTCGATGGCAAGCATGCTTGCAAACGCGAGCTGGTGGCCGCTTTGAAGGCGAAATACCGCATGGTGGAAGCTTTTAACGCGGCGTGGAAGGGCGGAGCAGCGTCGTTTGATGAAATTATCAGTTCCGGACTTGCGGTGACGACGGAAGCGGCGAAGGCGGATGTGAAGTCATTCGTCGGCACCTTCCTGGAAACCTACTTCACGCAGATTGAGGAAGTATTCCGCCAGCATGACGCGAATCATCTGCTCATCGGCAGCCGACTGCAGCCGATCACGATCGAGGACGAGCAGCTCTGCCGGATCACGGGTCGTCATGTCGATGTGGTGAGCTACAACTACTACACCTTCGGCGTCGATACGGCGGCGCTGAAGTGCTATCACGACTGGACCGGCGGCAAGCCGATGATGCTCAGCGAGTTCTTCTGGGCCTCACCGAAGGACAGCGGCCTCATTGGCGGGCGTGAGGTGAGCACGCAGCAGGAGCGTGGGCTGGCGTATCGGAACTATGTCGAGCAAAGCGCGGCGCTGGGATTCTTCGCCGGCATTGAGTGGTTCACGCTCGTCGATCAGGCGGCGACGGGACGCTGGTTCAGCCAATACAATGGCGAAAGTTACAATACCGGCCTCCTGAGCGTGGCGGATCGACCTTGGAAGCGCATGCTGGCTGAGATGATGAAAACGAACCACACCATTTATGACTTGCTGCTCGGCAAGCGTCCGCCGTTTGCGTGGGATGATGCGCGGTTCCGGGTGAAGTAAGCCGCATCATGGCGCACGCGGATTCTGCTCCAAGTACCATGCCAACGCCCGGCCAAGGCCTGCACCGATGTTCGAATAGCCTTCCACCGTCATCAGCGGGCTGTTCCAGCCGGTTTCGAGTGTGACGGAGAGGGTGAAATCACCGGTGTGATTCCGCACCCAGCCGCTGCTCATGCGACCGCGTTCTTCCTCAGTGGTGACGTAGGTGGCGAAGCGATACTTGGGCTCCACCGGAAGAGGCGTGGTGATGTGCGAGGCGGCGAGTTCCATCCAGCGGTTGTAGTTGCGCTGCTGAATGCCGGTCATGCGTTCAAAGGCGAAGGGACCGAAGAAGAAGATGCTGTCTTTCGCGCCGGGATTGTGCAGGTCGATGTAGGCGTCGAGTCCGTGCTTGGCGTGAATCTCGTCGATCATGCGCTGTGCGGCGGCGACCTCGGGATAGATCGGCGCATCGGCCCAGTCGCGATTGTGATCACGAGGGATGGCATCTTTGCCACCGGCTCCGAGCACGACGTTGTCCACATCCATGATGGGAATGAAATGCAGGCAGGTTTTAGCCCGCAGCGCTTTCGCCTCCTCACTGGCATACCAGCGGATGAACCCACGGCCCACCTGGCTGCCGCCAGTCTCCCACGCGTGATGCCGCGCACCGATCCAGACCTGATGCGGCGCGTTTTCTTCGCCGATGCGAATGCCATGCACCACGCGGCCACCACATGTCTTTGCCAACTCGAAGCGCTTTGCTTCCGGCAGCTTGGCGGCGATCTCGTTGAGCAGTTTCTCCGCATCCGCAGGCACAAACGGCGGCCCCCAGGCAAGGCGTAACGTTTCGGAGGTCGGCGTGAGTTTGTAACTCATCACCTTGTCTGCGCTGAGCGTGCCCGCCTCGCTCGGTGTCCACGTTTTGCCATCGCTGCTGAGCCAGGCGTGCTTTGGCTGGCACCACACCGCCCCGAGGATGGACTTTTCTCGAAAAGGCTGCGGTTGAGCCTGTACTTCGAGTGTTATCTCTTCTCCTGGCGTGAGGCCATCGAGCTGAAAATACCACCAGCACGGCCAGCCGCGGCCTTCATGCAGCTTGGGCATGAGGCGCAGTGTGCGGGTGGTCTCATCCAGCGATACCACTTCCGCGTTACCACCTTCGAAATCAGTGATGACACGCATTTCAGCCAAGGCGCTGCCGCTCAGAAATAGAAGAACAAAGAGCTTTTGAATCATCTGCATGATACGCCTCGTTTCGTTGCTATGACTCACCTCTCGCTGCTTTTTCTCTTCCTTACTTCCATCTGTGTGGCGGGTGCCAATTGGTCTCAGTTTCGAGGTGAGGGAGGACTGGGCATCGGCAACGGTTCGCCGCCGGTGGTGTTTTCAGCGGACAAAAATGTGAAGTGGCAGGTGGAGGTGCCGCATGGGCATTCATCACCGTGTCTTTGGGGTGACAAGATCGCTCTCACCGGCCTCGCCGAGGGCAAGCTCATCACGTTGTGCCTCAATAAAGCGGATGGTCGCGAGCTTTGGCGTGTAGCGGCTCCAGTGGCCAAGGTAGAGGAGGCGCATCGCATCGGTAGCCCGGCTGCGCCGTCGTGCTGCACGGATGGCGAGAGGCTCATTGCATACTTCGGATCGTTTGGCGTGCTGGCGTATGATTGGAATGGCAAAGAACTGTGGCAGAAGCCTCTGCCGGTGCCGGTGGTGGAGTTTGGCACGAGTTCGTCTCCCATCATCGCGGATGGAAAGGTCATCCTCGTCGTGGATCAGGATGTAGGTAGCTACATGATGGCGCTGGATGTGAAAACTGGTGCGGAGGTGTGGCGAGTGGATCGCGGTGAGTTCAGGCGTGGGTTTGCGACGCCTTTCATTTGGAAACATGGAGGCGTGGAGGAGCTGATCGTGAGCGGCTCGCTGTGGACGCGGAGTTATGATCTCAAGGACGGCAAGGAGCGCTGGTCAGTCAGCGGCATGTCACGCGTCGCTAACACCAGCCCCATCGCCACGGAGGAGATACTGATCCTCTGCGGATGGAATGTGGGCGGTGATGAGGACGACCGCGTGGAGATGGAAGCACACGATACCTTTCTCGCTGCTCAAGATGCCGATAAGAATGGCGTCCTGAGCGAAGCGGAATTCCCCGAAGGGCCGCTGCAAGACCGCTTCACCATCATTGATGCGAACAAGGATGGTCAGGTAACCAAGGGGGAGTATGACACGATGCGTTCGATGTTTGCGAAGGCGGAGAATCAGCTCTTCGCCATCAAGCCCGGCGGTCGTGGTGACATCAGCCGCACACACGTCGTCTGGAGCCAAATGAAGCACTTGCCGTATGTCTTCACGCCGGTGATCGCGAACGGTCGTGTCTTCACCGTGAAGGGCGGCGGGCTGGCCTCCGCCTATGAAGTGAAAAGCGGTAGTCCAATCTATCAGGCGGAGCGTCTTGAGGCTGCCTCCGGCGAATACTACGCCTCTGCGGTGACGGCGGAAGGGCGAGTCTATGTCGTCTCACAGCGCGGTGTGGTCTCTGTGCTCGGTGCAGCAGATGATAAGCTCACCGTGCTCGCCCGCAACGACCTTAAAGCGCCCGTTTTTGCCTCGCCCGCCATCGTGGATGGTGTGATCTACCTGCGCACAGACAAGAAGCTTTCGGCCTTCGGGAAGTAGAACGGGTTTTCCAACCCGTTCACCCGGAACACGAGTTGGAAAACTCGTGCTACTTTTGCAAGATGCCGCCGGAGAGAGGAGCGGGCTTTAACTGCGGACGCGTTCGAGGTTGGCTCCGAGGGCGGCGAGTTTGTCATCAAGGTGCTCATAGCCGCGGTCGATGTGATAGAGGCGGTTGATCTCGGTTTTGCCTTCGGCGACGAGGCCAGCGAGGACGAGGGCGGCGGAGGCGCGGAGATCGGAGGCCATGACGGGAGCGCCTTTCATGGAGGCACCGCCACGGATGCGGGCGGTGGCACCTTGAAGGTCGATATTGGCTCCCATGCGTTTCATTTCGGCGCAGTGCATGAAGCGCTGGGGGAAGATGGTCTCGGTGATGGTGCTGGTGTCTGGGATGACGCAGGCGAGGGCGCACATCTGGGCCTGCATGTCCGTGGGAAAGCCGGGGTAGCAGAGGGTGGTGAGGTCGAAACCTTTGGCGTTCGGATTGGGGCGGACGGTGATGCTGTCCTTGGTGATTTCGAGCGGGAAACCGCATTTCACCATGGCATCGGTGATGGCTTTCATGTGCTCGGGCATGACGCGTTTGAGCGTGACGCCGTCGCCAAGCATGGCTCCGGCGACGAGGAAGGTGCCGGCCTCGATGCGATCCGGGATGACGATGTGCTCGGCTCCGTGGAGTTCTTTGACGCCTTCGATGGTGATGCGGTTGGTGCCTGCGCCGTCGATTTTGGCTCCCATTTTGATGAGGAAGTTGGCGAGGTCTTCGACCTCGGGCTCCGCGGCGGCTCCTTCGATGATGGTGGTGCCTTTGGCCAGGACGGCGGCCATCATGACATTATCCGTTCCGAGGACGGTGGAGCCGTGTTTGCCCATGAGATTCATGGCGCCGCCTTTGAAGCCTTTTTTGGCATTCACATGGATGTCTCCACCTTCGACCTGGACCTGTGCGCCGAGGGCTTCGAGGCCTTTGAGATGGAGGTCAACAGGGCGGTCGCCGATAACGCAGCCGCCGGGGAGGGAGACAGTGCATTTCTTCAAGCGGCCGGTGAGGGGGCCGAGGACGCAAATGGAGGCCCTCATCTTCCGCACGAGGTCGTAGGGGGCGATGGATTTGATCCTCTCGGCTTTGACGACGACGACGCCGGAGGCTCGCTCGACCTCGGCTCCGAGCTCGCCGAGGATTTGAAGCATGTAGTTGGTATCCGAGAGGTCGGGGACGCGGCGGATGGTGCAGGTGTCCTTCGTGAGGAGGGTGGCGGCGAGGATGGGCAGGGAGCTGTTTTTCGAGCCGCTGATGTTGATGCGACCTTTGAGCGGTGTGCCGCCGTGGACGATGAGCTTTTCCATGATGGGGAAGGGTTTCTGCCGCGATTTGAGGTGCGGGCAAGAGAATGTTTGGAAGGAGGATGTGAGACCGCCTGCGGCGGAATGACGAATTTCCGAATAGCGAATGAACGAGCGAACCGGTTAGCGCTTCGAGCGGTCGTTGAAGGCGGCGACGACGCGGGCGGCTTCTCGGTTCTCGGCCTTTTCTTTGAGATCGTGGCGCTGATCGGCCTTATTTTTGCCTTTGCCAACGGCGACCTGGATTTTGATGCGGTGACCTTTCCAGTAGGCTTTGAGCACGGGGAGGGCGAGACCCTTCTGATGCGCGGCGGTATCTAGCTTCATGATCTCACGCTTGTGCAGGAGAAGGCGGCGGGAACGGCGCGGCTCGTGGGTCTCGTGGCTGGCCTTGTCGTAGGGCTTGATGTCGCAGCCGTAGAGCCAGACCTGGCCTCGTTCGACGCGGGCGAAGGCATCAGAGAGGTTCATGTGGCCCTGGCGGATGGATTTGACCTCAGTGCCACGCAGTTCGAGTCCCGCCTCGTAGGTCTCGAGGATGTGGTAGTCGCGCGGAGCTTTGCGGTTGGAGGCGATCTCGGACATGCGAGGGAAAAAAAATGGGTCCTATGCGGCGCACGGGACCCATTTGGGAAAGGATGATGTGGCCGGCTCGCCGGAGGGGATCAGCTGTGGTCGATGTTTTCTGGGGTGATCTTGCCCTGGATGATCTCGAGGAGGGCGAGGTCGGCATCGCGGAGGCCAGGACGGCGTTCAACGAGGGGGGAACGGCCGGAAGCGATCTGACGCACTCGCTTGGAAACGAGATTAATCAGGATCGGTGGCTCAGTGATGTGCTTGGCGGCTTCTTCGACGAGGTCTGCTCTCATAGGTGTAAAACGGCCTGGGATACAGGGATGTGAAGCATAGTGGTCTCCGGAGAGGTAGCAAACGAAATGTGGCCGGATTTACGGTTGATGAGGAAAGGGGGCTGCTGTCTCATAGCGTCCGGCCTGGAGTTGGACCCAACCCTTGACTCAACCTGATCAACATGAAGAAAGTCGGCATCGGAATCATCGGCGGTGGCCTCATGGGCCTGGAAATGGCGAGTGCCTTCGCACGCTGGTGCGCTCCGACGAATGTGGAGGTGATGCCTGAGCTGGTGGCGGTGGCGGATCTCGTGGAGGATGTGCGAATCTGGTTCCGGCGGGTGCCTTCATGCACACAGATTACGGCGGACTACCACGAACTGTTGGCGAACCCGGCAGTGGAGGTGGTGTATGTGGCGGTGTCGCAGAACCTGTACTAGACAATCTACCTAGATGTGATCGCGGCAGGGAAGGATCTTTTCGCGGAGAAGCCTTTCGGCATCGATATGGCCTCGGCACGGCGAATTTGTGAGGCCGGAGAGAAGTCTGGGCGCTTTGTGCGATGCAGCTCGGAGTTTCCATTCTTGCCGGGAGCTCAACGGGTGATGCAGGTGGCTCAATCGGGGAAGCTAGGCCGTGTGCTGGAGGTCGTTAGCGGCTTTCATCATAGCAGCGACTTGGACGCGACGAAGACTGCGAGCTGGAAGCACAAATCAGCGAGCTGTGGTGAGATCGGTGTGCTGGGTGATCTGGGCATGCATGCCTGTCACATCCCGCTGCGCCTGGGCTGGAAGCCTTCGCGGCTGTTTGCCCAACTCCAGAAGGGCTACCCGCAACGCCCCGATGGCAAGGGCGGCATGGCCTTTTGTGATACCTGGGACAACGCTTTGCTCCACTGCTGGACGAGTATCGAAGGGCATGAGGTGCCGCTGAGGCTCGAAATGAAGCGCATGGCTCCGGGGGAGACGAATTCGTGGTTCGTCGAGTTGCTCGGCACTGAGGGAGGCGTGCGCTATAGCACCAAGGAACCGAAGACGCTGTGGCTCTTTGAGAACGGCAAAGAGCAGTTTTTGGAAGAAGACGGATCTCGGCTTTGGCATGCCATTCAAGACCGTGACGGGTGGCATTTTCTAGCCGGGCTTTCCAGACATGATCCAGCAAATGTGGGCAGCTTTCCTGATGGAGCGTGCCGGACTGCTAGGGAATCGCTTTGGCTGCGCAAAGCCTTCTGAAGCGTTGGTAAGTCAGGAGATTTTCGCTGCGGCGCTTGCCTCGCAGGCATCTGGAAACGCGGTGACTCTGTAATCAGCGTGGGATTGGCGTGTTGTCGAGTTCGGCGATGATGGCCGGGTAGTCTGCAAGCTGGACAAGCTGGATGCCATAACGATCAGCGATGGCGTGAGCCTCGGACTCGGGGTAGTCGTCGCGGAAATAAACCTCCTTAACGCCATAAGCGCAGAGCATCTGCATGCAGCTGGTGCAGGGTTTTGTGGTGCAGGCGACAAGTTTAACGTTGCCACGGGTGAAAAGACTACAGAGATTCACCTCGGCGTGTAGCATGTATTTGCGTCTTGCATCCCGGTCGCTCCAGAAAGATTCGCCCGGGTCATAACCGGGGGCGAGACCGTTGTAGGCCGTGCCGATCACGCGGTTGGAAAAATCAAACGCAACAGCGCCGACTTTGCGGAAGGGGTCTTCGGATCGCAGGCTAGCGACATGAGCGAGGGCCATGGCGTATTCCGGGATAGTGAGTCGGGAACGATGGGGCGATGTTAAGGTCATAGGATTACAAACCTTCGGAGCGAGTGCCAGTCAATGGCACAAGTTTGTGAGTGGAATGAGTATTCGCTTGAACATTACATATTATGTTCTATCGAACACGTGTCATGTCGATGCCTTCCATAAAATCAAAATTAAGCGATAAACTCCCCTTCGTGCTGAGGAGTTTCCAATCAGTTTTCACATCCCGCCGCTCATCCATTCACCTGCCCGTCAGGCCCTTTGGTACTGGTCATCATCGGGAGATTCAGTTGGAGTTAGAGTTTTCACGAAGAGAACCGACTGGTTCTTATCCTCATTGGCGGTAAGGTGAGCCCGGCTAGATTACTTCTACAAAGATCATTGGGTTCAGGTGCCAGCAAAGTTTTGGGGCGAGATTTTTGAAAAAGGGCTGTTTTTAAAGATGGACAAATAAAAGCTGAGTTGCTTCTATCTAGAGTTATTTTGCTTCAAATCACCCGACCTATGTTCTTCTCTCGCCCCGCCGAATTCCTCGCCCTGCACGTTGGCGCAGCTTTCATTGCTTTTTTGGCGCTGGCTTCACCTGCCAGTGCTCAGTTTGGTGTCTCACCTTCTCAGACCAGCAGCTTCTTTGATGATTTTCGTTCGCGAACCCAACAGATGCAGCAAAGTTCTGCTGGTTTCCGCTCGGGAGATGTAGTTTACGATTACGATAGCGGCACCTATGTGAACTCTGCTGACGGGGAGATGCGCCCTGAAGATCTCCTTCGCGAGGCCCGTCAAGTCTCTCAGCCTGCTGTCCGTAGTGGCAGTGCTGCTATGGCTGCGCGTTCTGTCGGGGATTACACAAATTACTCCGGTCAGTACACTTCTCCCACTGGTTATTTCGCGCCTACTTATGTGTCCGATCCTTTCCTTACAGGTAAGCGTAACCTGAAGCTTGGACCCGTGAACGTGGGCTTGGGTCTGTATTCGGGTTTGGAGTATAACAATAACATTACACGCTCGAAAACGAACCCGGTTTCTGATGTCATTGGGACATTCATGCTAAACATTGATGCCAACTACAGAGTTACTCAAAATAACGTTTTGAGCATCTCCACCGCTGTTGGTTTTGACCATTATTTTAACCATCCAGAGTTGGCACCCTACGGCAGTGGAAATTATGTGCTGAATGTCCTCCCTGGTAGTACGCTAGCTTTCGACATTAAAGCTGGTCCGGTCTATTTCACTATCTACGACCGCGTTTCCGTGCGTCCAGCGGTGAACAATGCCTTCGCACTCAATGCACAGTCAATTTTCGGCGTATTTCAAAATGATGCAGGTGTCGCAATGAATTGGGCGATCAACTCGAAGTGGTCGTTGTCTGTTAACTACAACAATTCCATCTCCCAGGCGATGGAGCAGCGTTTTAACCAGTTTAACAGGCAACTCGATTCCATTCAAACTGTGCTGACCTACAGCCCTCAGGGCACATGGGCCAGTGGCATTGAAGGTGGGGTTAGCTTGCTCGACTACGAGCAGCCAATCCTGAACGATGCCATCATGGGGAATGTGGGTATATTCTTCCGGACTCAACTCGGCTCCGCCACCACCCTTCGTATGTCTGCGGGCCTTCAGAATTTCGACTTTGAAGCACCAACCGTTTTCGCTCCGCTTGGAACTGGGGATACCAAGGATTTATCAGATTTCTACTTTAATTTCAGCATTTCCAATCAGATCAATAACCGAGTGAATCAGGTTCTGTCCTTCGGGCATGAATCTGCATTGAATCTAACTTCGAACTTCATTACTGCCGACTATGTAAACTACGGCGTATCGATTATCACCTCCAAAGGAGGGCGCCTCTCACTCACAAGTTTCTTTGAGAGTGCCCGCCCATCATCGCCAATTGCTCAAACCGACGTCATTCAGTACGGCTTTGACGCATACTACAATCATCAAATCAGCTCGAAGGTCAGGATGGGAGTTGGTTATCATTTTGGCCGCACCGATTCCGAAGCAATCAATGGAGATTTCGATCAGCATGCTTTCAACTTGGATTTCACCACGGCCATCACACAAAAAGCCAGCCTCAATTTTGGGTATCGCTACTTCCTAACAAACGCCTACAACAGCGACTTCGATTTCACCCAGCACCGCGTGATTCTGGGATTGAATTACAATTTCTAATGGATTGCCAAAGCCGTTGTCTGCCGCAGGGGGGGGGCACGTGGGTCGAAAAGTTGGCCTCTCTATTCACTTCCCCAATAAACTTTTTCTCATGCAAACAATCAAAGCACGTCTCACAGCATTGGTCTTTTTCGCAGGTTCATTGGCAGCCTTGCAAGCACAGGACCCTGGTTTCAGAGTGCCTACCTCCCCCAAGCCTGCCGCCAACAATTCTCAAGGCGGCGGTAATTCATCGGGAACGTTCACTGGTGCGGCAGTGCTTACCTCAATGGAAGTTTTGGATAACACGAAGCCGATTCAACCTGGTTACATCGTTAGTATTCGTATTCTCGAAGATCGCAAAGAGGCGATCACTCAAAAAGTTGCTGTGACAGGCGAAGTTCAGGTTCCCTACATTGGCCTTATTCGAGCCGCTGGCCGCACCTGTCGTGACCTCGCTTATACAATCAAAAGTGATTTGGAGAGGAGCTTCTTTATTAGCGCTACCGTGGTTATCGCCATCGATCAGATTCCGGACACTCCCGGGGGAACATATGGGGTCGAACTTGAAACCTACACGATGTTTGGTTTCGTTCTCAAGCAGGGTAAGTATGATCTACCAGCCACAGAAGATGTGACCATCAGTCAGGCCATTCTTCGGGCTGGCGGTTTTGCTCAATTTGCAGACAAAGAGCATGTTAGAATTGTTCGCACGACTCCCCAAGGTGAAAAAAGCATTCTCGTGGATGTCTCCAGTATCATGGTCAAAGGCCAGATGCAGAAGGACATTTATCTCCGTAAGAATGATGTCGTTATCATCCCGGAAAAGACAGTGAACTTCTAACTTTTCGGGTCCCTAGGTTCTCAGATCTGATTCTTCGATCAGCAGTTTCCGATAGCAGCCAGGCAATTATTAGCGATTCTGCCTCCCCCATCCCCCGCGTGCCATTCCTGGTTCTTCTGAGTGGATCAACCCCCGACTTAACAGCCGCCTTTAAACTCTATGGAACAAAACCTCTCGCTTCCCGGCGGACAAGTGCAATCCAGCACCCTAAACCGCATTCATGAGGCTTCAGCCAAGTTTCAGCGATACAAGATCCTACTGCGTCGTCGCTGGTGGTTCCTACTTTTGACTGCAAGCATCGGCGTGTGTGTGCAAGCGCTGACAATCACAGGCAAACCGCAAATTTTCCGATCTTTGGCTAAGCTCGTCGCAGGCGGGCGGATGGTAGCAAATGGAGACCTACAGTGGCAGGAGCAGTTGTCGGACTTTTACGGCACCATCATTGAGACCATCGAGAGTGCCGAAATGATCCGCAAGGCTCGTGAACGAGTTCACGCTTTGCATCCTGATCTCAAGGACTCGGATGTGGAGATTCGCGTGGCCCAGACCAAAGGCTCCGCCATCTTCAACATCCTCGCCACGGGTTCCGAGCCGAAATACACCCAGATCTTCCTGAACTCACTGCTTGATGAGTTTATTGCCTTCCGCCAGAGCATTCGTGAGCAAGCTCAGGGTAAGGTTCTCAGCACTTTCCTTCAGGAAGTCGTCAACAAACAAAAGGTCATGGAGGAAAAATCCGATCTCCTCCAACGATTCTGTTCAGCCAACAACATTTTGACCATTACCAACGGCCAAAACGAGGCCGCGTACTTCCTCACCCAGCTCAAGGGTCAGCGGGAAACCCAGCGCACGGCGCTTTCCGAGATCGATATGGCCGTTCAAGACGTCAAAGCAGCCATGCAAAATCGAGAGCGTCTCGCCACGGCGACCGCAACCAACGCGGCGGGAGGTGGCGCTGCCAGCAACAAGGGGGGGGCGGAAAATGGACAAGGCACGGGTGACTCCACTGGTTCCAGCAACAAAGGACTGACGCTCGCAGAACAGGATTTTCTCCGCACTAAGGGGCAGATTACATTGCTGACTACCAAAAAAGAAACCCTTCTTGAGACGTTCAAGGATAGTCATCCCCAAGTCACGGAGATGACCCAAGAGATCAGGGGGCAGGAGGCCTTGCTCAAGCGGTTTGAGGTGCAGATCCAGCAGGAGATGCTATCCCAGCGTGAAGCCATCAATCGGATGGTTCTCGTGCTCGACAAGCAAGTCTCCGAACGTGAAAAAGAGGCTCTCGAACTTGGAGCGAAGCTTGCCGAGCACAAAAAACTCGAGGGCGATGCAATGGTGGCCAAGGACGCCTACCAAAAAATGTTCGAGCGTGCGGAGAACTTCCAAAACATGTTCAATACGCAGAGCGATTATGTGGCTGTGCAGGAGCGTGCTACAACAGCTTCCGAGCACACGGAAGACTGGAAAATGCCCATCATCATTGGTTTGATCGTCGGTCTTGGAGCTGGCGTGATTATTTTGCTTTTGTTTGATCGCCTTGATGACCGAATGAATTCCTTCAGTGAGTTCCAGACTTTGTTCCCAGGCGAAGCGGTGCTGGGACAGATTCCTGAACAGCGCCAGCGTGGTGATGTGGCCCTTCTCCGCCCGAATGATGATCGGCATCTCTACGCCGAGGCCTTCCGCACGATTCGTTCGTCGATCTTGTTTAAGAATTGGAACGGCAAAGCGCCCAAAACGATTTTGTGTACTTCCGCAGTACCTAATGAAGGTAAAACCACCGTCACTTCGAACCTTGCCGTTACCATGGCGCTCGCTGGAGCTCGCGTCTTGCTGGCTGATTGCGACCTTCGCCGTGGTGGCGTGAGTGAGTTGTTCAAGCTTCCGGCCACTCCCGGACTCAGTGAGGCACTTCGGGGCAAGCTCCACTGGCGTGATGCCGTTCAGGAAACTAGCATTCGGAACCTCGATCTCCTCGCCCGTGGTGATGTTTTCGATCAGACCTCCGAGATGCTTCTCTCCAAAACGGCTGAGGAGATGCTCAAGCAGATGGGTGATGAGTATGACTACGTCATCTTCGACAGTGCCCCTGTGCTCGTGGCGGATGACACCGCCAGCTTTGCACCGAAACTCGATGCAGTTCTATTTATCGTCCGCATGTCTTCCACGATGGCTCGCCTCACGGGCAAGGCCTTGGATCTTCTTTATGAGCGCCAAGTGAATGTGGGAGGCGTCATTTTGAACCGCTCCAGTTCTAATCTGAAGGAGTACACATACTACAACTACGCCAGCTACTACTACGCCCCAGCCAAGAGTTCACCACAGCCTGCGGCAGCAACTCCGGTTGCCAAATCATAATTTAATAAGCTAGCACACTGGCGCTTCATTTTCAAACCCGGCAGCTTTAACGGTTGACGGGTTTGTTCTTTTTACGGCGACAGCTTCTGAGATGAAATCGCCAGATTGAAGTGAAACCATCCTGGAGTCGAAGGGTTATTTCACTGCTTAATTCAACCGCGAACACTTCACTACCTATGAAAAAATACGCTTCATTCATCGTCGGCCTCGGCTTCATCTGCCTGAGTACCTGCCTCGCCACCGCCCAGGAGGGCGGACAGCCCAAGGGGCCTCCTCCCTCAGGAGATAGTGCCGGACGTTTGGCAGAGTTCGTCAAACGGGCTGATACTGATGCGGACGGCAAAATCAGCAAAGATGAGTTTGCTGCCCTGTCTCGCAAAGAAACCGACGAACGTTTTAGCCGTGCCGATACCAATAGCGACGGCTTTATCGATCAGGCTGAGTTCGGCCAATTTGCCCAGCGTTCGCGTGATGCAGGAGGTGGTATGCGCCGGCCCGGTGGTGAAGGCGGCCCGCGCCCAGGTGGCGAAGGCGACGGTGGCTTCCGCCGTCCCCCAGGTTCACCCGAGGGCGGCCCGCCGAACGGTGGCCCACTTCCTGGCGGCCCTGAAGGCGGGCGTCCCGGAGTCGGCGGCCCTGGCGGCCCCGGTGGCGGACGCGGCGGCATGTTTGGCGACCCCAAAGAGTCCTTCAAACGCATGGATGCCGACAGCAATGGCAGCGTCTCCGAGGAGGAATACGTCAGCGCCATGAACCGGTTCCGTGAAATGATGAGTCGTGGCGGCTCTGGAGGCCAGCCGGGGCAGGGAGGTCCAGGGGGCTTCCGTCGTCCTGGTGGCGAAGGTGGCCCGCCATCTGGCGGTGGTGAAGGCGGCTTCCGTCGCCCTCCGGTTGAAGAAACCAAGCCTGAGGCCAAAACCGAGGGCGAAAAGCCTGCTGCGGACAAGCCCAAGGAAGCGATCTGATTCTGCTACTGAGCCTGTGTTACAGAGGGACGGCCTACGGGCCGTCCCTTTTTCATTCGTGGTCTGCTCAAATCAGCTCCGCAATCGGCCTCCCGTTGTCCACGATGAAATTGGGCCGCCCTTGATGGTCAGTGTAGGTCGCGTCCAGAGGCACGCCCATGTGATGGTAAATCGTCGCCGCCAGATCGCCCGGCGTCACGGGCCGCTCTTCGATCTCCGCGCCGTCCTTTGTGCTTGAGCCGATCACCTGTCCATGACGGTAACCACCACCGGCCAGGCACATGCTCATCAACACCGGCCAATGATTGCGCCCATCCGTGCTCCCCTGGGTGCCCAGCGTCGGCGTGCGGCCAAACTCACCCATTGCAATGACGAGCGTGTCATCGAGCAGCCCGCGTTCTCGCAGGTCGCTCACCAGCGTGGTGAGCACATGATCAAAGACGGGCAGCAGCGGGCGCAGGCCGTTCCAGATGCCGCCGTAGGGTGGGATGTTGTCACCGTGCGTGTCCCAGGTGCCCGAAGCGCCGTGATTGCTCAGGTCGATGGTCACAAAAAGAAGATCCTCGTTCGACGAGGCGACGGGCCAGAAGCGCCTGCTTCGCCCAATCATGCTCGCCGTATCGATCCCGCACCTTTTTCGGCTCCTTCGCCAAATCAAAGGCCTCCTGCGCGCGACCTCCCGCCACGATGTCGAAGGCCTTCTGGCCAAAGGCATCCATCGCCCCCATCATCCCGCTGGCATCGATCTCCGCGCGGAGGCCGTCCATTTGCTTGCTGAGCGTCTGGCGGGCGTGCAGGCGGTCCATGCTCAGCCCGGCGGGCAGTTGAAAAAGCCTCGAGGCATGGTTCCCATCAAAAGGATCAAACTGAGTCCCCAGGTAGCCGCCCCACGCCACATGCGAGCGTGATTTCATGTTCAGCACGACGTAGGGGGCATCGTCGGGAGATTCGCCCCGTGGGCTTCGCCACGATGCTGCCAAAGGAGGGAAAGTGCTTCGCCTTCGGGTTCGTGCGGGGCTCATTCGTTAGATTCGCCGTCTGCATCACCATGTTCGGCTCGTGATTGCTAAAGCGGCAATCGACCGAGCGGATGATCGTAAACTCGTCGAGCATCGCCGCCTGCTTGGGCAAGAACTCGCAGACACGGACTCCGGGCAGTTTCGTCGGGATCGTCTTGAAAGGCCCCCGGTTTTCGATCGGGCGCTCCGGCTTCGGGTCCCAGGTATCAATGTGGGAAGGACCACCCGTCATCCACAGCAGGATCACCGCCTTGCCGTTTCCGCCCGCCTTGCCCTCCGCCCGGAGTTTGATCAAGCCCGGCAGCGTGAGCCCACCGAGACCCGCCAGGCTCGTCTTCAGCACCGAGCGCCGACCATGCACGACCACCCCGTCCCGCAGACGCGGATTCATGAAGGTAAAAGCATGTCCATGGTCGCTCCCCGGCATGCGCATTTATACGCTGCACTCGTGACTCTCTTGTCTGGTGGGCAAAGAATACCCTGGGGGCATCGTTCACCGCACCTTCGCCGCGATCTCCTGAAACACGCGGGAGGCCGTACTCGTCGCCGGATCTTCCAGGGCGATGGGGTGGCCTTGATCACCGCATTCGCGGATCGGCATCTCGATGGGGATCTGGCCCAGCAGCGGCACCCCGAGGCGCTTCGCCTCGTGCTCACCGCCGCCCAAGCCAAAAATATGGTAGGCCTTGCCGTCCGACGGGCATAGGAAGTAGCTCATGTTCTCCACGATGCCGAGGATCGGCACGTTCACCTTTTGGAACATCGACATCGCCTTGCGGGCATCGATCAGCGCCACCTCCTGCGGCGTCGTCACGATCACCACCCCATCCAGCGCCACCGTTTGCACGATCGTGAGCTGGATGTCTCCCGTGCCCGGCGGCAGGTCCAGCACGAGCACGTCCAGATCATCCCAGGCCACCTGACGGAGAAACTGCTGCGTGTAGCGTGTGGCAATGGGGCCGCGCACGATCACCGGCGAATCATCATCGAGCAAAAAGCCCATCGAGATGAGCTGCAGGCCGTGTTTCTGCACCGGCACGATCTGCTGCTCGTCATTCTGAAACGGACGCTCATCGGTGCCAAACATGTGGGCAATGCTCGGGCCATACAGATCGCAGTCGCACAGGCCCACACGGGCACCGGTCTTGCTCAGCGCCACCGCCAGATTGCTCGCCACCGTGCTCTTGCCTACGCCGCCCTTGCCCGAGGCCACAGCGATGATCTTTTTCACGCCTGGGATGCTCGATTTACCCAGCTTATCCGAGGCCGTCGTGTTCGTGCCGGGCGGGTCCTTGATGTCAAAGTTCAGCCGCACCTCGCCGATGCCCGGCAGCTTTTTGAGCACGTCCATCGCCTGCTCGTGAATGAGGCGAGGAATGTTCGGATCGCGGGTGGCCAGGGAGATTTCCACCGTCACATCCCTGCCGGAGACCTGGATGCCTTTCACGAGGCCAAAGGAGAGAATGTCCCGGCTAAAGCCAGGGTAGCGGACGCCGCCAAGGGCGGTGCGAATGTCGTTTTCTGTGAGCATGAGGTTGGGGTGGGCTGATCCGTTAAGCACGATGCCGCCCCGCGCAATCATCCAATCCCTGAAGGTTGGGGTTCGTCGTTTGTCGTTCTTGGTTCTTCGTTCCTAGTTCCCCGACTGCAACGCTGCCGCGTAGCCCTGTGGACAGGGCCAAGCCTCTCTTCCGGGCTGCGAGCGGAGTATCGGACGACTTCACTTTGAGTGGGAATCTCAAGAATGGGTTACCGCACAACCAGCATCGACGGATTGTCGCGCTAGTTGCTATAAAAGACCAAATATGAATCGCCAGCTCCCCGAGAAGTTAGCCCGCCGTATCGTTGAGAAATTGAAACGGGACGGAGTGAATTTCCCTGTCCCCCTGAGCCAGATCACTCCCATGCTTCCAAGAAACCCGGTGCATGTGATCCGCGAATTGGCTCAAAAGGGTTATCTTGCCAATCCTGAGCTATACGAGGGACCGCTGCCGGTGGGCACGGCACGGCGGTTGGAGAAGCTCGGTGTGATAGACCGAGCGACGTTTCGTGAAATGCTGGAGACGGGACGGATAAACCTTGAGACGATCAGTTATGTGGGCCGCAAGCGGAGGGACACGATCATGAGATGGGCACGGCTCAACCCGGGGGATGACTACAAATGCGGCATCAGGCTAAAGCTCCCGTTGCACGTCATCAGGCATCTGCGCGATATCGTGAACTCGGACGAATACGCCCGCATGCATCAGGTGGTACGCTCCGTGTTGGAGGAGGTGCTGGTGGCCACCGGTGTCCGGTCGCCAGCCGTCAGTTCGAGTGATGCTGATCCCAAGAGAAGCGCCCTGATCCCATGATGCCTAGAGCGGAGGCTCCGACTAAATAAACGAAGGCGAGTTCCCCCGACTGCTCTCCTTGAAAGCTGGCGCCATGTACCATGACAAATGCTACCGCCATAGTGAAGGCCATCACCAGCGATGCAAGCCGTGTAAAAAGGCCCACAACGATCAAGAATGCCGCTCCTACCTCCGCCACGATGGTGAGCGCGAGAGTTGTTCTCGCATCGAGGCCAAACAAGGGTAGAAATCGGACGGCCTCCTGCTCATAATGGGTCAGATAGGGCAGGCCATGATGCACCAGCATGGGTAGACCCAAGCCCAGCCTGAGCAGCAGTAAGCCTGAATCCAGAGGAACGGTGGAGGTAAGCTTTGAGCTCTTTTTGGAAAGACGTCGCATGAGGAGATGAATCTTGCAGGAGAAGGCTTCACAAGCCGGGCGGATGACGTGGGGTGAATCCGCTGATGCTTCTCGCCACCGTGCGCCAACGCGGCCCCTCGCTCACACGCCCGCCGCTGGTGTCAAGACGCAGGCCGCAGATGGTGAGAAACACATGGTGACCTGGCTTCACCCACAGGGTGACGTAACGCCCCGGCCCTGGCTCTCCATAATCAGCGAAGTGTGAGGAATTTAACATGCTTTGTAGCAGTCCGGCCTTGATCAACACATAGGAGGTAGAGCTCGAGCAGTCATAGCCAACGTCCTCCAGTCTCTTATGGCCACCACCCAGCAAGTATGGCTTGTTTTGCAGAGTGTTGCCCGCTTCGATCAGGCGATGCACCACCCCAGGAAGTGAGCGCAAGCCATAAGCGTGGTCTCCACGCATCGTGATCGGAGGCAGCTTCATCGGTGCAGCCTTTGACGCAGCGGGCACGGCTGCCTGATTGACCATTTGCTGGTAATAGGAGGCCAATTGCAGCTCCTTCGTCTCATAAGCCTTCCACTGCCAGGCCAGCGCCGCGAACTCGGAACGAGACGGCTGCCGCTGTGCCAGCTGCGAATGATAAGCTACCCACTGTGCTGCCCGCCCGGCCTCCGAAGCGTGCTGCCATGAGAGCCGCGCCGCGTCCGAGTGCGCCACCTGCGCCAAGCTCGTTTGTTGAAGAACAAAGGCAAGGTAGAGGATAATGCAGATTAAGCGTTGTGGCCCATGGCGGCGCATGGACAGTATGCTGCCTCACCATCTCAGGAAACAGTTAGCCACGCCTTGGGTTAACCAATTTAACAATATGTGGTAACCCTTTTATTTTAGAGTTGTATCACACGATTCCAGAGCACGCACCGAGCATCTTCGACACGCAGGAAAGCCTGAGGTCGTGGAGGAGATGCAGGCAGCATGCTGGCCGCCTTTGAGCATGTAAAGGTGACCATGGGAGGCTTCAGGTGAAAATCGCTGTGAAACGGGGCGAAGACCTTGGTGGTTTGTTCTTTGCCCAATCCGTCACGGCCTCACTGCCACGCTGAACGATTCCTTCAAGATTCACGACAAAGACGAGGCGTATCGAAAAGACCGGCATGAGTATGAACGTCGTCTCAGGCTTGCAGCGAAGCTGCTCTCCCAGTCTAAGCACTCCTCGTCTCGTTTCCCCGATGTTCCTCAAAGAGGCCGCTCGTAGATGCGCTGGAAGGTGTTTTCGCGGTTCAGCGGGTCGATGATGGTGATGCCTTCGTCGCCGAAGCGGGCGGTGACGGGGGCTCCTTGGCCTTGGGAGAGGTAGTGAAAGTTCAAATCACGCACTTTGGCCGCAGCATCGACGATGGCGCAGGTGATGCGGGCCTCCTCGGCGGTGGGGTAGAGGTGGGCGACGGCGTCGCGGGTGGCGCCGGCGAATTTGACGTCGCAAATGGCGACGAGGGCGACGGTGAGGCTGTCCACGCCGTAGCCGATGTAGGCCTTGGTGCCATCGGCCCGGAGTACGTCGCGGGTGAAGTGGTTGTTGCTCGTGCGGGAGCCGCCGCCGGCATTCCACCAGCGGAAGCCGCGATACTGCTGATCACTTTCCACTTTGCCATCGGCTCCGACGATCTCGTGGCCTTGGTTCACGGGGCCTTCGAAGTCGGCGGGAGTGATCCAGTTGTTGTGGAAGTTGATGCTCATGCCGTTGTCGAAATCGACGCGGACCTGCACGGCGTCGTAGGCGTTGATGCCATCGCGGATGAGGCGCTTCTTCTGGCCGACGGCGGTGAGGCTGACGGGCTTGGATTTGTAGTAGCTGAAGATGAGATCGGTCCAGTGCGGGCCGACGTAGCTGAAGGGATCGCTGCTTTCGACCCACTTGAACGTGCTGGTGGAGACCTCCAGCGGCTCTTCGAGGTAGGCGGTGCCGTAAAGCGGGGTGCCGATGCGGTTCTGGATGTCGTCGCGGATGCGGAGGTGGTCGGGGTCGTAGCGCTTGTGCATGTCCACGCCGACGATGAGGTTCTTCGCCTTGGCGGCGTCGATGATCTCATCGGCCTCGTGGGTGGAGAGGCACATGGGTTTCTCGGTGAGCACATGCACGCCCGCCTTCAGCGCCGCGAGCACCGGGGCGGTGTGGAGATGGTCCGGCGTGGCCACGGCCATGACATCCAAATCGGCGAAGGCTTTCAGGATGTCGTTCCAAGGTTCGTCGCCATGAAAGCAGCGGGGTTCGCGGCCGGTGAGGTCTTGGAAGAAGGCGGCGGATTTCTTGGCGGAGGCCTCGGAACGCGTCGCTACGGCCACGAGGTCAAATTTCACGGGAGCGAGGTCGCGGGCGTATTTGTCCAAGCCCACGCGGGCGAGCTGACCGGCGATGCCGAAGCGTTGGAGGTCGGCGTAAGCACGGAGATGCACATCGCCGCCAAACATGCCGGCGCCGACGAGGGCGAGTTGGATGGTTTTTTCAGCCATAGACCGTCACAGAAGCCGCCGGGGCAGGGGAGGCAAGGCCGGAGCGTGGTATGGGCGTGCCGGGATTCGATACAATTTCCAACGACACCTTGAGGACGGAGGCTGGACACAAAATCCATGAAAGCGCCTAGAATATTCTTGCGTGACGTTTTGTTAAAAATTAACAATTTTCCATGCGTTCGGGAAAATAAAACCATGGCCTTTCCTCGTTTCAGCTTCTGACATCTTGAGGGGCTGACAACCAACTTTAGACAGGCAACAATCTGTAACACTCCAATCATGAAAATGTGGTCTTCTACACGCTATAGAGTCGCGGGTTTGCTGGCGGTAATCGTATTAATTCTCGCGTTGTCTTTTTGGACTTTTCAAGAGGATGAGACCATCCGATCTAATCAACAGGAGCCAGCCGCAACAAAGGTGGACCCTTCTGCCAAGCCTGCCGCGCTGGTAAAGTCTTCATCCGGGCGGCAGGACATGGCGCAG
>Ga0114980_10000739_pt1 | contig 23270 bp, 20 predicted proteins | sample S_140806_EF_Meta_FD_87018 | JGI IMG/M metagenome (GOLD analysis project Ga0114980, IMG submission 87018) | Freshwater microbial communities from Lake Simoncouche, Canada to study carbon cycling - S_140806_EF_MetaG | ecosystem: Environmental > Aquatic > Freshwater > Lake | place: Lake...
CGCTTCACTTCATCTTCAGAAAGCGCAAGTGAGTTTTTTAGTTCCTGACGACTAACAGCATTGTAAGAGAAAGTTTTTCCCATCTTCTCATAGCGCGTACGCTGCTCATCCAATTCTTCTTTTGTGTCAAACGCATAATAGGCATGACCCGCTTCAATCAGCTGCTTTGCATATTGCGCGTAAACACCCTCTTCTTTGCGCACGCTTTGCTTGTATGGTGCACATGGACCGTCTCCAAATCCCACACCTTCGTTGGGTTCAATACCGCACCATTTCAAAGCTTCAATAATATATTCCTCTGCGCCAGGCACAAAACGATCCTGATCTGTATCTTCAATACGAAGGATGAAGTCTCCGCCATGCTTCTTTGCAAAGAGGTAATTGTATAGCGCAGTGCGAACCCCGCCCATATGTAAAGGCCCGGTAGGACTTGGCGCAAAACGTACGCGAACTTTTCTGTTTTCCATGAGGGTGCAAAGATAGTACAGTACTGCATACTGCCACTGCACACTGCGACTGATTAGCTATCTTTGCCCCATGCAACTCCTCTCTCCTTCCCGTTGGAAAGATTACGAACTTCTCGACTCGGGGAATTTCGAAAAACTTGAACGTTTTGGTAAGTACATTACCATTCGCCCTGAGCCGCAAGCTGTATGGGATCCTTCGCTGAAAATGGCAGAGTGGGAAAAACTGGCACACCTTAAATTTGTTCCTAAAAGCAGTTCTGCTGGCGATTGGGTAAAATTGAAACGCGAAGCAGTCGACCGTTGGAATATTAACTACACGCTACCGGGAGGAAAAGAAATTTCATTCAGACTTGGCCTTACTTCTTTCAAACACGTTGGCGTTTTTCCGGAGCAAGCAGTGAATTGGGACTACATCTACTCCTCACTGAAAGAAATGAAAACGCCGAAGCCGAAGTTCCTGAATCTGTTCGCTTATACTGGTGGTGCAACTCTCGCAGCACGTGCTGCCGGCGCTGACGTAACGCATGTCGATTCAATAAAGCAAGTGGTGACGTGGGCGAACGAAAATATGCAACTGTCCAATCTCGATAATATCCGCTGGATGGTTGATGATGCGCTGAAGTTTGTGAAGAAAGAACAACGAAGAGGAAACACATACAACGGAATAATCCTGGACCCTCCTGCATTCGGTCATGGTCCAAATGGAGAGAAATGGAAGCTGGAAGATAATATCAATGAGATGACAAAAGCTGTTGTTGATTTGTTAGATCCGCAGGAACATTTTCTGATTTTGAATGCATATTCACTCGGCTTCTCTGCGCTTATTCTCGAAAATCTTTTCCGTGAGAGAAAGAAAAATCTGGAAATCGGAGAACTGTTTTTGAAAGCGAAACATGGCGGCGTTTTACCATTAGGAGTTTTCGGAAAACTGAAAAACTTCTAAAGATTTCGGAACACAGCGGTATTTTACAAATAACCTTTTCTGTTTTTCCGCTTGAATTTTTTTGCCTCTTTCTTCTTCCCGAAATCGTAATTGCCTGCAATCAGTTTTTGGTTCGTCTTCTGCATGTGTTTGCACTGAGAGTGACAACCGGTAATGCTGATGGAACAGCAGAATATCAATGCAGAAAACGTTAGGGCGCGCAGCATTTCGATTTGTTTCATTGTTAACGTTTTCCTGGCTGCTATTATTGTTCAATTTCACGGACAACTTTCGGCTTGTTTGTTAATGTCGTGCTCGCATTTTGTGGAATGCGAATGAATAGAGCATCTTTTAACAAACTATTAGAGTGAAATCGCGTATCAATGCATTGGCAATCGCGTTATTTAATGATAAATTTGCTTAGCATTCATGGACAATAACGGAGCATACGGAACACTTATCGGCAAACTCGATGAGTTCACGCGCAAGTACTACAAGAACCAACTCATTCGTGGTTTGTTGTATGCTGTTACAATACTTGTGTCCGGCTACCTCGCGATTTCTCTTCTGGAATATTTCGCACACTTTGATCCGTTGGTGCGCACATTGCTCTTCTGGTCGTTCATTGCGGCTGCCTTTTACGTAGTTGCTCGATTTATTGCCATGCCCCTTTTCCGCATCAATCGAATCGGAAAGGTAATCTCACATGAACAAGCCGCAGAAATCATTGGGCAACATTTCGCCAACATACAGGACAAGCTTCTCAATGTATTGCAACTGCAAAAGTCGGGTTCAGGAACAGGAACAAGCCAGGAATTAATTGAAGCGAGCATTAATCAAAAGATCAAAGAGCTGCGGCCGGTACCTTTCACTGCTGCAGTTGATTTGAAACAAAATCGCCGTTATGTAAAATGGGCGCTATTGCCTGTATTGGTCATTGCTGTTATCATTTTCACAAACGCAAGTCTTCTAACCGAAAGCACAAACCGCCTCGTGAACCATTCGGAGTATTTCGAAGAACAGGCACCGTTTGCTTTCGAAATACAATCAAAGCTTGAGGCTGTTGAAAATGAAGACTTTACGCTGGACCTCAAACTTACCGGACAGGAAATTCCCGATGCGGTTATTTTGCTGGTTGATGGAAACGAATACAACTTGAACAAAGAAAGCGCGATCCGTTTCTCTTACGTTTTTCGTAATATTCAAAAGGAAAAAACATTCAGGCTGTCTGCAGATGGTTTTACTTCCAAGGAATATGTGCTCAATGTTCTGCCAAATCCAATTGTGCTAAACTTTGATACAGAGCTCAAGTACCCGGCCTATACAGGGAAAAAGAACGAAGTGGTGCGCAATACCGGTGATCTCGTAGTACCCGCTGGAACTGTAATCAATTGGAAATTCTCTACACGTTCTACGAAAGCGTTCTCCATGGCTTTTGCAGACTCTGTGTACAACTTGCGCCCTGATGGAGATGATCGTTTTTCATTTACCAAACGACTTCTTGAAACGCAGAAGTATTCGCTGCACACGTCAAACGAGTTTTTGAAAGGAAAAGACTCCATTGATTACACCATCAGTGTTGTTCCCGACCTCTACCCTGCAATCAGTGTTGAGGAAAAGAAAGATTCTGTTTCTCAACTACGACTCTATTTCACTGGAGAAGTGCGTGACGATTATGGATTTTCGCGCACCCAATTTGCATGGAAGCTGACCAATCGTAAAGATTCTGTTGGGAACAGTATAGAATCACCAACACAGTTTGTAACAATTCCTGTTCGAACTAATTTGGTGCGCGACCAGTTTTACTACTACTGGGATTTGACACCGCTGGGTGTGCAGTCGGGTGATGAAATCGAGTATTACTTCGAAGTATGGGACAATGATGGAGTGCACGGCGCCAAGTCGACTCGCTCTCAACGAATGGTGTATAAAGCTCCATCCAAAGAAGAGCTCGCAAACATGAATGATTCTGCCAATGCTCAAATAGAGAAAGAGCTGGAGGCTGCCCTGGACGAATCAAAAGAGTTGCAAAAAGACATTGATGCTTTGCGTCAAAAGGTGTTGGAAAAAAAGAATCTCACCTGGGAAGAAAAGAATAAGCTAGACGCGCTTAAAATGCGTCAGGCAGCGCTCCAGCAACGGATAGACATGCTGAAGCAAAAGAATGCTCAGAAGATTCAACAGCAACAGGAGTTTCAGCAGAACGACCCTCAGGCGCAGGAGAAGCAGGATGAGATGAACGAGCTGTTCAATCAGCTTTCTACAGAAGAGCTGAAGAAGATGCTCGCACAATTGGAAGAGTTGCAAAAGAATCCGCAAAAAGATAAAACGCAGAAAACTCTGGAGGAAATGAAGCGGGACAACAAGGACACTGAAAAGGACCTTGATCGCACGCTGAACCTTTTCCGTGAAATGCAATTCCGCACGAAGCTCGATGAAGCCATTAAGCAACTGGACACACTCCAAAAGCAGCAAGAGGAATTATCAAAGCAGTCTGACGACAAGAATCTCAGCAAGAAAGACCGCGAAGACATCAAACAAAAGCAAGATAGCCTGAACAAGCAGTTTGATCAATTGAGAAATCAGTTGGACAAGCTCGATTCAATTAACAATAAGCTGGAAGAACCACACGAACTTCCAAATACAGATTTAGAGGAAATGCAGATCCAACAAGAACAACGTAACGCGAGTCAGGAAATGCAGAATGGAGAACCGAAGAAGAGTTCTCAATCTCAGAAGAGCGCAGCCCAACAAATGGAGTCGCTTTCGAAGAGCATGAAAGAAACTCAGGAGAACATGGATAAGCAAGAGAACGCGGAAGACATGGCCACTATTCGTACTCTTCTTGACAACCTCATTCAGCTTTCTTTCGATCAGGAGGCGCTCATGATGAAGGTCCGCACTACAAGTACTAACGATCCGCAATATCCTCAATTGGCTCGTGAGCAAAATAAGCTGCGTGATGATTCACGTATGATCGAAGACTCGCTACTGGCTTTGAGCAAGCGCAATCCGCAAATTTCTCCTCTGGTGAATAAGGAAATCACCAATATCAACTTCAATATGGATCGGTCCATCCGAGGCCTGGCGGATAGAGCGCCTGGTGAAGCTCAGAATGGACAACAGCGTGCGATGACCTCCATAAATACATTAGCTCTCCTGCTGAATGAGTCGCTCGAGAACATGATGCAGCAGATGAATCAGGCCAACAAAGGAGAGCCGAAAGACTGTAAAGGCGGTAAATGCAAAAAGCCAGGAAGTGGTAAACCTGGACAGTCGGGAAAAAACAAACCGGGAATGAAAGGCATCCGTCAGCAGCAGCAAGGCCTTAACCAACGCATGAAAGATGCTCAGCAAAAGGGCAAGGACGGGTCCGGCGGTGCAAGTGCTGAAGAGCTGGCAAAGATGGCTGCAGAGCAAGAGCAGCTACGTCGAATGATGCAAGAGTCAATGAAAGATTCCGAGAATAATGGTGGCGGAACTCCAGGCGGTGATGTGGCCGAGAAGATGGAAGAAACTGAAACGGATCTTGTCAACAAAAACATTACTGCAGAAACAATACAGCGTCAACAGGAGATTCTCGACAAGATGTTAGAGTTTGAAAAGGCAGAACAGCAACGCGAGCAGGACGAGCAACGTCAAGCAAACGAAGCAAAAAATTATGAATTAAGTAACCCTGACGGCTTTTCTGAGTATAATAGACAGAAACAGCAGGAAGCTGAACTGCTGAGAACCGTCCCCCCGGCTCTATCGCCATATTACAAGAATAAAGTTAACCTCTATTTCAGCGGAGTGGAGTAACATGACCCTAGCTAAAGAAATGACACGGGAGCAGAAAATTTCCTTTAATTCTAATTCCGGCAACATCGTAATCGTAGAAAAGCTGATTAACGACATCTGCTCTTCGTACGAAGTCTCAGAAGATTATTATGGCAATATTCTCGTTGCTGTTACTGAAGCTGTGAACAACGCAATTCAGCACGGCAACAAACAAGATCCGGCCAAGAAGGTAGACGTTGAATATAAAGCGAATGACAGCCAGATTTCTTTTCTGGTTCACGACCAAGGAGAGGGTTTTGACTACGCCACCCTGCCTGACCCAACTAATCCCGAGAACATTGAAAAACCGAGTGGCAGAGGCGTGTTCTTGATGCGTCACCTTGCCGACAAGGTAGAGTTCACAGATTCCGGAAGAACTGTTCTTCTCAATTTCAGTATCTCTCAAAACTAGCATGCCCCAATTGGATTCTCGTATCTCATTTTTCTCTGACGGTACTCCGTTCAGTTTGAGGAATCGTGTGCAGCGTCGACACTGGTTACTTCGTGTTGCCAAAACACACAAGAAAAATATTGCGTCGCTGAATTATATATTCCTTTCTGATTCCGGCTTGCTGAAAATGAATCGTCAGTTTTTGGATCATGATACACTCACTGACGTGATCACATTTCCTGGTGAGAGAAATAAAAGTGGCATCACAGGCGAGATCTACATTAGCATTGACCGTGTAAAGGAAAACGCCAAAACTTTTGGACAATCTATGGCGGATGAACTTGATCGCGTAATGGCACATGGTTTGTTGCATCTCTGCGGTTTTAAGGACAAGTCGCCAAAGGATGAAAAGGTGATGCGGTTGCAAGAAGAAAAAGCTTTAGATTTACGTACACGTTAGAACCATGAAAACAATCTCTACCCTACTCCTTACGCTATGCGCATTCGTTGCATTTGCGCAAACGCCAGCGACTCAGGCGCCGACAAAACCGGTTCCGACAACAACCGCCCCTACCCTTTCTGTTAAAGGAAAGACGTTGTGCAAGGAGTGGAAGTTAGTTCGTACAGAATCTTTTGATCTTGTCCAGCAGCCTGGTGAAAACCAGAAAGGTGATTTAATCAACCTTATGGAGAATGGCCGCTACCGCATGATTATGGATGGCACCGCAGAAGGTGGCACCTGGACAGTAGATAATTCCAATGTTTGGGTTACGTTCACTTCGGATTCGGGAGTGATTAAGAAGTTCAAGATCATGTCTCAGACTGACACAGAGCTGAAAGTCGACTACCGCGATTCGGACGGTACACACAATATCTTGATTTACGGATACGGAGCAAATAAGGGTTCAACCAAGTAACGTTGATATCCGCAGTATACCGCCAATCTGATATTAACATCGGGTTGGCGGTTTTTCTTGTTCCACGTGGAACGAGTGCTTTGTAATGATTAGCTAACTTTGTACTGATGTCTATACACGGGGAATATGATGTAATTGTGGTGGGTGCCGGTCATGCGGGATGTGAAGCTGCCGCTGCTGCTGCCAATCTTGGCTCGAAGGTTCTGTTGGTTACAATGAACATGCAGACGATTGCACAAATGAGTTGCAATCCTGCGATGGGTGGTGTAGCCAAGGGCCAGATCGTTAGAGAGATCGATGCTTTAGGTGGGTATTCCGGTATTATCACAGATCGTACGGCTATTCAGTTTAAGATGTTGAATCATTCTAAAGGGCCAGCAATGTGGAGTCCGCGGGCACAGTCTGATCGCTGGCGGTTTGCTGAAGAATGGAGATTGATGTTGGAGCAAACGAACAATCTTGACTTTTGGCAGGATATGGTTTCGGAGCTTATTATCGAGAAGGGATCTGCCCGAGGTGTAATAACGAGCATGGGCCTTGAGATTCGAGCTAAGTCTGTGGTTTTGACTAATGGAACGTTCCTTAATGGTAAGATACATATTGGAGAGAAGAATTTCGGTGGTGGTCGTACAGGTGAAAAATCTGCAACTGGAATAACGGAACAGCTGGTGGGTCTTGGATTTGAAGCCGGTCGGATGAAGACTGGGACTCCTCCGCGAGTTGATGGCCGTTCGCTAGATTATTCAAAGATGGAGGAGCAGCCTGGTGATGAGAGCCCAGAACGGTTTTCCTACGCTGAAGAGTCTGTGAGTCTAACCAAGCAGCGCTCCTGTTATATCACGTATACAAATCAGGAGGTTCACGATATTCTAAGGTCCGGTTTCGAGAAATCGCCAATGTATGCTGGTCGAATAGAAGGGCGCGGACCAAGATATTGTCCTTCAATTGAAGATAAGATTACGCGTTTTGCAGAGCGAATAAGGCACCAGATTTTTGTAGAGCCAGAAGGCTGGAACACGGTAGAGGTGTACGTTAACGGTTTCAGTACTTCGTTGCCGGAGGACGTACAAATTAAGGCGCTCAAGAAGATTCCAGGTTTCGAGAATGTGAAAATGTTCCGCCCGGGTTATGCTATTGAATACGATTATTTCCCGCCAACACAGTTGGATTCAACATTACAAACCAAGTTGGTTAAGAATTTGTATTTCGCCGGTCAGATCAATGGTACTACTGGTTACGAGGAAGCGGCTTGTCAAGGCTTAATGGCCGGGATTAATGCGCATTTGAGCCTTAATGGCAAGGATCCATTCATCCTGTCACGGTCAGAAGCATATATCGGTGTTCTGATAGACGATCTTATTACTAAAGGAACGGAAGAGCCATATAGAATGTTTACTTCAAGGGCGGAGTATCGGATATTATTGAGGCAAGATAACGCTGACATCAGGCTAACACCGCTTGGATATAAACTTGGGTTGGCGAGTGAGAAACGCTTATTGCGTGTGCAAGGAAAGGTGGCAAATGCCGACCGTATTATGAAGTTCTTGCGAGACCAGGCAATTGGTCCAGACGAAGCCAATGATTTTCTGGATTCACGTGGAACAAGTCCAATTAACCAGAAAGTGAAGCTAACTTCAATACTTGGGCGTCCGGGGATTTCAATCTGGGACATTGTGTCCATTTCTCCTGCAGCACGCAATTTTCTGGAAGATTACAGGAGAGAGGATATTGAACAAGCGGAGATTAAGATAAAATACGAAGGGTACATACAAAGAGAGAGTGAGCTCGCAGAAAAGATGCTTCGCCTCGACAATGTTTCTTTGGACGAAGAACTTAACTACAATGAGCTCGCTTCACTTTCTAAGGAGGCCAAAGAAAAACTCACCCGTTTGCGCCCGCGATCCCTCGGTCAAGCCTCCAGGATCAGTGGAATTTCTCCTGCCGACATTTCTGTGCTGATGATCTATATCGGCCGATAGTATTACACGATTCTTTTCGACAGCCGTCAATACGCCCAGCGCGGATTGACGGCTATTTTTTGCCCAAAAATAGTCGAGCAAACTTTGCACTTTTCGAGCAAATTTATATTTTTGATATTTAAAAAGAACGATAATATACTGAAATACAGATAATAAGAATGCAATAAAACGCAACGAACGTGTATTAATAATAATCAGTTGATGTTTCACGTGGAACAATTCGCAAACGTGAAAAAAATACCAAAAAATATTAAGGATAATATTTCTATAATTAACATATAATCAGTATACTTGCATATATATTAAATATTATGGAATCGAAAAAGTTGTTTATTGTAGAAAATTGCCCGGTTTGTGGTTCTGGTCAAAAAAAGGCCTTTCTTTCGTGTATTGACGAGACCGTCAGCAAGAAAACATTTGATTTGCAGGAGTGCGGTTCGTGCGGATTTGTTTTCACGTCACCGCGGCCACAGAACAGCGACCTCGGCGCTTTTTATGAGTCCGACGAATACATTTCACACTCCAACACCAAAAAGGGCTTGATAAGCCGCTTGTACCAATCTGTTCGCAATCGCACACTTGCTCAAAAGTTGGAGTTGATCAACTCGCGACAAGCAAAAGGCGCGTTGTTGGATATTGGCTGTGGAACCGGAGAGTTCTTGAATGTTGTTAAGAATGACGGATGGAAGGTTCGCGGAATTGAACCAGGAGACAAGGCTCGTCAGTCGGCAATTGATAATTATAAATTGGATGTGCGACCTGAAGAAGCTTTGAGCGAGGTCGCAAACAACTCTATGGACGTAATTACCATGTGGCACGTTCTTGAGCACGTTCCGGATCTTGCCGGTAGAATCACGGAACTCAAGAATGTTTTGAAGCAAGACGGACTACTCATTGTTGCTGTTCCAAACCGCAATTCACATGATGCACAGTATTATGGAAAAAACTGGGCGGCGTATGACGTTCCGCGTCACTTGTGGCACTTTCGCCCGAACGACATTCGCGCCTTGTTTGCGCCTCACGGATTTGAAGTGAAAGAAGTGTTGCCAATGAAGTATGATAGCTACTATGTTTCTATGCTAAGCGAGAAATACGTAACTGGCTCCATCAACTACTTCGCGGCGTTTCGTCGTGGCTGGGCTTCCAACTCCAAGGCGGGCAAGGAAGCTTGGTCCAGCCAGATCTATGTGCTGCGAAAAAAATAGCTGTTAAGAATAAATACGGGATACCCAAGGGGCGGCTGAGTTGAAGTTTCTTTCTTTGTCATGGTAAACAAGAAGGGCACAACTGCCGCCCCTCTTTTATAAAAACAGTTTTCGATGAATAACGAACAACACAACCTGTCTTGGATTCTTAATCACTTGGGTGAAGACAGAGAGAACTATTACAATGCTGTGAATCCGCCAATGGTTCTTAGCTCAAATTTCTGTTTCAAAACGGTGAGCGAGATGCGGACTAAATTAGAGCACGAGCTGGAGACTCCATTTTATACGCGCGGTTATAATCCGACTGTGGCCATTCTCAGAAAGAAGATTGCTGCGCTAGAAAAAACAGAAGACGCACTTGTATTTTCCAGTGGATCTGCAGCAGTTGCAGCAGCGGTGATGTCGGTTGTGAAAAGTGGTGATCACGTGGTCTGTGTGCAAAAACCATACAGTTGGACGAACACGCTCATCTCTTCTTATTTGGCAAAGTATGGAGTGAATTCTTCGTTTGTAGATGGAAGAGAGGTAGCACAAATTACAGACGCTGTTTGCGCGGAAACAAAACTCATTTACCTAGAAAGCCCTAATTCACTGACGTTCGAAATACAAAACGTAACCGCGGTTACTAATTTCGCAAAGTCGCGAGGCATTACCACAATCATTGACAACAGTTACTCTTCGCCACTCAACCAATCACCGGCAACAATGGGTGTGGATATTGTAGTTCATTCAGGAACAAAGTATCTGAATGGCCATAGTGACATTGTAGCAGGAGTAGTTGCTTCATCGCACGAGCGAATCATGAAAATGATGGCGGAAGAATACATGACCATCGGAGGAATTGTAAGTACACACGACGCATGGATGATGATCAGAGGGTTACGTACATTGGAACTACGCGTGAACAGATCTTCTTCATCAGCGCAATTGCTTGCAGAGTGGCTTGAGCAACAACCAGAAATAGAGCGAGTGCACTATCCAACTTTGCGTAGTAATCCGCAATATCATTTGGCTACGCAACAAATGAAACAGGGAGGAGGCCTCATGTCTGTACTTCTCAAAGCAAAAGATATTGCAGCAATGGAGCGCTTCTGTGACACATTGCAGTATTTCCTAATGGCAACAAGTTGGGGAGGTCACGAATCGTTGGTATTGCCAATATGCGCGCTTCGTGCATCAGCCAGCTTGAGCAACCAATTGCCATGGAATATGGTCCGCATTTACGTTGGACTTGAGGATTCACAAGAGTTGCAGCGTGATTTGCGAAAAGGCTTGGACGCGCTAGCCAAGTAGCACAACGTTTTGTTCAACTATTTTCGAAAAGAAAAAAAGTCTTGCAGAGTGCAAGACTTTTGTGTGACCCCGGAGGGATTCGAACCCCCAACCAACAGTACCGGAAACTGTCATTCTATCCAGTTGAACTACGGAGCCAATATTTCCGTACTTTTCATGAACGGATGGCAAAGATACAACGCGACACACAGAAAACTACCCCAAGGCACAATAAACGCGCGTTTTCGGAGTTATTACCCCGCACGATTAATTAAATTTGCACACCATGAAATTGCGGACCTCTTTAGCGACTCTGATACTGTTCGTTCTCTTCTCGAGTTTGATGCGCGCTTTGCCTATCGGCTCCTGGAGTGTTCACTTGCCTTATTACCAATGCAAGTCGGTAACAGGAAATGCTACGTCGGTGTGGGCTTCAACCGACAATAGTTTGTTTCGTCTCAACAAGTCGGACTTTTCTACAGACCGAATCACCAAGATTGAAGGTCTTTCCGATTTGACGATCGGTACTCTTGCCTATAACCCATACAATGGGGTATTGGTTGTAGGATATCAGAATGGGAATCTAGATCTGATTAAAGGCAATATGGTGTATAACCTTCCTGACATCAAGCGCTCTCAGATTGTTGCCGACAAATCAATCAATGAAATATATTTTATTGGACAATACGCGTACCTCGCAACAGGGTTCGGAATCATTGTGATTGATACGGACCGCAATGAAATTAAGGACACCTATCTCATCGGGCCCAATGGAGGATATCTTGGCGTTTATGATATTGTTGATGATGGAGTTTCTATTTACGCAGCAACTGCAAATGGAATTTATACTGCCAATCTGAGCAACCCATTTCTTGCGAACTATACATCATGGACGCAGTTTTCGGGATTGCCTTCTGGCATCTACAATTGCATCGCGATGGTGGGAACGAAATTGGTCGTGAATAGATCAGGATACCTTATGGGATTAGGTTTGCTTGCAGACGAAGTTCACTACTTTGATTTTACCACAATGGTTTGGGATACAATTCCCGGATGGGGCTCCAACCATACCGCCATTAAGAAATTTGCGGAGCAAGGAAACCGGTTCTGGATTGCAGATTGGTTTGGAATGGTTGAGTTCGACACATCGCTGGTGGGAGTGAACGTATGGTACACGCTCGGGAATAATGTATTTCTATTCCCTAATGATTTGTTACCCGACACAGACGGAACCGTGTGGTACGCTGACGATTTTGTTGGTCTGGTTCATATGACCGCGCCATATTTTGGAACGCCATACCGACCAAACGGGCCCGTAAGTACCAGTGCAGCGCTAATGGATTTTGAAGGCGGTCGACTTTGTGTTGTTCCTGGAGGAAGAGACGATGCGTGGAATAATATTTACAATTCCGCGGGAATATCGTTTTATCAAAATTCACTGTGGGACGTGATGAAGAAAGAAGAAGTTCCTGCGATAGATTCATTGAAGGACATCAACTTCTGCAAGATTGATCCGAAAGACAATACACATGTTTGGTTGGGATCTTGGGGTAAAGGGTTAGTTGAGGTGCGTAACAACGATATCGTGAATGTTTACAATCAATACAACTCCATTCTCGATTCGAAAGTGGAATATCCTTGGTGCGGAATTGGAGGGATTGACTATGATGAAGACGGCAACTTGTGGATGGTGAATTCGCACACCACGAAATGTCTGAAAGTGAAGAAGGCGGATGACACATGGATGGAATATGATTTTCAGGGACTTATTGTTACAGGAACAACCATCGGGAATCTGATGATAACCGAGAGCGGACAGAAGTGGATGATCATTCCGCGAAACGGAGGAATTCTTGTGTTTGATGACAACGGAACCATTGATGTTACAGCCGATGATAAAAAGAAAAAACTCGGCTTCTCTGCAGGAACAGGAGAAATACCCGGAACAGATGTGCTGTGTATGGTGGAAGATCAGGACAACGAAGTTTGGATAGGGACAGACAAAGGCATTGCGGTTTTTTATTGTGCAGAAACAATCATGAGTTCAACGGGCTGTGACGCACAACAAATACTCATCCAACAAGGCGAGTACACGCAAATTCTCATGGAGAGTCAGGTGGTAACTTCTTTGGCTGTTGATGGAGCCAATCGTAAATGGATAGGCACAGAGAACGGAGGAGTATTCCTTATGTCGGCAGATGGAACGCAAGAGATTCTACATTTCACAGCGGCGAACAGTCCATTATTGAGTGATAATGTAACCGGGATTACAATTGATCCAATTACGGGAGAAGTGTTTTTTGCAACAGGCAAAGGAATTGTTTCTTACAAGAGTGATGCTGTTGAAGGAGAAGATCAGATGGGTGATGTATATGCATATCCTAATCCTGTTCGTCCCGAATATTCTGGACCAATTGCCATTCGTGGCTTGGTAAAAGATGCCGACGTGAAGATCACAGACATCAGCGGTAATGTTGTTTTTCAAACAACCTCGTTGGGCGGACAAGCCATTTGGGATGGTCGTAATTTTCAAGGAGAACGAGCCGCATCGGGCGTCTATCTTGTGTTCATTACGAACGAAGACGGAACCGAGAAGAAGGTGACGAAGATTTTGCTAATGAACTAACTGTTTTCGAATCTTGGCCTTTCAAGAGAAAGTGTCCTAGAATCTGAAAATTGATAATCGCGATTATGTTATTGAGCACACAAGGAATAGTATTCCACATTGTTCCCTATGCCGACAATAAGGTCATCGCCAAAATTTACACACGAGAATTCGGACTGCAATCGTTTGTGATTTCAATTTCCCGAACAAAAAGCGGTAAGATAAAATCGCCTTTGCTCCAACCGCTCAATCAACTTGAACTACGGGTCGAGAAGAAGGATAAAAGCACCCTTCATATGGTAAAAGAAATTTCACTTTCTGTACCATACACGCATTTGCAAGGCGATATAGTAAAAACCAGCATTGCACTTTTTGTGGCGGAAGTGTTGTACAAGTCCGTGCGTGAGGAAGAGAAGAATGAAGACCTGTTCGATTTCATTTCCAAGGCACTTCAGGTTCTGGATTTAGCTCACGAAGGTGTTGCGAATTTCCACTTGGTGTTTATGATGAATTTAACGCGGTATTTGGGCTTCTCACCACAAGACAACACAGAAGGTCCCGAGAGCCTTTTCGATCTCACCAATGGCACTTTCCTGAGCAAAACGCCGCAACATTTCAACTTTCTCGATCCGCTGGAGTCGCGGTTGTTTGAATTGATCGCACAAACCGACTTTCAGCACATGCACGAAGTAGCATTGAATGCAGAACGACGAAAAGTGGTACTCAATGCCTTGATTCGTTACTACGAATCACATGTACACTCCATGCAGCGGATTCAATCGCACGAAGTGCTTGCTCAAGTGTTGGAATAGTCGTTGGAATGCGTCCCGTTTCATCCTGCAGTTCTATTGAAGGAAAATAAACATCAGAAAACGTGTGGCCTTGATAGAGTTGTTGTGTTATACAATTGCTATTTTTGATAAAACCACTACTATGAAAACAGCGTCTATTGTCACATTGATTTGTTTGTTGATTTTTCTTCCGGCGCAAGCGCAGAAGACTGTCAAGGCTAATGAAAAAATGAAACTAGTCATGCCCGAGGGCAACGGAACTAATGGAGTAGGAGTGGCGTGGAATCCTAGTAAGAAAATATATTACGCCTGTTTTGCAGGCAACGAGTCATACCCAATGGTAATGTTCTCCAAGAAGGGAAAGGTCATTAATTCTACACTGAGCACGAGCTATGATGTTAGAGGATTTTGGTTCAATAAAGCGGAGAATCGATTAGAGGGAACAGTGTATGGCGGATCAAAAGACGAATCGGGCTATTTCTATAGAACCCTTGCTAAAGACGGATCGCCAGACGACCAGAGATATTTGAAGTTTCCGAATATGTATATTCCCGATGATCAAACTGTAGGGGCTTACGATTATGACAAAAATGAGTTGCTCTTCAGAGATAGAGAAACGGTAATACGTTATTCAAAGGAGGATGGATCTCAAAAAGGGAAAGAGGAATTAAAGCTTCCCGAAGGAACAAAATGGGATAACATTTCCGAATACACGACCATCTACACGGGCAAGGCGGGAGAAGAATATGGCATCTTTGATTATGAGAAAAGCAAAATTTATTTGTTTGATGCCGCAACCGGAAAATGCACCAAGATTGTGGTTATGCCGGAAGAAGCTCCGGATCCGGATGTATTTAACTTTTCTTACGCTAATGGAATGTTCTGGCTGTTCAGTGTGAACTCAAGAACATGGCACGGTTATACGCACCCGTAATTAATCTTTTTTCACGAATTCGTAGGGCATGTAGTCAACAAAATCGGCAACGGAGATAGTAATTGATACAACTGTTCCGTTGTTGATTTTAAACGGAGCGGCTTTTATTCCCCACAATACTGAGCTGTACGTGCACAGAAATGTACTGTCACCCATGTACTCTAACGTTCCGAAAATTTTCGGGTGATGTTCGAAAAGGCAGGTGAGTTTTCCTCTCTGTTCTACAATCATCATTTTTCCGTAAACAGGATTCACGTACGTTCCGGAGAATGATTTTGCAGGAACAGGCAATGCAATTTTCTGCGCCACTTTCGCACTCCAATCGGCAATTTGTTTGTCGTCTTCTGCACGAGCTTTCAGAAACGGAACCAAGCTGAGCTGACTGTAATTTTTGTACGGAAGTTTCAGATATGCGTCAATGATTTGCATGCGCAGGTTGTTGTACAAATTGTTTTGATCCGTGTTGGTGAGTACAACTATTCCGAGATTTAACTCAGGCACAAAACAAACAGTTGTTACGAATCCGCTTGTACCTCCGTTGTGCCAAAACGGTTGAACTCCGTTATAATCCATGGTTTGCCATCCGAGACAATAGCTGGCAAGATGCGAACCTTTTGCGCGGGTGGGCAATGGAATTTGCGATTTGCGCGTTTCCTGCAATGCTGCAAAAGGAATCACCTGCTTTCCGTCGAAGCGACCGCTGTCGAGCTGACACAACAACCAATTCGAAAGATCTTTCACACACGAATTGATTGATCCGGCCGGACCAAGATTGTTGATGTTGTCGTAAGGAATTGTAACGCTTTTTCCTTGCCAGTAGGAGTGACCGGTGCATTTGTTTTTATCGGCAAGAAGTTCTTCGTATGTGGTGCTCGAGCGATTCATTTTCAACGGAACGAAAAACTTGTCGTGCACAAACTGATCCCAAGTCATTCCGCTCGCAGAAAGAATAACTTCTCCGGCAGCAGCAAATCCCATGTTGCAATAGCCGTACGCCGCGCGGAAACCGAACACCGGTTTGTTTTTGGCTAATTGACCAACGATTTCTGTGCGTGTGAAGTTGGAGCCCCAATTCGCAAAATCCCCTTGAAAAGTTTGTAGACCGATTCGATGACAAAGCAAATCGCGGACGGTGCAATTGTTTGTGGTGTAGGTGTCATACAAGCGAAATCCGGGAATGAATTTTACAACCGAATCATCGAGCGACAATTTCTTTTCCACGTGGAGCATGGCAACAGCGGTGGAAGTAAATGCTTTGGAACACGACGCAATTTGAAAAAGTGTTTCGTCGTTCACCGCATCTGTTTTGCCTTGTTCTTTCACGCCGTATCCTTGCGATACAATGACTTTTCCATCTTTCACAATGGCTACTGCCGCACCGGGAATATTCCAGGCAGCCATTTCACGTTGCATGTAGATGGCGAGTGAATCGGTAACGAAAGTGGGTTGTTGCGCAAATGCCGGAGATAGTAGCGCAAAGGACAAAAACAGGAGGAGAGGTTTTTTCATGGTCTATTGTATCAAGAAGCGTTCCAATTTAACCACCGAGGATTACCGCGTGAATTTCAACGTGAAAACGTTAGATTAAAGCAATTAATTCTCTGCAGAGTTCTGTGAAAGGCCTCATATTTTTCTGTGGTTGATTTAACTGAGATACAAATCAATCAACTCACGCACACATCCGCTTCCGCCGTTTTTCGAAAGCACAACGTGCACTAGGCATTTCACTTCATCAACTGCATCGGCAGGACAAGCAGAAAAACCTACTGCTTTCAGAATATCTTCATCGTTTAGGTCATCACCAATGAAGCAAACATTCGCAGGAGTAATACCAAGATCTTTACACCAACGCGTGAGTGTTTCCAATTTCGGAACCTGAGAAACCTCCAACAAACCAATGTGCAGTCGCTCAGCGCGACGTTGTAACATGTTGGTGTTGTAGCCATGGGAAATGATTCCCGTTATTATCCCGCGTTGCTTTAATCTTCGTATTGCCAGACCGTCCTTCGCATTGAATTTTTTGAATTCTTCACCGCCTTCGGTGTAGAACATACCACCATCGGTCATTACACCATCAACATCAAAAACAACCAGCTTAATTTCTTTGCTGCGCTGTGCTTCGCGAAGGGCGATGTCCGTTTTCAGCAGCAAATCTGTTGTGAGTGAAAACCGGCTTGCAATCAATGTGATTTCATCGGGTAATGGATGAGCAAGATTCGAAATACCGAGCTCGCTGCCAAGAACAGATTTTTCAATACTGTTTTTGCGGAGTAAGTAAGATAGGTTTGCGGCGAATTGGCTCATTGTATTATTGTCAGGTCGAGTGATTTAGCTTTGTCGATCTCGATACGCCCTTCGCGAGCTCAGGTCACTCGATCTGACAAAGCTAAAATGTATCGAGACCTGACAATAAAAAAATCAGATAATCTTCCTTCCAATTGCTTCCGCAACTTTCTTCAACGAACCGGTCAATTCGCGGAACTGATCGTGATTCAACTGTTGCGATGCATCTGACTTCGCCACTTTAGGGTTCGGATGCACTTCAATAAGCAATCCGTCAACTCCCATAGCCGTGCAAGCGCGCGCAAGATCCGGAACACCGTATGCATAACCGATTGCGTGACTCGGATCAAGAATGATCGGAAGGTTGCTGTATTCTTTCATCCATGCAGCGCCGCATAAATCGAGCGTAAATCGAGTTTTGGTCTCGAAGGTGCGAATGCCCCGCTCGCAGAGAATAACGTTCGGATTGCCGCCCGCAAGAACGAATTCGGCACACTGCAGAAACTCTTGCAAGGTTGTTCCGAAGCCGCGTTTAATGAGTACCGGTTTTTGCGTTTTTCCGCAACGTTTCAAAATCCCGTGGTCATACATTGATTTGGCACCGATTTGAATAATGTCGGAGTACTCAATGATGTCTTCTACCTGGGTAGCGTCGCGGACTTCCGTGATGATATTGAATCCGTACTTCTCACGCATTTTTTTCAATAGCTTAAGTCCGTCAAGACCCATGCCCTGAAACGTGTAAGGAGAAGTGCGCGGTTTGAATGCACCTGCGCGAAGCGTGGAAATCCCTAATTCCTTCAAGAGGGTTGCACTTTGTTCAATCTGCTCTTCGGACTCAACTGAGCACGGCCCTGCGATTAACAACGTGTGGTTAGTGCTACCACCTATTTTCACGCCATTAATGTCAATGGTGCGTGTTTCTTGCTTCCATGCGCGTGAAGAAAGCTGCATATCATCGTTGAGCACGGTAATGCGATCGGCATCGCTGTGATATTTTGCTTCCAGTTCTTTTACTGATGACGATGTAATGAGGGTGTAGCGGCCATCGTAGTGAATACAAAAGGCTTTCAGTTCTTGAGCCAGTTCCTGTGCTCGAGCTTCGCTGACGTTATTTTTTAATTCAATGATCATGGTAAAATGTAGAGTATTCGGTCAAATTGAGTACCCTCAAAGGTAAGATTAATAATAGTCCTGCAATAAGGTCTTGGCTATTGGAGCAACGAACACAAGCGCGCCTATGGTTGGCACTAATTGCGTTTTTACTTTTATGGGAGTATGTGAAAAGAAAAAGTCCCGCATTTGCGGGACTTTTTCAAGAATTAAGGAATTCATGTTAACCAAAACATAAGCGGATATTAGTTTCCACCCATTCCTTGGAGCACATCTAGTGAAGCGCCAGCAGCATCCATTGCTTCTTTTGTTTCTGCGTCCATTGGCAAATCTTTTGTCATGTCAAGAAGTGCGTCAGTTGCTTTCAAAGCGTCATCCAAATTAACGTCTTCGCCAGCCTCAAGGCGCAAGCTAAGAGCAGCCATGTCGGTCAGTGCCTTAAGTTCGTCGCCAACAAGGTTAGCAGCAGCAGCAGCGTTGAGTGCATCAAGGCTAGCTTTCAATGCTTTAGCTTCATCCGCTTTTCCTGATTCCAAAAGTGAGTTATACTCATCAAGCATTGTCTTGTATTGTGAAATTGCCTCTGACCCTGTGAGTGTTGAGTAATCAACATTAGCAACAGCATTTTCTGCAGAATCAGCAGCCATCGCTACTGCAATCGAATCTGCTTTTAATGCTGAATCAATTGCGTTGTTTTCGTCTTTACCGCCGCCGCAGCTGGCGAAAGCAAATGAGAATGCAGATAAGATAGCTAAGTTGATGATTGTCTTTTTCATTGTTTTTGTGTTAAGTTGGGAGATTGATTATTGATTTGTTTTGAATATTCCGTATGCAATTGATGTGAACAGAAGAAATTCCAATCCGTTGGTAATGATGAATAACGGATTGGAAAAGCCCGTGAATGCAAACACCAGATTGGTGATCATGCTCAGGAAAAAGAACACGAACGCAATAATTTTTATACTTACTCCGCTGCGTTCAGCCTCGAATGAAGTGCCCATCGCAATGCCCAGTGTAATGGAGAGCATAATGAAGCTGCCTATAGCAAGTACTAAAGCTTGCTCGGCATTTGCAATTGAAAAATTACAATAGGCTAAAAGCCCAGCAACTGCAGTTGAGATACTCAGGAGAATAGGGTTCGGTTTCATATTTCTGATTTAAAGGGAGGAGGAGCAAGAACTACTAAGCGTAACACATCAGGCATTTTTGATGCGGGCTGCCAAGACATCATTCCAGGTTTCCACATGTTTGTTTCAACGGTTATCTTTCGCTCCGCAATCAGTCGACTGGTTTCACTTTCAGAAAAAGGTCCTGCCTGACTTCCATCTATGATTGCGTAATAAATCGATTGTGGAGGCTGTGATTGAATCGGAGTTTGCATGTTGCTCATCGCGTGGTTCATGGTTTTAACCATTTGCTGTGCGATAGCTATGCTCATGCCGAAATCGACAAGTCTGTTGATCGAATAAAAATTATCGTCGTTCATTTTTTCTTCGTTAGATTCCAGGAGGCGGTGGTGGTGGCGGCATTGCGCCGAACAACGAAGCAAGTTCTTGTACGTTGCCTGCTACTTCCCATCCTGCCATACCTTGTTTCCAAACATGTGTGTTGCGTTGCAATTGACCATTACTCACCATCTGCTGCAGCTGCTGCATGTTGAAGGGGCCAGCGGTCTGACCATTCACAGAAACGCTATAAGCAATTTGAGGTGGAGGGGGAGGCGCATTCATGCCTTGCTGCATGTTCTGACCCATGTTGTTCATCATGCCGGCCATTTGATTGCCCATGGCCCCGCCCATCATCATTCCGGTCATCATTCCCGCTGGATTCATTCCGCCGCCACCGCCGAAATTCATGGTTCCCATATTGCCCAATCCTTCAGCAGCTGTTTTTAATACATCTGTTTGCTGATTGAGTGCATGCGCGCCAATGAAGTTGGTTTCTGTTTGCAATTTCTGTGAACGTTGCGCTTCTTCACGCTGAATGCGTAAGGTTTCTTCCATGTTTACAGCGTTGATGTTCTGCATGTCATGGAGGTTCTTGATGCTTACATCAGTTTGTGCAACGACAGTTTTTTCCTGCTGCTCACGAGTAACTTTCAGAAGCTTCTTGTAGCCTTCACTTTCTTGATCAATTTCCAAAGTGTCAATGTCGAAGCGTTTCAGGTTTACGCCGAAGTCTTCTACAAAAACACTCTTGAGTTTTGTTTTAATTGCATCGTTGAGCACATCCAAGTTCTCCTCGATCTGCACAAGGTTAAGCGGACTTGTTCTGTTTACATTGAGAACAGTTGACTTAACACTACTCATTACAGCAGACTTAATCAAGTTTTTGAAATCTTCGATTTCGAAATTGATGAGTCGCGTATTTTTGATGAATCCTTTATAGTCTGTTACATTAAAGATCAACGATCCGCGCACAGACATTGGTACTGGAAAATCTGGCAAGCGACGATCTGTGATATTGAAATAAGGAATCCCGAAGCGAATCGGGTTGTTTCCCGCCAAGTTGATGAAATAGATTTCCGCTTGGAAAGGAGACGCCCCGCCGAATGCAGAACCAACGATACTTGTAAGTATGGGAAAGTTCGCGGTCTTGATGGTTTGATCATAAGGACCTACAATATAGTCCTGCATAGCACCATCTTTCTGTTTGTACACAAACACTGCAACTTCTCCGTCTTTCACACGGAGGCTACTTCCAAAGCGAATAGCATTCTCTTTGTTCGTAGAATTTGCTGCGCCAGAAGGGCGCCATTTCCAAACTAAATATTCTTGTTCATCGCAACGGATTACATCCATTAATCCGCCTTCAGATTTGTCTTTGCTGAAAAGTCCCATAGTATTTTATTTTATTCCAAGTTCGTTGGCGTACTGATTAATTTCTTCGAGCGTTTTTTTGTCTTCTTTAAGAGAGAATCGCGCTTTCATGATGATCTGCTCACACTTGGTTTTCCAGACGTTTACGAAGTCATTATGCGCTTTATTCTCCGGAGTATTCCTGGTAATAAAATTTCCAATGGTTTTTGATTTCGGAACAGCCAACGACAAAAACTCCATGATATCGTCTTTTGTTGTTGGAATCGGGAAGTTGGAAATAATTTCCATTTTCTTCTTGTCTACTTTTCCAGGACCCATAGCCTGATTGAGTTGCTTGGACATGAGTCCGCCCATTGCAGAGAACGGATTGTTAGACGAAGAATCTTCTTGACGCATATCTTCCGCATCATTCAACATCTTGAATAATTTTTGAATAGATGCGTTTGCTTCTATGTTGGAAAACTCATGTCCGCAGTCCACGCACTTTGCAGAGAAAGACTGAACGATTGCGCCACATGATGGACATTTTCTGATATCTCCGAACTTATCTGATTTGGGCGCTGCAGGGGCAGATGCTGCCGCGGCAGATTTTGTTGCTTGTTGACGCTCGAACAATTTTGCATCAAGCACCATTTCGAACTCATCGAGATCAACACCAAACGATTCTGCTTTCTTAAACAGTAGTTGTTTCTCTTTCTCTGTGAGCTCACCATCAAGAAGAGCCATCTCGATTAATTTCTCAAGTTGTTCGTTGTACATAAATAAAATTTGAAGTGTAAAGTTAATGGTCGTGACGAATATATAATCTTAATTCGATTTCGAGTGGTAATAACTCTTTCCAAGCGAAGAAATTCCAAAATTTGGAAAAGTGCGTCGGGCAAATGTGAAATAGAATTTTCGCACGTATTTCAAAAAACAGGTTCATTTTTCTGCTTCATCTTATTTCCCAAATAAAGCAACGCACGCCAATGCGTTCGCCTTGTTGATTTACCAAAAAAACTCATGTAACTACACTCAATTTTGAAGTTGATTTTGTTATTCAACTATTCATCCCCGAAAAACAGCCCTTCTGCATCAACACGAAAAGAGAATACATTCATTCGGAAGAAATGAATCGAGTTAGTTGTAGAATGGAGATGAGAAAGCAGAATGATCAGGCTTCGCCTTTGATCAGATTGAAGAAAGTAATTACGCCCGTCACTTTTTGTTCGTTGTTCACAACAGGCAAATAAGTTATCGGGAATTTCTTTGATTTGATGAGGCGAATCAACTCCACAACAGAGGCGTTTTCGTTAACTGTAACCGGTTTAGGGTTAATAAGGTCTTTCTCCGAAATCGAATTGAGATTCTCCATGTTTTTCATCAGGCCTTTGCGCACATCGGCATTGCTGATAATACCCTCTAGATTGCCCGCTTCTCCAGCAAGAATCGTGAAGCCCATTTCAAACTCTTCAATTTTTTTGAGGACTTCTGCAAAACTTCTTTGTCCTGGATGCAGCACAGGAATTTCGCCCATACTCAGCATGAAATCTCTCACAAGAAAGTGTGATTCGTTTTCATGTGTCTTCAAATTGAGCAGCGCCAACCCTAGTGTCTCTGCTTTAAATAAATATGATCCTGAAACAGAAGCGTAAACTCCCATGTTGCGGAGAATAAATGAAACCTCTCCATTTACACCGCCATCAACGTGTACTCGCTTCTCCGGATACTTGCGACGAAAAGCTCTGATTTTTCTGAAAATATCTTTGTTGAA
>Ga0114980_10000740_pt1 | contig 23259 bp, 8 predicted proteins | sample S_140806_EF_Meta_FD_87018 | JGI IMG/M metagenome (GOLD analysis project Ga0114980, IMG submission 87018) | Freshwater microbial communities from Lake Simoncouche, Canada to study carbon cycling - S_140806_EF_MetaG | ecosystem: Environmental > Aquatic > Freshwater > Lake | place: Lake...
CCCGGGACCTTGGTGGGCGACCTCGAACGGTCCCTGTTCGTCTTGCACCGGATTGGGTTTACCTTGCCTCGTCGGTTACCCTTCGAGCGGTGGGCTCTTACCCCACCTTTTCACCCTTACCTCTTTCCTTGCGGAGGAGGCGGTATCTTCTCTGTGGCACTATCCGTCACGCCTTGCGACGTGCCCCGACTTGCGGCGGGAATCCTGCCCTGTGGTGTCCGGACTTTCCTCACGGATTGCTCCGCGCGAACGCACATGTATGACTGTCCCCATAAGTTAGCGTCCGCCGGGCCCGCAGGGAAGGGTAAAACGGCCGACTTAGGCCTTGGAAAGGCTTTCGGGTGGCTTTGATTAGATGAACCCCGTGAGAACCCTGTACCTCGCCTTGTTTTCCCTCATGACCGCCCGTGCCGCCGAACCCATCAAAGTTGCCTGTGTCGGCGACAGCATCACGCAGGGCGTCGGCGCCCAGAAGGGTAAGTCCTATCCGGCGCAGCTGCAGGCCTTGCTCGGCGGCGGTTACCAGGTCGGCAACTTCGGCGTCAGTGCCCGCACGCTCCTCAAGAAGGGCGACTTCCCGTACTGGAAGGAAAAGAAATACCAGGATGCCCTCGCGATGGAGCCGGCAATCGTGGTCATCATGCTCGGCACCAACGATACCAAGCCGCAGAACTGGAAATTTGAGGCTGAATTCGAAGCCGATTACCGCAAGCTCGTGAAGTCGTTCCTATCTTTGAAGTCGAAGCCGAAAGTGTTCGTCTGCCGCCCCGTGCCGGTCCCCGGTAGGGGTAACTACGGTATCAATGAAGAGAATATCCAGATGGAGATTCCGCGCGTCAACTCGCTCGCCAAGGAACTCGACTGCGGCGTGATTGATATGCATGCGGCGCTCGTGAATTTTCCGGAGATGCTGCCAGACCGTGTGCACCCGAATACCGCGGGCGCCGGTGAGATGGCCAAGGCCGCGGCGAAAGCCATCGCGGGCAAATAAGCCTTAGCGTCGCGCAGTCGCCTGCCCGATGATACGTCCGAGCACGTCTTGGGCCGCCGCGCGCAGCTGTTGCCAGCGGTGCGAAGGATGGGTTGGGCCGTGCGCGATGAGTTGCAGGGTGCTGCGCCATTCGAGGACGGCCCGTTCGAGGTCGCCTTGGCCCGGACCGTGGCCATCGGCGTCGACGGGCGGTATCTTGCCATGCAGGGCGAAACCTTTAAGCGCTTCGGCGCAGCCTTCGCCGAAGCCGGCGGGCAGGCCTTCGTGCAGGTAGCCTTCGGCGGTCAGTGATTTGTAAGCCAGACGGCAACAGGCGCCGAGGCGACTGGAATTGCGCCCCGCCGAGGCGACGCGTTCGCCGGCGCGGAGCTCGGCGAGGTCCCAAGCGATGGCATGGGCGTCATAGGAAAGATCTTCGAGCGCGGCGGCGACGGCGAGGCCTTCGCCATGTTGAAAGAGGGAAGCGATGTGACCGCGCTCGGTCGGGCGTCCGGAGTTGTCGATCAGGCCGAGCTTCTTCCACAGCCGACCTGCGCGGGCGGTGTGGAGCGTGCCGCCGCCGAGGACTTCGCGGAGGTTGATGTCCTGCTTCTCGACCTGTCGGCGGGGCGGGTTGATCAGCGGATGATTATCTGCGTCGGGCCAGACGCGGACGTCGGCGCGGGAGTAGTCGAGCTTCACCTGCACGCTGTCGCGTCCGAGGAACAGCCCGCCATGGGCGACGCCGCCCTGGGTGAGCTTGGGGAGTAGCGGCAGGATCTCTTTCTCCAGTAGCTCGAGTTTCCAAGTACGTGGGCGGACTTGGCCGCCTTCGAGTCGGCGCAGGGACTTCAGGAGCCAATCCGCCGGCGTGAGGTGCGAGGCGCCGGCTTCCTTGGGGAAGTGGGCGAGCGTGATTGTACGTCCGTAGCGTAGGCCTTCGCTTGTCTCGAGTTTGCAAGGCGTACCGTAGGGCAGGGCGCGCAGCGAGTCGGGCTTGGTGAGCGCGGGGTGCCACGACTCTTTGACGTAGATGAGCGCCTGCGAGAGCGGTACGAGGTGCGTCGGCCGTTCGCGTTGCCAGGTACCGTTTCGTCCGCAGATTTCATCGATATGACGCGTCGCGCCCGCTGGCGCTGCGGGTGTATCGGTCGGCAGGTCTTCGTCCAAGCGATCTAAGGCGAGGTCGATGGGTTCCCGGGCGAAGAGCGCCTTGGCCAGTTTCGCGGCGGCTGCTTTCGGGTCGTCGGCCCGACGCATCAGCGAGAGGAAGGCGGGCCAGTCGAGAGCCTCGCTGCGCTTGAGCTGGAGGGGCTTCGCTTCACCGAGGCGCGGGCTATCGCCGGTCCAGAGAGCGAAGCCGCGGTCGTCGAGTCCGCGGCGCCCGGCGCGTCCGAACATCTGGAGGAGCTCGTCAGGACGGACTTCGCGTTCGGCGTGCTCAGCGGCGTAGCGTCGATCGGTGACCAGCACCGACCGGAGCGAGAAGTTGATGCCCGACGCGAGGCCCGTGGTCGCGACGACAACGCTCAGTTTGCCAGCCTTAGCCCAAGGCTCGATGAGGTCGGTGCGCTGGGCGAAGGTCAGGCCGCTGTGGTGCAGGCCGACCCCTTGGCGGAGGAGGCGGTTAAGGTCATCGCCTGCCATGGTGCGTTGGCTGGCTGAGAGCTGGGGGCCGTTGCCAAGGGGAAGTCCGGCGGCGATATCGCGAGCGATCTGTTCGGCGGCCCGACGGCGGGGGGCGAAGACCAGAATCGGGCCGAGGTCGGCCAGGACTGCCCGGATGACCGCACGGGCGATGTAGCCCTTGATGCCAGTCGGCTCGCGGGTCTCTAGGGCGTCCAGGGAAACCTCTTCGAGGGGGATGGGGCGGGTATGCTCCTCGATGAGGGTCACCTTACGCCCGAGGCTGCGGAGCCATTCCGCGACCGCCTTTGGATTGGAGACGCTGCCGCTGAGCAGGAGGAGCTGGGTGGAGGGTGGGGCGATGGCCAGGACGGTCTCGTAGGCCGCACCCCGGCGGCTGTCGGCCAGCATCTGGTATTCGTCCACGACCAGCAGATCCGGGTGCCTTCCTTCGAGAAAACGATGCCGTTGGGTCTCCAAGGTGGCCACCAGCACCGGGGCGCCGAGGTTGTCGCTGACGTCCCCGGTCGCGATGCCGACGTCCCAGCCCAAGGCCAGCCATTCGGCCCTCTTGTCATTCGCTAAAGCCCGCGTTGGTACGGTGTAGACCGCCTGGCCGCGGTGGCCCCCTTTGATGAGAAGTTCGAAGACATGGGTCTTACCAGCGCCGGTGGGGGCTTGGATCACCACGTCCTCGCCTCGGCGGAGGGCACGGAGGGCGTCCTGCTGCCAGAGGTCGGGGAGAATGAGCCGTGAGTCCGACATGGCGACTTTCCATCAAAGTGCTGGCGGTCTAAGACGCAAGCCGAGGGGGTTTGCGGTTGCGAGATTTCCTGAGCCCGTGCTACGACTCTCGTCGCATGGCTATCAGCACCGATCTCGCCCGCGGGCTTAAGAAAGTCGATAAGGACCTCGACTTCATGATGACGTGCTTTGTCGAGGTGCTCGAGCAGCTCGACCACAAGGACCTTGCGGGCACCTTGCCTTGGATGGGCAAGCGTAAGTTGCGCGGCGTGCAGATCTTTTCTTACCGCGGCGTGCAGGCGTACTCGATCGCTTTTCAGCTCCTGAACATGGTCGAGGAGAACGCCTCCGCGCAGTCCAAGCGTCTCCGCGAAGATAAGCATGGGCTTGCCTCTGATCCTGGCTCTTGGGGTCGCGCCCTCCGCGCCCTGGGCGAGGCTGGTTTGACCGACAAGCAGATTGCCAAGCGTCTCAATCGCATGCGTGTGGAGCCTGTACTGACCGCCCACCCGACCGAAGCCAAGCGCGCCACGGTCCTCGAAATCCATCGCGAAATCTACAAGCTGCTTGTCCGTCGCGAGAACAATATGTGGACCGTCGCCGAACAGCGCGCGATCCGCGAGGAGATCAAGGTCGCCCTCGAACGCCTCTGGCGTACCGGCGAGATCTACCATCAGAAGCCCGACGTGGCTTCGGAACTCCGGAACATTAATTACTTCCTTTCGAAGGTCTTTCCCGATGCCGTGGTTAGCATGGACCTGCGCCTGCGTCAGGCCTGGGAAGAGGCCGGCTTTGACCCCGCCCGCGTCGAGCACCCAGATTCACTGCCTCAGATCGCCCTCGGCACCTGGGTCGGCGGAGACCGCGACGGCCACCCGCTGGTCACGGCCGAAGTCACCGCCCGGGCGCTGAATCTCTTCCGCTCCACCGCCGTTGCGATTTGTAACGAACGTCTTGAGACCCTGGGACAGCGCCTTTCCCTCGGTGATCATCTGCAGGAGCCGCCCGCGGTGTTCTTGCGTCAGGTCGCCAAGCACGCCGCTGCCCATGGCGAAGCGGGCGAAGAAGCCATTAAGCGTAATATTGGGGAGACCTGGCGCCAGTACATCAACCTGACGCGTCTTCGCTTGCCGAACGCCGAAGGCGAACTGGGTGCCGGTCAGCACCGCACGCCCGAGGGAGTTATTGCCGACCTGCTGTTCCTGCGTGAGACCTTGGTCGAAGTCGGCGCGGGCCGCATCGCCCGTGCGGAACTCGATCCGCTGCTGCGCTTCCTGCGCACATTCGGCTTCCACATGGCCGTCCTGGATATCCGCCAGAACAGCGCCTTCCACGATAAGGCCATCGGCCAGCTCCTCGCCGCCACGGGTCAGGATGACACGAACTACGCGCAGTGGGATGAATCGCGCCGCCTCGGCTTCCTCGACTCCGAGCTACGCTCAACCCGTCCGTTCATGCGCGAGCAGGCCAGCATCGGCACGGAAGCCGACGCCGTGGTGGCCTGCCACCGTACGCTCGTCACTCATATCGATCAGTACGGTTCGGCCGGCCTGGGTTCGCTCATCGTCAGCATGACCCGTTCGGTGTCTGACCTGCTGTCCGTCTACCTCCTGGCCCGTGAAGCAGGGCTGACGGCTGGCGGTTCGGAAGACGCTTACTGCCTTCTGCCGGTCGTTCCGCTCTTTGAGACCATCGGCGATCTTGAGCGCAGTACCAGCATCATGGATGCGTTCCTCTCGCACCCGATGACCAAGCGCACGCTCCAGGCCCGTCGCGACGCCGGCATCACTGACGGTCTCACCCAGCAGGTGATGATCGGCTACTCCGACTCCAATAAGGACGGCGGCATCCTCGCCTCACTCTGGAATCTTTATCGCGCCCAGCAGAACCTCGCCGCCGTCGGTGAGAAGCATGGCGTTCGTATCGTCTTCTTCCATGGCCGTGGCGGCACCATCTCCCGCGGCGCCGGACCGACCCACCGCTTCATCGATGCGCTCCCGCAGGGTTCGATCCAGGGCGAGATGCGCGTCACCGAGCAGGGTGAGAGCATCACTCAGAAGTACGCCAATCACATCACCGCGGTGAACAATCTTGAGCTGCTGACCGCTGGCGTAACTCAGAACACCTTCCTCCATGACGTCGCCGTCCGCAGCGAGACCGCCCAGGCTAAGGTCATGGACCGTCTCGCCGAGTTCTCCCGCGAGGCCTACCAATCGCTCATCCAGACCCCGCGCTTCATTGAGTTCTTCCGCCAGGCCACTCCGATCGACGTCATCGAAGCCAGTCGCATCGGCTCGCGTCCATCCCGCCGCACCGGTGCCGCCTCGCTCGAGGATCTGCGCGCCATCCCGTGGGTCTTCGCTTGGAGCCAAGCCCGTTTCTATCTCTCCGGCTGGTATGGCGTCGGGTCGGCGCTCGCTCGCCTCAAAGAAGAAGACCCCAAGGGATTTGAGGTCATTCGCAAGAATTACGATGATTGGCCGCCCTTGCGCTACATGCTCAAGAACGCCTCCACCAGCGTGCTGGCTTCCAATCGTAGCATGATGAAGCTCTACGGTGCTCTTGTCACCGACAAGAAGCTCCGCGCTATTTTCCTGAACCGCATCCTCGCTGAGCACAATCTGACCCGGAAGATGCTCGATGAGCTTTCTGGATCGAAACTCAGCGAAGGCCGTCCGCGTCTCCGCAAGGTCATCGCCCTGCGCGAATCCGCGATCGACCTCCTGCACGAACAGCAGGTCGCATTGCTCAAGGACTGGCGCAAGAAGGTGGCCGATGGCGACCGCAAGGAAGCTGATGCACTGCTACCGCAGATGCTCCTTTCGCTGAACGCCATCGCTGCTGGCCTCCAGGCTACGGGCTGATGACCCTTAGCGCTTCGGCAGGGCGGGGTTAGCCGGGATGCTTCCGCGGAGCATCCGCCCGATTTGTCCGCTGAGCCAAAGGTAGTGGTCGGTGGGCGCTCCAGATAGGTCCACGAAATTTCCGACCGGGCTCGGGCCGCCGCACTTCATAATGGCAGTACCCTCGTCAATCTCGTCGAACATCGCAACGTAAACACATTTCGCCCCCGCTTCGCGGGCTGCGACACCCTGTGACCAGAGGAAGCGGCCACCCAGGCGGGGAATGGCATTCTTCGGGGCTTTCTTACCCCTTGAGGCGGAAAGGTTGCTCCAGCTAAAGCCGGGGAAGATGACCGGGAGGTAAGTCTTCTGCTTGGAGCGGCACCAAGCGATGTCGGGTGCCCAGACCTCCTTGGCCAGCTCGGCCGCGCCTTTCGGATCATCGCAGCGACCGACGGTCCAGGGGCTGATGACATCGGCCTTGCGGATGAGGTCGTGTAAGGCCGGATCGGACACAGCATCGTTCTTCTGTTCGCGCCAGTAGGCCGGCACTCCGATCATGATCGCGGCGCCCGTGGACTTGAGTTCGGCAAGTAGGGTGGCCCATTCCTTGAGCGCAGGCGGGCGTTCCTTGAAGCCTAGGCCCCAGACCGCGACAAGCGGCTTCCCTTGGTGGAACTGGGCGCAAGGTTGCTTCGTTTGGCCTTCGGCGACGAGCCGTCGCCAGTCATCTGAGACCGTCCGGAAATTTTCGGGCGAAAGGCCGGTGAGGTCGTACATCACTGTCAACGCCCGGCCTTCGGCGTTGGCAGCTTCCGTGCAGTTCCGCAGGACCATATCCAAGGAGTCGGCTTTACGACTTCCGCCCAGGCCGACCGCGAAGCGTTGGACCATCGCGCCATCGATGCCGTAGTCCTTCATCCAGCGGAAGTGACGGCGCACGGTCCCCGGATGGGCGCTGCTGAACAGGTCGGCCTGACGGCCGTCGGCGTATTTGAACGGCGACGGGTAGCGTTCTTCCGGGGGAAAATCGCGGAGGTCAGGCCAGAGGTCGAACGTATAGGTTTCGGTGGAAAAGAGTTTACCCGGTCCGAAATGGACCCAGCCGAGACCGCTGGGGTCGCCTTCGGCCCGGAACCAGCCCTGATAGCCCGTGACGACCTTACCGGACAGGGTAGGGTGCCGAGGTACTTGGGCCTGGGCGAAGGTCGCGAGGGCTAAGCAAATCGTCCAAAGCGCTGATTTCATTATCAGGTTTAGACGTGCTTCCAGAAATCCATCAGGAAGCGCGTAGCCAGCTGGGCGAGGAAGACGATATTCCAGAAGATCAGCTGGAGTCCAAGGGAGGGGCCAAAGCCCATGCTGAGGACCTGAGCCGAAGCGCTGGTGACTAAAAGGACGACCATGGCCGTACAGAGGGAGATGACTAGAATCTCGATGGATTTCGGGATGAACCCAGAAAGGCTCGTGTCCGCCATGCAGATGGCGGCAAAAGTCAGGGCGACGGAGATAAGACCAGTTAAGCCGATGCCGAAGATAGTGCCGTCCTTGCCGAAGAAGTGCGCCGCGGCGAGGCGGCCGAGGAGTGGGATGTAAACGACGACCATCGCGAGGGCGACCCAGAAGCCCATGGAACCGTATTCCTGGCCCAGGATCTTCTCGGCGTAGTTCTCCGCCGCATGCTTGATGATGGCTTCTTTGATGGGATTGGTCAGGGCGAGGAGCACGTCGGAAACCTAGCCTTAACAGGCTTGTTGTCCACGCCTAAGGCGTGGCCTTACCGCGTCCACTCCTCGCGGGCCGAGGCCCAGAGGTCGTAGTTCAGCGGGCGCTTGCCCGTCGGGACGAGACGGAAATATCCGCCGGAGGCCTTGATGATCGCAAGGCCGGCGGCGACGTCCCAGAGGTTCGTGCCCGATTCGTAATAGGTGTCGGCAACGCCTTCGCCCACGTAGGCGAGGGCAAGGGCCGCCGAGCCGATCATGCGAATCTTCTTATAACGCCCGACCTGCTGGACGAAGAGCTGCATCGCCGGGCCGGATTTGTCGGCGGCGGCGGGGAAGCCCGTCATGATGCAGGCGTCCTTGATGTCGGAGACCCAGCCGGGCGTGATGCGGACGCCGTTGATGAAACTGCCTTCGCCGACGACGCCGAGATAGGTCTTCTTCGCTGTGAAGTCGTGGATCACGCCCAGCACCGGTTCCTTGCCTCGCATCAGGCCCAGCGAAACGCAGGTCGATGGCTGGCGGCGGAGGTAGTTGTAGGTGCCGTCGAGCGGGTCGACGACCCAGTAGAGGCTATCGCCGTCGAAGAGGGAGGCGTCGCCGCCGAGTTCCTCGCCGATGACAGGAATACCCGTGGCCTTCAGCATGTCGCGCACCAGGTGTTCTGAATCGACGTCGGCCTGCATCTTCACGTCGTCGTCGGTGGAGGCATTGACCTTCATCTGGGCGCCCTTGGCGAGCAGGTCGCCGGCGGCGATAGCGGTGGCCAGTGCAACGGACTTAAGCTCTTCGAGGGAGGGCATACGCACGTACCAATTTAGCTACGGCCCCCATCGGGGGCAATCTCAGACAGCCCCCATGTGTGCCGAGAGATTGGCCCTGGGTCCTGTCTCAGGCCTTGGGCTTAGAGTTATGCTTGCGCCGCCTGATGGCCGCCGCCGCCAGAGCCAGAGCCCCTAGGCCGAAACCGTAAGTGGACGGCTCAGGCACGGCGGTGATCCTGACGTAGGTATCGCCGCCGCTGTCATAGGACGAAACCGACCAGAGACCGATATTATTCGATCCGCCGTTAGTATATTGGAAGTCGGTCAGATCGAAAGAGAAGACGTCGGAGATGCTCTTCCCTGCAGCGAAACTGATGATTCCGTCGACACGGATGAAGTCGAAAGTCCGCGGCATCATGCCATTCGTGTCGGCATTATTGAAGTTCAACGGTGGTCCTAGGTCGACCCCGGCGCCAGCGCCGGCTCCGACCAAGGAGACCACCTTGATGACGATACGTTCGCTATTGTTGGTGACAGCGGAGAGGTTGAGATTTCCGGTGACATGGGTCTGGTCATATTTCTGGGGGTCGAGCGCATCCTGGACCTCCCAGCGGAGGATGGTCGCGGCCCCCAGGAGGAAATTGCCATCGATGGTAAGGGTGCCAGGAGAATTACCGGCTGAAACGGTCGATCCGGTTTGCGTGGTGACGGTGCCGACCGTTCCGCTGCCACCTAGGGTAGCACCCGTGCTCAGCCCGACGTCACCCACCGTACCATTGATAGTGAGCTTACCCGTAGGCACATCGAAGGCGAGGGTCGCGGCATTGACCGAGCTAGCGATCGTCAGCGTGCCCGTTCCCTGTTTTTGGATCGAACCAGCCGCAGCACCATTACCGGCAGTATTCTGAGGGGCGGAGACGAATTCGACGTTATTGCTTCCGATGTTAAGCTTGGCGGTATCTCCTGCGCCAATCCTCAGGCGGGCAGAGACGTCGTCGGTGTTATTGTTTCCAGACCAGACCAAAATCGCGTTGTTGCTAATGGTGATCGGCGAAGAGGCGTTAACGGATCCTCCGATCGAGCCTGATTCGAAGCCGAGGCTGGCACCGGCTACGATGCTGATGGTCGCGGTTCCTTTGAAGCGATTGGCGGAACCACCGATGACCCACTGGCCCACACCATCGATGGTGAGGGTGCTGATGGCATCGGTTCCGTCCAAGACTGAATCGAAGCGATTCACCGCAGTCGTGCTGGTGGCGGAGAGAGTCAGCGCCGGGGTGGCGCCGGTCAGCCTGATCTTGGAGTTCGAATTGAAGTTAAGCGCACCGTCTCCCGTCGCGGCGATGGTGCCAGAACCGGCGATGGTGAAGCTTCGGGCGGTGCTGACATTGGTATCTCCGATGAACTCGAGCGTCGCGCCGGCCGAGAGCACGAGCTTCGACGGGTCGGTGAGGGCGGTCACGCCCAGCGGGCTGGCCGAGGACCCGTTGCCGAAGTCTGAGACCGCGATCGTGCCACCGGCGGCTTTGGTCGCGCCGGTGTAGGTGCTGGCGGCGGTCAGTTCGAGGCGGCCAGCATCGTTTTTCTCCAGGTCGCTCGAACCGGTGATGACGACGTCGACCTTGCCGCTCGTGGGTACGGAAGTCACGGGCAGGGAGCCGCCGGTGAGGGTCGCGCCATCGGCGAGGACGATCGCGTTGGAGATCGTCAGGTTATTCAGGTCGAGCGTGCCGACCCCGCCGACGTTGACCGAGCCCGAGCCGAGGGCGCCGGTGACGCCGATCTTGATCGAGCCGCCGCTGATGGTCGTGCCGCCGGAATAGGAGTTGGCGACGGAGAGAAGGAGCAGGCCGTTGCCGATCTTGGTCAGCGAGCCCGTGCCGAGGGACAGGCCGGTCGTGCTGATGGTCGTGTTGCCGGTGCCGCCGAAGGTCAGGTTCTTGTCAGCGCCGGTGACGCCGCCCGTCAGCGTCAGCGTGCCGGCGGTGCTCACGATCCGGGCCGCGGAGGCGAGGGTGATCGCACCAGCGATGGTGTTGTCCCCGGAGAAGTTGCGCAGGGCGCCGCTGGCGGAGACGCCGGTTCCGTTGAGCGTGAGGGCTTCGGAGGCCACCGTGATGCCTCCCAGGACGCGGAGCTCGGCGCCATCGGCGACCGTCGTGCCCGCGGCGTCGGTGCCGAGGCCGGTGGCGTGGCTGATCGCCAGCACGCCGTTGCTCACCGTGGTGATGCCTGCGTAGGTGTTGGCACCCGAGAGGGTCAGGATGCCCGCGCCGGTCTTGGTCAGCGTGCCGGCGCCTAGGGCGAGGACGGCGCTGCTGATGGTTACATTGCCCGCGCCGCCGACGGTGAGGTTCTTGTCGGAGCCGCCTAGTCCGCCCGATAGGGTGAGTGTGCCGGCGGTCGCGACGATTAGCGTATCGGAGGCGAGGGTAATCGGGCCGCCGAGGGAGTTGTCTCCGGAGAGGTTGCGCAGGGCGCCGCTGGCGGAGACGCCGGTTCCGTTGAGCGTGAGGGCTTCGGAGGCGACCGTGATATTGCCGAGGAGGCGCAGTTCGGCACCACTTGTGACCGTCGTGCCGGTGGCGTTGGAGCCGAGCGCGGAACCATGGCTGATGGCCAAGGTGCCGGCGCTGACCGTAGTGAGGCCCGCATAGGTATTGGCTCCGGAGAGGGTGAGGGTATCCGCGCTATTCTTGGTCAAGGCTCCGTAAGCTCCGGAGAGGCCGCCGGCGTAGGTACCTTCGGAGACCGTCAAGGTCGAGGACCCGAGGGCGATCGTCCCTCCGCTGAGGTGCGTGATGGCCGACGTCGCGCCGTTGAGGTTAAGCGTGCCGTTGGAGACGGTCGTCAGGGTGGCCACGCCACTCACGGTGTTGGTTCCGCCTGAGACGGTGGTGGCGCTGATTGACCCGAAGGAGTTCGTGCCGGCGCCCGAAGTGACGTTGCCCGTCAGCAGGCCGGTGACCGACACGTTGCCGCCGGAAAGGTTGCCCGTGAGCGTGCCGGCCGAGACCGTGCCGCCGGTGACGTCGGCGGTGAGTAGGCCGGTGACGTTGATGATGCCAGCGGCGACGCCGCCGGTGATCGTGGCGTTGCTGCCGAAGCGGGTCGAGCCAGCACCCGCGAGCGAGGCGAGGGTGATCGTGCCCAAGCCGTTATCGAAGTTAAGGGCACTGGCGGTGGTATTGTTGTTCGTGACCGCACCCGTAATCGTGAGACTGGTTCCGGTAATCGTGGCCGTACCGCTGGCATTGAGGCCTAGGGTGGCGGCGGTATTATAATCGACCGCCGTGAAGGTGGCACCGTTGACGATGATGCCATTCGTGGTGGCCAGGGTGCCGGTGTTGGCAATAAGCGTACCGCTCGAGACCGTGGTCGATCCCGTGAAGGTATTGGCGCCAGAGAGGGTCAGGGTGCCGTTGGCGGACTTGGCGAAATTTCCGCTGCCGGAAAGGATGGCGGAGATCGTGCCGGCCTGCGGGGTGACCTGGGCGACCGGTATGGTGCCGCCCGAGAGCGTACCGGAAGTGACTGTGACGTTGTTGGCGATCGAGAAGCCGCCGAGGGCTAAGGTGCCGCCATCGATCGTCACGGCGCTCGTGCCGAAAGCAGAATTGTTACCGGCCGTCAGCGTACCCGCCGAGACCGTGGTCGCGCCGGAGTAAGAGTTGCCAGCGGAGAGGGTGAGGTTGCGCGCGCCCGCCTGGGTCACACTACCGGTGCCAGAGATGATGTTGGCGACCGAGAGGGCGTCGCTGTGGTTGAAGATCAAGGCCGCGTTGTTCGTGACTGCACCCGAGCCGAGCGTACCCGTCGTGCCCGCTTCGCCGACCTGCAGGGTGCCGGCGGAGATGGTCAGACCGCCCGAGAAGTCATTGGCGCCCGAGAGCTTTACAACCCCCGCGCCCGTCTTCGTGATCGCACCTGCGCCCGTGATGACGCCTTGGAAGATCGCGATCGAGTCGGACTGCGTCGCATCCAGCGTCGCCGTGTTGTTGACCGTGATGCCTCCCGTGTAAGTCGTTGTGCCCGAGACGTCGATGCCCAGCGTGCCAGAGCCGGTGGCGGCTACACCGGCCGTGCCAGTGCCAATTTCACCCGAGAAGCCAAAGTCTGCGGTGGTTCCAGCAGTGTCCCTGAGATACCACGTGCCTCCTGTGCCGGTAGCCCCGTAGTTCACCAATCGGAAAGTAACTGTTGAGTTGGCTGCAATACCTTGAAGGGCCGATATCCCGCTTAGATCAATACTACCCTGATTAATGGTTGTAGCAGTGGTGCCGGTTCCAAGAGCCACTGTAGTTATATCGACATAGTTTCCTGAACCAATTTTATACTGCCATAAGGTGTTCCTAGCGCCGGTGCCTGAGCGATAGTAGGTTGAAGCAAGAACGCTTTTGATGTTCAGTAGGGACGTCGTGGTGATATTTACAGTTGCGAAAGCCGAGGCGGTTATTGCGGCCGCTGCATCGACGTAGTTGAAAACGCTTCCCCCCCAGCCGTCAGTCAATGTTCCGGCCGTAAACCCTGAGCGCGTCAATCCAGTGGTGGTAATCGTGCCACCAGCCGCAACGGTTGTGGCTGCGAGTGGGGTGGGGTTAGGGTTGGTGACTGTACCTAAACTCCACGTCAAAAGATTGGTTGCAGCTGCGAAGCTCGACGTATCGTTGGTCGCAGCCGTACCGATGACGATGCTGTTGGTGGTCGTGGCTCCACTGCCGCCGAGAACTGAACCGGCGGAGAGGGTGACGGTACCGGAACCGAGGGCACCCGTAGTGGCGGCCTTGACGACGCCGGCCGAGACGTTGACGGCACCGGAATAGGTCGATGCGCTGTTGCCGCCGAGGGAGAGGGTGCCGGTGCCGCTCTTGTTCAAGGCGCTGCTGCCGTTCAGCGTGCCACTGAAGGTACTGACGTCCGGGCTGGTGTTGGTGACCGTAATCGCGGCATTGGCGTTAACGGCGCCGCTGCCGGACAGGCTGCCGAGGGTCTCGGCGACGTTCACGTTGACGGTGCCGTTCGCGGCTAGGCTGGTGATGGTCTGGACGGTACCGAGGGTCAGCGTGGCGCCAGATGTGACGGTGATGTTGCCCGAGATCACCCCCGCTCCACTGGTGACAAGCGACCCCGCGTTGACGGTCGTGGTGCCGGTGTAGGTATTGGCACTGGTGAGGGTGAGGGTGCCCACGCCGGCCTTGATAATCGAACCGTTACCGGTAATCCGGCTGGTGAGGGTCGAGACTGCGCCGACACCGAAGGTGCTATCGGTGCTCTGGTTGATGGTCAGAGCCGTGCCGTTGAGCGTGAGGGTCTGGGCAATGGTGCCGGTGAGTGCCGCCCAGGAGCTGGTCAGCGTGCCGATCGACTGTGCAGCGTTATTCAGGATGACTGTCGTCGCGTTGGTACTGGTCTGGGAAAGCGTCAGGTTACCCGTGCCCAGCGCGGAGCCAGCATTGACTGTGAGAGTACCGTTACCGATCGAGGTTGTCCCGGTGTTCGTGTTGGCCGTGCCGGAGAGTATAAGGTTACCGGATGCTTGTTTTAGTAGATTTCCGGATCCGGTGAAGTTGCCCGCAAGAGTGAGGCTACCTAATGCACCATTTGCTTCGATGCGGTTCGTGGTGCCGTCGGTAAGCGTGATATTACTCAATAAAGTAACCGCGGCTCCGCTTAGTGTACTGAGAATCGGTGTCGTGGCTTGGTTGGCGTTGAGTGTGAGGGACTGGCCGACTCCGCCGAAAGTCCCGGCGATATTGAGGCTGAGTGAGCTGGCGGCGTTGATAGCGATGCTTCCGCTGGTCGGCAGGGCGGTGGTCGTGCCGATTACCAGTGTCCCGGTATTGACCGTCGTGCCGCCGCCATAGGTGTTGGTGCCGGAAAGAGTGACGGTGCCGCCGGTGACGATCAGGCTTCCGGTGCTTCCGCTGATGCTACCCGCACTGGTGCCGGCCGAGACGGTGAGGGCGGTGGCTCCAAGGGTGATGGTGCCGCCGTTGAGGGTCGCGATTGAAGACGTCGCACCATTGAGGTTCAGTGTACCGGTCGTCAGAGTGGTGATGGTCGCCACGCCGTTAACCGTCGTCGAACCGCTGCTGCTGTTAAAGGTGGTGATACTTGCAGTATCGGTAATCCTATTCGTTCCGCCGGTGATAGAGGTCGAGCTTAGGGTGTTCGCGTTGACGGTGCCGCCGCTCAAGGTGCCAGTGAGCAGGCCGACGACGTTCACGGTGCCAGCGCTAACGCCGCCGGTGATGGTCGCATTGCTGCCGAAGCGGGTCGAACCAGCGCCGGCGAGCGAGGCGAGGGTGATTGTGCCGGTGCCGGTGAAGTTCAGGGCACTGGCGGTGGTATTGGCATTCGTGACTGCGCCCGCAATGGTGAGGCCGTTGCCGCTGATTGTGGCCGTACCGGTGCTGTCGAGGGTGAGGGTGGCGTTGGTATTGTAATCAAGCGCGCTAAGAATGGCACCGTTGACGGTAATGCCGCTCGTGCTACCCAGGGCGCCGGTGATGCTTGCCGTCAAGGTGCCGGCGGAGATCAAGGTCGCACCGCTGAAGGTGTTGGCGTTGGAAAGGGTCTGGTTACCGCTACCCGTCTTAGTCAGGCCACCGACGCCACTGAGGGTACCGTCGAAGTCGGTTGAGGTATTAGCGCCGCCGGTCGTGAGAATCGAACTCGCGACGGCATTGGCCAGCGAGCCCGTGCCAGCCAACGAACCGATAGTTTGGTTGCCCCCGAGGTTCAGGGTCGTGCCGGCCGTGAGCGTGACCGCGGGCGTGCCGGTGAAGCGGTTCGCGGAACCAAGCGTGATGGTGCCGGCGGTCACGTTGACCACGGTCGCGGAGGAAGTGACTGAAAGTGTCTGGGTCGCGTTGAGGTTCAGCGTGCCGGCTCCGAGGTTGGCGCTCAGGGTGCCGCTATTGAGGTCGTAGGTCGTCGCGGTGAGGGTGCCGGTGCCGCTGAGGGTGCCGCCCGCCAAAGTCAGCGTGCTGACGGTTTCGTTGCCGCCGAGTGAAAGGGTGCCGCTGTTGATCGCGAGGGTGGCGGTAGAGTTGAGTCGTCCGGACGAGCCGAGGGTGGTCGTGCCGGTGGTAACGGTGATGGCTCCGGCGCCGAGCTGGGCGTTGACGGTGCCGCCCGTGAGTGCGTAGGTGGCGGCAGTGAGCACGTAGGAGGTGCCGCTCAGCGTGCCGCCGGAAAGGGATAACGCTCCGACGGTGTCATTGCCGCCCAGCGTCAAAGTACCGGAGGAGAGATTGATGGTCGCGGTATCCGCGAGGCGATTGGCGGCGGAAGTGCTGAGGGTGCCGCCGGAAACAGTGACGGTGGTGGCTCCGATGCTGCCCGAGAGCGTCGTGGTACCGCTCGCGGCGGTCAGGGTGCCGTCGCCCAAGTTGCCGCTGATGGTGCCGCCGGTGAGGTTGTAATTTGCGGCGGTGAGCGTGCCGTTGGTCAGCGTCGCGGTGCCCGACTGGTTATAAGTCGCGATCGTGTCGCTGAAGCCGCCGAGATTGATGGTGGCCGAGCCCGAGCCGGTCAGGGTGGCCGTATTAGCCAGGCGATCAGCTGCTCCCAGGAGCAAGGTGCCTTGGGAGACATTGAAAGTGTTGGTCGCGACGGTGCCGTTAAGCGTCAAGGTGCCGTCCCCCGATTTGGTAATCGCGCCCGCGCCTAAGAGGCTTGCGGTCGTGAGGTCGCTCGCGCCGGTGAGGCTGAGGGAGAAGCCGGCGTTATCTAATGAGCCATTGAGGACGAGCGCACTGCCAGTCGCGGTGACTGAAGAGTTAGCCGATTGGGTCAGGTTTAAACCGATGGTCTGGGTGGAGGCCGAACTATTCAGAATGCCGTTGGTTCCGAAGGTCAAAGCGTTGCCGTTCAGCGTGTAGGCGCCGGCCGCGGCGGAGAAGGTGAGGCTCGGGATAGGATCAAGCGTCAGGTCGTTGGACGTCACACCGCCGCCGGTGCCGGAGAAGATGAGTGCGTTGCCGTTGATCGCTCCAGTTCCGCCGCTCCAACTACCCACAGTACTCCAGTTGCCCGCACCGCCGGTGTAAGTGGAATCGGCGGAGGCGACGAAGAGCGTCGTGTAGACGAGATTGAGGTTGTTGCCGCTCTGCGCGACCGAGAAGGCACCATTCAGAGAGTTTAAAAAACCATCGGTCCCGTTGTCGGCAGTGGTGACGATGGAGAACTTCGCCGCGTCGAAACCCGAGATGCCCGTGGCGAAAGTACCCAAGGTCAAAGTCAGGTTCGCATTCGCGTTGAAGGTCGCATTCCCACTCGTAGAGCTGCCCGAGAGCGACCAAAGGTTGATTTTAAAGGGCGTTCCGGAGGTAGCGTTGATGGTCAAGCTACCCGTGCTGCTGATGAAGTCGTAACCCGTGCCCGCGGCGCCGGTCGCATCCAGAAGTTGCCAGTTGTAATTACCCCCCGTGGCGAAGGTCACGTCACCCGTGGTGAGCGTGCCTGGGCTGTTGCCGGGGCTGATCGTGCCGCCCGTGTTGACCGTTACCGCACCGACGGTGCCAGCGCCGCCCAAGGTGCCCGTGTTGTTGACGCTGACGGCTGAGCCGCTGGCGAGGGCACCGTTGACGACGAGGGAGCCAGCACTGACGGTCGTGGTGCCGCCATAGGTGTGGGTACCCGCAAGGGTGAGAATGCCCGTGGTGTTTTTGACGAGACTGCCGGTGGAGCCCGAGATTACGGCCGAGCCGCCGCCGGCCGAGACGGTGAGCGCGGTATTGGTGCCAAGCGCAATCGTGCCACCGTTAAGCGTCGCAATCGAAGACGTCGCGCCGTTCAGATTGAGCGTGCCAGTGGTCACGGTGCCGATGGTGGCCACGCCGCCGACGGTCGTTGAGCCGCTGGAGGAGTTAAAGGTGGTGATGCCCGCAGCGCCCGTGATGGTGTTCGTACCGGCGGTGATGGAGGTCGCGGTGAGGGAGCCTGCGTTGACGGTGCCGCCGCCCAAGGTGCTGGTCAGCAGACCAGCGACGTCGACGGTTCCGGCGGAGATACCGTTTGAGGTGATCGTGGCGGCGGAGCGGAAGCGCGTCTTGCCCGCTCCTGAGAGTGAAGCCAGAGTGATTGTACCACCGGTGTTACCGCTGAAATCCAAGGCGTCGATGGCGGTGTTTGCATTGGTCACGGCTCCGACGGAGAGGCTGGAAAGACTTGAGATCGTGGCCGTGCCGCTGGCATTGAGGTCAAGGGTTGCGGCGGTATTATAATCGACCGCGGTGAAGGTGGCACCGTTGACGACGATACCACTCGTGTTGGCCAGGGTGCCGGTGTTGGTAATCAGCGTACCGCTCGAGACCGTGGTCGTGCCCGTGTAGGTATTGACGCCAGAGAGAGTCAGCGTGCCAGCGGCCGACTTAGCGAAGTTACCAGCACCGGAAAGGATGGCCGAAATGGTGCCGGCTGCCGGGGTGACCTTGTTGGCTGCAATCGAGCCTGTGGTAGAGGAGAGGGTGCCGGAGGTAAGCGTGACATTGTTGGTGATGTTGAAGGCGCCGAGGGCAAGCGTGCCGCCATTAATCGTGATCGTGCTCGTGCCGAAGGCGGCAGCATGGCCGGCCGTCAGAGTGCCGGCCGAGACCGAGGTCGCGCCGGAGTAGGTGTTGTTCCCGGACAGCGTCCAGGTGTTGCTTCCCGACTTCGTCACCGCCGTGGCGCCGGTGCCATTATCTCCGAGGATACCCGAGAGTGCGCCATTTTGCGTGCCCGAAGAGGAAGTCAGCGTCAGCGTGCGGGCCGTGTTAGAGCCGGAAAGTGTGGCGCTACCTGAAAGCGTGAACGTACCCGAAGCGGCGGCGACGTCGATGGTGCCACCCGAAGTGCCGAGGGTAAAGTTGCGGTTAGAAGAAGTCGTGCCCGTGCCGGTGTATTGCAACGTGCCTCCGTTCAGCACGAGATTGGCAGCAGCGTTGGTAGCGGAGCCAAGATTGCCGGATGCGACTGCACCATCGCCGATTGATCCTACGCTTAAAATGCCGCCGCTGATCGTGGTCGTTCCAGTGTAGGTATTGGCATCACCCAGCACCTGGGTGCCGAGCCCGCTTTTCTCGATTGAGAGAAGGCCTGTAATCACGCCCGAGTTTCCGGCCGTCCCATCTCCGTAGGATTTCGTGACCCCGTCCGCTACGGTGATGTTCAGGGTGGCCGCCGTCGCCGAGGTCACCGTATTTTTTGTGGCGGCAGCATTAGTGCCGGCAGTCGATACGAGGCCCGCAATCTCTTGGTTTCGCCCATTGAGATCGAGCGTGCCAAGATTAGCTGAGGAGGCTTGGCCCAGATTGAGGATAGTTGTGGTCGGTAGGCGGTTAATGCCCGCAGATAGCTGAATCTTCCCGTTATTGATAAAAGTTTCACCGCTATAGGTGCTCGCGCCGCCCAGAACCAAAGTCCCTGCACCCTGCTTGACCAGCAACCCAGTAGCGCTAGGCTTATTAGCAATTACACCATTATAGGTGGTTACCCCAGTTGACCCGCCAATAGAAAGCGATGTACCTGCGGTCGAACCGACATATATATTCCGAGTCGAAGCAATCGTAGCTGTCGTAATCGCTGAAGCCGATGCAGTGGTGCCTATTGTCAACCGGCCTCCATCCAGCGTAATCGATGTCGTCGCACCAAAAGCCCCGTTATCATTAAAGATCACCTCGCTGCCCGTAATGGTGATTGGTCCGCTGAAAGTATTCCCAGTATTTCCAATGTACGTTACTCCAACGCCAGAACCGGCAAAGGTTAGTCCCGACCCAACAGCTCCAGAGATAATACCCGTGTAGGAGCGACTGTTTCCGTTTGTTACAGAATTAGTAATCGTACGCGTCGCAGCTCCCAGTGCCACGGTGCCGGACCAGACATCGCCGCCGGTCCCAGCATTTTCAAAATTGCCACCCAAAACAATGTTTGCAGTCCTTGTTTTACCAGTCGAAGCCGAAATCACACCCCCGTTGATTGTAAAAGTCCCTGTGCCAATTGAATTGGTCCCTGATATAATGATGGTTCCCGCATTCAGTGTAAATCCACCAGTGTAAGCTGCACTCTGTGCCCCAATATTCCATGTCCCTGATCCGTTTTTTATAAATCCTGAGGCCACATAGGCGCCTGTAATATATTGACTTTGGGCTGCCCAATTCAAGGTCGCTCCAGTGCCAATGTTATAGGTGCTGATGTACGAAGTAGCGGCCGAATTTCTCAAGGAGCCACCTGCAGTCAATGTCACGGTTGCATTGTCTGCCACAGTAACATTTCCAACTTCATTACTAGTTGAAGCATAAGTACCAGTGCTACTGGCGCCAAAGTAAACATCCGAACCTCCAAGCCACGCGGTGTTGAAGGGTCCGGTGCTGGTGGTGCCCCAAACACTGCTCGTCCAAGTTCCAGTTGTTCCGCTTGTATTCCAATACAATGTTGCCGCTTTTGTTTCTTGCGGAAGCAATGTCGCAGCGAGAACGGCGCCGGCGATTAGCGCGGTGCGGGGAATGGGATTCGAACCGATCAGGCGCGCGGCGGCTAGGAGCCAGGCGATGGATGACGGTTTGTGCACGCAGGAGAATTTCCCCAATGTTACGACCATTGCACTTTCGTAATCGCTCCGGCAGGTTAAGAGTATTCGTCGGCGAGGTGACGGAATTTACCGCGGTTGCGGCGGAATACATCATAATATGTGACAGGCCTGTGAAGTGGTGGAATCTCGCCACGCCGTTGTCATAAATTGAATATGAATGCTGACGTTGTGTGACGATTCCGCTCGGCAGCGTGACGGTGGCATGACGCCTCCTGTCACAATCAGGACACGAAGAAGCCCGACTCAGCTGAGTCGGGCTTCGGGGCGACGACTCGCGCGCAGGTTACGGGAGCTCCGAAGATCCCATGAGGAACTTGTCGCACTCGCGGGCAACGCCTCGGCCTTCGTTGAAGGCCCATACTACGAGGGACTGGCCGCGACGGCAGTCTCCGGCGGCGAAAACGCCAGGGAGGTTGGTCACGTACTTTTCGTGCTCGGCCTTGACGTTGGAGCGGGCGTCGCGTTCGACGCCGAAGGCTTCGAGGAGAGGCTGTTCCGGACCCATGAAGCCCATGGCGAGCAGGACGATCTGCGCAGGTCGGACCTTCTCGGTACCGGCGATCTGCTGAGGGCCGAAGACGCCCTTGTCGTTCTTCTTCCATTCGACTTCGACGGTGTGGACTTCCTTGAGGTTGCCCTGTTCGTCGGCGACGAACTTGGTGGCGGTGGTGAGGTAGACGCGAGGGTCGGAGCCGTACTTGGCGGCGGCTTCTTCCTGGCCGTAGTCGACCTTGTAGGTCTTCGGCCATTCCGGCCAAGGGTTGTCCTTGGCGCGGGTGAGCGGGGCCTTCGCCATAATCTCGAGCTGGACGACGGACTTGCAGCCGTGGCGGAGCGAGGTGCCCACGCAGTCGGTGCCGGTGTCGCCGCCGCCGATGATCACGACGTCCTTGCCCTTGGCGGTGAAGGACGTGTCGGGGGACAGGCCGTCCAAAAGGTTCTTCGTGTTGGCGGCGAGGAACTCCATCGCGAGATGGACGCCTTTGGCGTCGCGGCCGGGGAGGGGAAGGTCGCGGCCCTTGGTGGCGCCGACGGTGAGGATGACCGCGTCAAAGTCCTTGCGGAGCTGTTCGGATGAGATGTCGACGCCGACGTTGACACCGCACTTGAAGGTCACGCCTTCGGCTTCGAGGAGCGAGATGCGGCGGAGTACAACTTCGTTCTTATCGAGCTTCATGTTCGGGATGCCGTACATCAGCAGGCCGCCCGGGCGATCGGAGCGTTCGAAGACGGTGACGTTATGGCCGGCGTAGTTGAGCTGCGCGGCGGCGGAGAGGCCGGCGGGACCTGAACCGATGACGGCGACTTTCTTTCCGGTGCGCTTGGTCGGCGCACGGGGGATGATCCAGCCATTGTCCCAGCCCTTATCGACGATCGAGACTTCGATGTTCTTGATCGTGACGGCGGGCTTGTTCATGCCCAGCACGCACGAGCCTTCGCACGGGGCGGGACAGACGCGGCCGGTGAACTCCGGGAAGTTATTGGTCTTGTGGAGGCGTTCGAGCGCCTCTTGCCAGAGGCCCTTGTAGACGAGGTCGTTCCACTCGGGAATCAGGTTGTTAATCGGGCAGCCGCTGGCCATCCCGCCGATGAGCTTGCCCGTGTGGCAGAACGGCACGCCGCAATCCATGCAGCGAGCGCCCTGTTTCTGGAGCTTCTCGTCGGAGTGGTGGTGGTGAATCTCTTTCCAATCGCCGATGCGGGTGAGGGCATCGCGATCAGGCGGGAGTTCGCGCTGGAATTCGACAAATCCGGTAGGTTTTCCCATGGTGCAGAAGGTGCGTAGTGTGGTCTAGGAGGGTGCGCTCAGCCACCGCCGACTCGGGCGAGGTCGCGAGAGTTAATCTCGAAGGCTTCGTTGAGGGCAGCGTCGCCGCTGAGTCCCTTGGCTTGCGCTGCGGCGATGGCCTGGAGGACGCGTTTATAGTCCTTGGGCATCACCTTGACGAAGTGGGTTTGGGAGACGTCCCAGTTGGCGAGGAGCTTCTTGGCCTTCTGGCTTCCCGTCAGTTCGGCGTGGCGCTCGATGAGGCCGCGGAGTTCTGCGGCATCGTGAGCGTCAGTCTTTTCAAGGCCGACCATCTGCTTATTACAGCGGACCGCAAAGTCACCCTTCTCGTCGAGGACGTAAGCCACGCCACCGCTCATGCCAGCCGCGAAGTTACGGCCCGTGAGGCCGAGGACGACGACGCGTCCACCGGTCATGTATTCGCAGCCGTGGTCACCCACGCCTTCGACGACGGTAGTCGCACCCGAGTTACGGACGCAGAAACGTTCGCCAGCCATGCCGCGGAAGAACGCCTCGCCAGAGGTCGCGCCGTAGAGGGCGACGTTGCCGAGGATGATATTATCTTCAGCGGGGAAGGTGGCCTTGGCGTCGGGGTAGACGATGACGCGACCGCCGCTGAGGCCCTTGCCGACATAGTCGTTGGCGTCGCCTTCGAGCTCGATCGTCACGCCCGCAGGGACGAAGGCGCCGAGGGACTGGCCCGCGCTGCCCTTGAACTTCAGGTGGATGGTGCCGTCCGGCAGGCCGTCGATGTGCTTCTTGGTAATCTCGTTGCCGAGAATCGTGCCGACGACGCGGTGGGTGTTCTTGATCTCGCCTTCGTAGCGGACCTTCTGGCCCTTATCGATGGCGGGCTGACACGCAGCGAGGAGGACGGAGAGGTCCAGTCCCTTCTCGAGGCCGTGGTCCTGCTTTTCGGTGCAGAAGCGACCCACTTCGGGGCCGGCCTTCGGCGAGTAGAGGAGCTTGGACAGGTCGATGCCCTTGGCCTTCCAGTGATCGACGGCGTGACGCGCTTCGAGGGCGTCGGTGCGACCCACCATCTCGTTGAGCGTGCGGAAACCGAGCTGAGCCATGATCTCACGGACTTCCTGGGCGATAAAGCGCATGAAGTTCACGGTGTCTTCCGGACGGCCGGTGAAGTTCTTGCGGAGCTCAGGGTCCTGGGTGGCGACGCCGACCGGGCAGGTGTTGAGGTGACAGACGCGCATCATGATGCAACCG
>Ga0114980_10000742_pt1 | contig 23218 bp, 39 predicted proteins | sample S_140806_EF_Meta_FD_87018 | JGI IMG/M metagenome (GOLD analysis project Ga0114980, IMG submission 87018) | Freshwater microbial communities from Lake Simoncouche, Canada to study carbon cycling - S_140806_EF_MetaG | ecosystem: Environmental > Aquatic > Freshwater > Lake | place: Lake...
AAAGAACAACTTGTCTCAAAAGAACAACTTGCATTCATCTGGGGTTGTAGTACTACACTTATTCAAGATACAGAGATTGTTGAATTGAATAAGTGCCTGAAGACTTTTGAGATTACTACTCCTGTTCGTATTCGGCACTTTCTAGCACAGATTTCTCACGAAAGTGGTGGCGGAAGATATAAGGAAGAACTAGCATCCGGTGAAGATTATGAAAATCGTGATGATCTTGGCAATACTCACGTTGGTGATGGTAAGAAGTTCAAGGGAGCTGGTTATATTCAACTGACTGGTAGAGCAAACTATCAGGCATTTGCCAACTACATCAAGGATCCAGATGTGATGAGTGGTGTAGCATATGTTGCCATTCGGTATCCATTCACGAGTGCCGGATTCTGGTGGCACAGTAATGCTATGAATACTCTATGTGATACAAATCCAACCGTAGAGCAGGTTACTCTCAGAGTAAATGGTGGTTATAATGGATTGGATGACCGTAAGATATATTATAGTAGATGCTGTGATGTTTTATAGGGATTGGGATATTACTTTATATGATGAATGGCATTACGTTTGGATTTGTTTAAGAGAAACTGTGATTATTATTCTAAATAGTAATCATCAAAAAAACTAATGAATAAACTATTTCTTGCTCTATTAACTATCTGTTTAGCATCAGCATCGGCAAAGGCAGATGTTATTACCAAGGTTTATGACGGTGATACCGTAACTACATCAACTGGTGAGAAGATTAGACTGGCTTGTATAGATGCCCCGGAAATAAAAACGAATAGACACGGCAAAAAAGATCCAATCAAAGGACCTGCATCTCAAAAATGGTTATCTAAACTAGTATTAGGTAAAGAAGTAAAAGTTGAGAGATTGGTTAAGGATTTGTATGGAAGAACGATAGCAAGACTGTTCCTTGAGGATGGTGCAGAAGTTAATGAACTTTCAGTTGTGATGGGATATTCTGTACCATATATGTCAAAATACTGTGAATGGGTACTTCCTTCCCTTTCTACAAGGTCTCCTAACAAATGAACGAACTTCTGCCGGTTGTATTCTAATCGGCATTTTTCGTTGATGCAGAAATATTCCCTGATTTGCGATTAATTGAAGAACTATGAAAGTCTCAATTAGTAGGCACTTCACTTTAAGTGAATGCTGATGATAGTGTGGTTATTCCAAGAATTGCTGATTTTCCTGTATTTGTTAATGGAGCAAATGCATTACCAATTGCATATAGTCCGTATGGAGAAGATACTGCAGTAGTAGCATATGCCGCCTTCCCTGTTCCAACATATGTATCTATACTGAACACATTATTAACTATAAGAGCAGTTGAATATGTAGAATTTAATCTGACTCCGTGACCATTTGCTTTAGTATTAGAGATTGCAGAAAGAGTTACACTAATTACACCAGTACCATATGCCTCTACAACACAATCTCCATTAGCATCAAGTTCAGATTGAGTAAATGATAATGTTGTTCCAGATTGTGCTGCTCCAACTTGTGTTGCTCCACTTGTTTCTACGGCAGAGAATGTGGCAGTACCCTTAACTATATTGAAGCAATATACATCACCAGAACCACTATGACTTACTTTAATATCACTTCCGTGTGTGATACTGCCAGTTCCGGTATTATCTTGATAAAAACCAGTTCCAGTAGTACCAGAAGCAGTAATCCATACATCTTTTAGAAATATTCTTTGGGGATTAGTTCCAATTCCTGAAATTGCCTTTCCTCCAGGAGGAGCAACTATTGATAATCCAGTTATTGCAAAGTGATTGGCATCTAATGTTGCGGCACTTCCGCTTATTGAAACTGTAGTATTTGTGGTACTCCCAACTCCAGTTAGATATATTGGAGAATGAATACTACCATTATTTCCAACCAGATATATGTGTCCTTTGGTTAAAGTAACATTTTCCGAAGTAGAACCAGATAGAATAATGAAAATTGGATTTGTTGCGGCAGGACTAATTGTACCGGCAGCAATTTGAAGATCAATAGATGTCTGTGCTGCTAGAATAGTCCTAAATGGATTGATAATACTACCAGTTTCCACATAAGTTTCATCGTGTCTTGCTGGATCTACATAAAACTGATTTTTTGCGGCATAATCTGCTTGTACTTGATCTATAAGAATAGATTTACCACCAACAGTAGCACCATCGGATATTCTAATGTTACCAACTGTTGGATTATAAAAGATTTCTCCTTCATTACCAACAAATGTTAGGGAAGACGCATCTCCCAGTTTCTCTGGGTATAATCTATATACTGTATTAGACATTTTAATAACCCTTTTTTACTATTTAGTCTCTTGAGATATTATCCAATCCTTCAAATCCGTTAAGTACTTTCTTAGAATTTGTGTCTGTTTTTCGTGAAACTCGTCACCTGTTGTGATATACAAATATGTGTGTAAATCTATGGTCTTTAATATTGTGCATATCTTTGGGTTCCAATCCCTTCGCTCATCCGTGTTAAATGTTCGGGACATTTTTCTTTGTAACTATTTAGATTTTTACTAAATACTAGTAAAGAAACCTTAATGTTGATTTATCAATCTCCAGAGGACTATCTTTATAATTTACAAGCAATGACTGGCGGTGAAGCAAAACGAATGTGGAGACAATCGGTAAAAGATAAATGGAATAATAAATGTGCCTATTGTGAAAGCGCAGAAAATTTAACTCTGGACCATATAATTCCCCAATGCAAGGGTGGTACTGACCATATCACAAATGTGGTATGTTGTTGTAAGTCTTGTAATAATTCCAAGGCACATACCGATTGGGAAATTTGGTACTACAATCAGGACTTCTTTACAGAAGAACGAATGGATGCTATAATTGATTGGAGAACGCAATTAGAAAAGCAGGAATTAAAAGTGTATAAACCTAGAAAAATTAATTAATGACTGAAATATTGGGAGTCTTAATTGTTTGTGCTATGATAATAGCACCATTATTGGTGATATTATAATGGCTGGATTCATAACAACTGATTATTATGCTGCGGTTCCTTATGGAAAGCAATTAATTATAATATATAATGGTGAGCAATTGGAGACGGTGAATACAGAAAAACAGGCTCAGAAATTCATAAAAAATCACCGTACTCAACCAAAACCGGGTACTGTGTTTGTTTAATTTAATTAAATGATGATTATCATAGCAACAACAATACTGACCTGTTCCCAGGCATCTGAGGTGCTCCATAGGGTGGCTAAAGCCAAATCCTTGACATCCGAGCAAAGGTCTGCTATCATCGTAGAGTTAAGGAAGATTGTCCCACCATGTCTAAATTATTAAATGTAATGGAAAATACCAAACAATTATATGCTATAGATTTACTTCTTGAGGATGTCAGAACAGTTAATCCAACTATTCGGATAGTAGCAAAGAAACTAAAATGTGAGGATAATTTGGATACATTAAAGGATGATGTTATTGATTATTTAATTAATCTAAGAAAAGAAATATCATGACAACTTATTACTATATACTTTTTACTATTTTTGCTTTTATTTTTTATGTGATGAGCATTGATAGTAATGTTTCTACATATCTCAATATTATATTCAAGTTATTGAAGGTAAATTATGAAAAACTAATTTGGCTTATCAGATTTCATCCCAAGAATCCAATTACTAATTTGATAATGCGTTTCAAATATAATAAAATAGCAAAAGATTTACATAAGGAACTAAACCAATGAATACTGAATCATTAGATTTAAACTCACTTCGGGCTAGAATTAATGATATCAAAAAGGAAGGAGAGGAAAGTATAGATTTCACTATCGGATTTCTTGAATGTTTAATGTTTAGACACGATTTAGTTGATTGTCTTTATGAAGATATTGAGCTGGAAAATGTTCCCGATATGATTTTAGATAAACTAAAGATTGGTGATATTCCAACAAAAGATGAGGTTATTCTTATGTCTTCTGATGCCCAAAATCATCTTTGTTTTGAGCTAATTTGGTTATGTGGAATGGGTGCATTATCTAGTTATGGTACAGATAATGATAGTAGGGGAGAAGATGACCCAAGTACTCTAGATATTATTTTATCAATGTCGGATATTAGTCACGCTCATTATATGGGGACATATTTGATTGCGGCACTTACTCTTTTAATGGCTCAGATTCCAACACAAGAATTAATTTCAAGTTTGACTAATGATTTTGATTGTGCTGATGAACAATTAGAAAAAAATATGGACATATTTGTGGAATTAGCTTCTTCTATCATCACTCGTTATCGTGAAGACCTCGCTTATTCGGTATATAATGAGGAAGAAAACTAAAACTATCTGGCGGCTTTGGAGTTATTCCTTAGGAGAAAAACACGGTAAAGATAATAATGAAGCAGATATAATATCAATTATAAGAACTATAATATTTGTTACTTATTTTATTACTAATTCCGTAATTTGTTTGGGAGTTATCAGACATTGGAACGATTCACCGCAGACAGTTCATAAACTGTCCATTAACGCACCAAACCGACATTAAACAGTGTATAATTAAATCAAATCAAAAGGACATATTATGGCTCTTTCAGAAAATGTAGATACAGCACTTAAGGATGCTGAATCAGCTCTTAGGACTGCTTTGTTTTATGCTTCTCGCAATGAGCGACCAAGTGTAAATCTATATATTGCGGAATTACTTTCTGCAATAGGTAAAATTAGTAAGTATGAAACTTTAACTGACCAAATTGAGGACATTACTAAGAAAAATGGTTCAAATGGAATTAACTTTTTTGGTGGTATGTGATGTCTAATGATTCTGTTGGTAAACTGATTGATAGTGAAAAGTTCCAAGAAGAACTATCAAAACCAAATACTTTAGGTGAAGCATTGAACTCACTAGAAATGGTGAAGATGCGAGAAGAACTTGCACAAGAACATAAGAATAGTATTGAGAAGTCCGTTGGATGGTATCATAATCTATCAGAAGATGATAAATATAAGGCAGTAGAAGGTGTTTTACGCATTATCACAACTGCTGAGCTGGAGGGAACTTCTCATAGAGGACTTATGAAGGCATTGGGGATATATCCTCGGGGATTTTTCATATTGATTTAAGCAGGAAACCGCGATGTCTTTAGCATCGCGGAGGAATGTGTAAATATTTAGTTTACTAAATAATAATGTATTCACTGAGTGAAAAGTTTTGATAACCTATTCTACCAAACTTATTCTTAATGAAGAACAACATCAATCCATTATGGATGTTCTTGTTCTTGAGAGAGAAGCGTGGAATTTTATTTCTCAAATGGTCTTTGATAAAAAGATTACTCCCTCATTGAAGACAATACATAATGAATGTTATTATGCTTGTAAGGAAAAGTTCCCAACTGCTCCTTCTCAAATGATTATTCGCAGTGAGAAATCGGTTCTTGCTACATTTAGGTCAATTAATTCCAATAAACAAAAAATTACAAAATCTCCGGTTCGCAAGAAATTAACAATTCAACTTGACAAGAGATTGTATTCATTAAAGGAAAATTGTAATATTAGAATTACAACTCTCAAGAAGAATTATCCACTTCAAGTTGAGTTTCAATCTTATGCAAAATTATTGGAAATGTTTGATTCATATGAAGTGTATGACCCATCTTTATTTGTAAAGGATAATGTTATTTGGATTGGATTTCCATTTAGATCTCCAATCAAAACAGTAATGGAAAATAAAACTTCAACTGGTGTTGATTTGGGTATCAACCGAATCGCTGTGACTTCGGATGGAATTATTTTTAGAGATAAACATTATAATGGATTGAAAAGAAAAGTTCGTCATTTGAAAAGAGAATTAAATTCAAAAAATGACCTCCGTAAAGAAGGAAAAGGAAAGACAAAGGCAATTCGTGGAAAACTTAGGAAATTAAGAAATAAAGAAAAAAATCTTTCTAAACTTGCGGCACATCGTCTTTCTAAACAAATTGTTGAAACTTCTTCTGGAAATGTAATTGTTTTTGAGAACCTTAAAGGTATTAAAACAAATACAAAAAAAGGAAATAAGTTTAATAACAAACAATCTCAAATTCCTTATTATATGATAAGAGAATTTACGACCTATAAGGCACAACTTTCTGGAAAAAGAGTTGTAACAGTTAATCCAGCTTATACCAGCCAAATTGATTTCCGAACAGGAAAGAAAGATGGTACAAGGCAGAAAGGTCGTTATGTTGGTGTTGATGGTAAAATCCTTAATGCTGACATCAATGCTGCTCTTAATATTGCTAAAAAGAGCAAACTCCCCGTATCTTGCGTTTCAAATGTGATTTACGGGCAGGGTGCCATAAACCACCCATATTTCTGTAAATCCTCTAATTCGTTAGTGGTCTGAAAACTGCGACATCTTTAGTGTCGCGGTAGTTTATTGATGAATTGGTTGATGTCCATAATGCTCTCTACGTGGAGTATCAGGAACGTGAATCGGGTAGCTGGCAGTAAACTAAATAATGTTATCATATCAACACACGTAAATGAAGTTAACTCCAGAGGAATGGGAAGAAATAACTGCACTTCGGGCAGCAATTTCAGAATACCCTCAATCTGTTCATTATGAGGAGCAGGAACGTTTTACCGAGTTATTTGTGAAATCAATAAAAGGTAAGGCGGATAAGATTTTTTAATAAATATATCAACGGCATTTACCTTTTATGAAGACATTTTCGCAGTTTCTATATGAAGCCTTTGCTACACAGCAAAGATTAGATGATTTACGTGACCAAAGAGATCAAAATAGACAACAGAATGCTGCTAGATATGCTGCAAAAAGACAAGAAGCTCTTAAAAGAATGCAACAAATTGACCCAAGTGATGCAGCTAACAGGGCTGCTGAGGACAGAGCTGCTGCTGCTGCACAAAAAGAAGCAATACAGCAGCAAATAGAAAAACATGAAGCAGAAAAACAAAACCTATGAACTACACGATTTATTCAAAAAATGGTTGCCCATATTGTAAGACTATTAAGCAAGTGATGGAACTTGCTAATTTAGAACATTTGGTGTATACTTTAGATGAAGATTTTACCCGAGAAGAATTTTATACTGAATTTGGTGATGGGTCTACATTTCCACAAGTAATTCTTGATGGAAACCATCTTGGTGGATGTACTGATACTGTTAAGTATCTTAGGGAAATGAGCATGGTATAATGTTGGAATTATTAAATGATGTAGAGAAGGCAATAGATTTTGCTTTTAGTGAAGGCAAATTTGTTTTAGATTTTTATGATTATTTGAAAATCAAAGAAGCAAAGAAAATAGATGCCGAAAACTTTCTTAATAGTTCCACGGCTAAAAATGTTCAAGAAATAGTTAATGATTTAGATATATACTTATTGGGGGCTAAGGAGGATGATGGTAAATTCATGCGAGAAGCATATGGATTTCTATCAAAACCAGAAGCGAGAAAAATTCGTAATTATCTAATTGCCATTATAGAAGACTCGGAGAAGTACATATATGATAAAAGGAGAGGGCGCAGAAAGAAAACTGAAACTAAATAGAGGTGTAGAGGTACTTCTACGAAATAGAAATAACAGGGAGGAGCCAAAGGCATTTAGTTTTAAGATTGCTAAAGTGGTATCTCTTTTTTCTCGTAATTTCCACTTTAGTTTAGAGTTTAATATATCAAAACCAAAATACTAGGAGAAAAAAGATGCTTGCAGTTTCAATCTCAATCGGCATTCTTGTTATACTTTTATTTTTTATGGTTGGTGGTATAATAGGTTACCTGATGAATAGGCATTTTATTGAAAATGGGGTTCCAGACCTACATCCAGAGTTTTTTGACGAATATGGTAGAGTTATAACTGGTGATTTACTAACTGTTAATTTTGAGCAATATGATGATGATGAAGAAGAGGAAGAATATAGCGACGAAATAGGCCACTAAATATTAAAAATCAACCAATTGAAACTGATTATGACTAATACAACACAAAATTTGACTACTGAACCAAAGCCTAAAGTAAAGAGGGCACCAAGAGCTAAGGTTGCTGCTGCTCCAGTTCAACCAATTGAAAAGCTACCACCAAATCCATTTCAATATGAAATCCTACAATTGATTTCAAATCAATCTAGTGATTCGATTAAGGTAGACCTTCTCAGAGAATATCGTAATCCGGCATTGGTGTCTCTTCTAATCTGGAATTTTGATGAGTCTGTAGTATCTATTCTTCCTCCGGGAGATGTTCCTTATTCATCTACTAAAGACCAATCATCTGGAAATGATACCCTATCTGGAAGTATTCAGAAGCAGCTTAATAATCCATCTAAAGTAGATGAATATATGAATTCTCAGAGGACAAGTCTTATTAATGAGTATAAGAATTTTTATAATTATATTCGTGGTGGTAATGATAGTCTTTCTAAACTTCGTAGAGAGACTATGTTTATACAGGTACTGGAGGGACTACATCCTCTTGAGGCCGAACTACTAATTCTTGTAAAAGATAAGCATCTAACTAATAAATATAATGTAAGCTATGCTGTAGTGAAGGAAAGCTACCAAGACATTCAATGGGGTGGTAGGTCTTGAGTAAACTTGCAGAGATTAATATGTCCAAGTGGACAGAGGACGATAAAAAGAATTTGCCTAATCAATATGGTTGCGAATTAATTTATGACGCAACTACCATAGATGTTGCTAGAGATTATTCTCTTCCTTCAGATTCTCTTCTTATTCATTATACAGTCAATGGTGAATATTTTATGGATGTTTGCCGTGGAAAGAAAATGGCAGATGTTTTTGATTTGTATTATGATAAATTTGGTCCTGATGTGATTCAAAAAATAGAATATGGATATGGAAGACTAAGACCTAATATGTGGGGATATACTCCTAAGGAGAAAAAGAGAAAATGAGTGGATTTGCTAAGGCTATATTAAATGATGATGAAGTAGATAAGCTACTAAAAGATTATAAGAAAATTAAAAAATATATACGCTCATCTTTATTTGTGGTGAAAACTATGGACGGCACTGAAAATTTTGTTTCTAAATTGATTGCTGAAGCAGAAGCAGACCCCCCTGACCTAACGTAAATGGGAAAGCACTTTCTTCTTAACTTATATGAATGTTGTGCTTCACTATTAGATAATGAGGAATTTCTTATTACTTTATTGACAGAAGCTGCAACCGCTAGCGGAGCAACGGTATTAGCAACAGCTTCTCATAAGTTTGAGCCCCACGGAGTAACTGTAATATGTTTACTATCTGAATCTCATATATCTATCCATTCGTGGCCAGAAGAAAGTAAAGCTGCCGTAGACGTATTTACCTGTGGCGAATCAACCCCACAGATAGCATGTGATATGATTATTAATGAGTTACAAGCAATGAATCACAAATTAACTTACATTGAACGATGAGTTACGATACTATTTTTATTTCTGATGTCCATTTGGGTACGGATAGATGTGATATTGACAAGTTTTTAAATTTCTTGGATACTATTAAAACTAAGAAACTTATTATGATTGGAGATATTATTGATATTTACTGTCTTGAGAAATACAATACTAATTGGTATTCAAAGCATACTCAAGCAATTCATAAACTTATTGAGTTATCCAAATCTGGAGTGGAGATAATCTATATTTTGGGAAACCACGAGGCAACTGCTCGTAGATATTTTCAAAAGAAGGAGTTAAAAATTGGGAATATTACGGTATGTAATCATCATATTCATATTGATAAAAATTATCGTAAGTTCTTATGTATACATGGTGATCAATGCTCACAATGTTCCTCTGGTTCTTGGAAGCAATATTTTTTAAATATGGGATATGAAACTGTTACTCCATTAAATAATTTTCTAAGGAAGAATTTTAATATTTCTTTAGTTAACTTTTTAAAAAATACTAAACGTGGTGAAGAATATATTAATATATTTGAGAATGATGTTATAAATTATGTGAAAAAGACTGGATATTATCACGGGGTAATTTGTGGACATATACATCATTTAAATTCTAGAGAAATTAATAAACTTACTTATATGTGTTGTGGAGATTGGGTAGATACCTGTAGCTACATAACCGAACTTGATGGAAATTATGCCTTATTAAACCATGAATAAAGAAAAATTAAATTTGATTGCTAGAAATTTAGAGTTACTAATTCAATCTCTTCAACTTGAATTGAGTGAAGATGAAATTCCTAAGAATATTATGAGACTTGAAGACTTAATTGGTAAACAAGTTCAAATTGATGATTACGATGAAGTGTATATAGAAGAGGATAATTAATATGAAATCAACCGTAAAGTTTGTATCTGTCACTCCTGGTGCTGAAGAACAAATAGTATATTGTGCTAGAGTAAGTAATCCAAAAAATCAAAATAATCCCAGTATAGAGGGACTTATTAGATATTGTATAGAACATAAACATTGGTCTATATTTGAGCATGGATTCCTAACTGTGGAGGTAAATACATCCTTAGCTATTGCTACACAAATACTTCGTCATTCTTCTCTAAAGTTTCAACAGTTTAGTCAGAGATATGCTGATAGTACCCAATTACAAGTGGAAATCCCAGTTCCAAATCTACGTAGACAAGATATAAAAAATAGACAAAACTCCACTGATGATATTCCCGAATATTTAAAGTTAACTCTTCAAGAAGAGATAAGAGTTCATTTTGATAAAACTATTAAGTTATATAATAGATTACTAGATGCTGGTATAGCAAAGGAAAGTTCTAGATTTGTTCTTCCTCAAGCAACACAGACCAGAATGTATATTTCTGGTAATATAAGAAACTTCATACATTATTTACAAGTTCGCACTAGTGAAGAAACCCAACTAGAGCATAGAGAAGTTGCGGAAGCAATAAAGTGTATATTTGTATGTCAATTTCCTACTATAGCCTTAGCATTGGGATGGGATAGAAATGAAAACTGTCCTGATTGTATAGATGCTCCATCTATCACACTTGAATAAATAATAAGGTAATAAACTACAACTTATGAGCCCATTATATCCGGTTATTAATTTAGAAACGAAAGAGACAAAGGAACTTGAAATGTCAATGTCTGATTATGTGGAATGGAAAAAGGATAATCCCGAATGGGATAAAGATTGGCAAGCTGGATGTGCTAGTGTTGGGGAAGTGGGGGATTGGAGAAATAAGCTAGAAAATAAGCATCCTGATTGGAATCATATTCTTAAAAAAAGCGAAAAGTCTGGTGGTAGCAAAGCACAAATGGGTATCCGATGATGGCTAGAAAAAGAAGGACCGCATCTGATGATTATCAACCAACTAATATTCCAACAAAACAAACAAAGAAAAAAAAGTCAATAACTTCTAATCTTCTCTTAGATGTTGAACCACTTACTGGAAATCAAAAGAAATTCTTTGATTTTTATAAGGAAGGAAAGAATATATTTGCGCATGGTGTGCCAGGTAGTGGGAAAACTTTCATTGCTTTATATAATGCATTAAGGGATGTGCTTGATGAAAGAACTCCTTATGATACTGTATATATTGTTAGGTCATTGGTTCAAACAAGATCAATTGGATTCATGCCGGGAGATGAGGCACAAAAGTCTGGATATTTTGAGGTTCCATATAAGAATATGGTAAAGTATATGTTTCAGCTTCCATCAGATGATGATTTTGAAATGCTATATGGTAATCTTAAGGCAGATAAAATTATTAAGTTCTATAATACCTCATTTATTCGTGGACTAACTTTAGATAATTGTATTGTTATTATTGATGAAGCACAAAATCTATCAGCGCATGAAAGTTTTAGTATGATAACTAGAATGGGAATTGATGCTAAAATTCTTTTTTGTGGGGATATTGAACAGAGTGATTTAACTAATGTAAATGAAAAAAATGGTATTGTTGATTTTATGAAAGTTGTTAGAGCAATGCCATCATTTGAGACTGTTGATTTTGATATTGAGGATATTGTTAGGTCAAATCTAGTGAAAGAATTTGTGGTTACCAGGCGGGCACTCAACATTTGACTTACTAAGGAACCTATGCTATAATAATGAAAACAGATGAGAATAAGTGACGAATTTATTGTTAGAAGCTCCTAGGTTTAATCATATAGATTTAAATCTACCAAAACTTCAGAGAGAAACCATTGATGGAATTCGTTATTATAAAATTCCAATTACGGAAGAATTAGAAAGGTTTGTTTCAATTACATCTGTTACATCACATTTCAATAAAGAAAAATTTGTTGGATGGCGAAAACGAGTAGGAGATATAGAGGCAAATAGAATTACTAAGGCAGCAACAGATCGTGGAACTGCCATGCACTCATTGGTAGAAAACTATCTACTAAATGAGCCCTTAAAAGATTATTCTCCTCTTCCTAAATTACTATTTGATATTGCTAAACCAGCTCTTAATGAGATTGGGGATATCTATGGTATAGAACTAGGTATGTATTCCGAGTATTTTAAAATAGCTGGAACTACTGATTGTATTGCTGATTTTAGAGGAGAATTAAGTATTATTGATTTTAAGACTTCTAAGGAACCAAAACCAAGAGATTGGATTGATTCTTATTTCGTACAGGCAGTTGCATATAGCATTATGTTTTATGAATTGACTGGATATGAAGCAAAGCAACTTGTTATTATAATGGCTTGTGAAAATGGCGAATGTGAAGTTTACATTGAGAAAGACATTCAAAAATATCTAAAATTACTTGTTAAATACATTAAAAAATTTACTGAAGATAAACTAAATGAATATCAATCCCGCTGACGAACTAAAGAAAGAACTAGAAAAGAAGTTTCTCTGTACTGATAAATTTGCCCAGGCAATTGAGACACTAGTTCAAAAGAATCCAGAACATAATTATATTACCGCAATTGTGGAATATTGTGAAAAGAATAATATTGATTTAGAATCTGTTCCTAAGCTAATTTCTAAACCACTAAAAGAGAAAATTCGTTGGAATGCCACTGAATTGAACTTTATGAAAAAGACATCTAAAGCAAAGTTGCCTTTGTGAAATTGACACCGCACGATACATATAAGTCTTATCTGGCTCTGAAGCAACATTTTACCAAAGATACTTATGATTTTCATAGGTATCACGGACATATTAAGGCATCTGAGGCAACATTTTATAAACGAAAAGATAGATACTTCTTTGAAAAATTATCAAGACAAAAAAATGATAATGAGATTATAGACTTCTTTGTTTCCAACTTTGTTTCATCAGATGATCCCCAATCATTATGGGTGGGTGATATTATTAAATCTGGTGGTGATACTTACTTTGATTGGAAGAAACGAATTGAATCATTGTCTTATGTTTTTGAACAGGAGCTTAAATCACTTACTGAAACGGAACACTTACTTAAATTAATTGAGGTAAGTAAAGGAAGACATCCAAGATTACTTAAGGAGTATTTAAGGAAAAATGTATCCATAGAAACACTGGTTATATTGGATTTAATTCTTAATTATCGGAAAAAGTTTGATGCTGTTCTTGATGACCCAATTTGGAAAATTGTATCTAAAAAGATGAGTAACTATTCAGGATTTTTGAGTATTGATGTTGATAAATACAAAGAGATTTTGAGGAGAGTTGTGATATGACGTTTTTTAATTCTGAAATAGTTCAAGATGAGATGATGGAAATAGAGCAAATGCAACAAACTCTTTATGGGCATTTGTTTAATTTCGCTTCTTTATCAAATGAAGATAAAAAAGAGCACGTACATATTATGAGAGAGTTGGTTAACAAACAAAGAATCTTATATACTAGGTTATGTTTATCTGATGACGAAGAAGCACAAGAAATGAAAGAAGCCATTACTACTTCGGCAATTCATTTGGGGATGCCAAGAGATATGACTATGGATACTGTATTTGAAAATATGGAAAAGTTAATTGATATTATGGAAAGTCACGTTCAATAATGATATTGGTTGGTAAACCACTAAGCTTCCACAATAAAAAACTATCGTATACATCGTAAAAATTATGTCATTTAAAGATTTAAAGAAGGCATCCTCCTTGGGTACTCTTACAGAGAAGCTCATTAAGGAAGCCGAGAAGCTTGGTGGTTCTGGTTCTTCAGAAGACCCCAATCTATTTAAGCTAGAAACAGATAAGGCTGGTAATGGTCGTGCAGTTATTCGTTTTCTTCCTCCACCAGAGGGTGAAGATTTAGCTTTCGTTCGTCTTTACAATCACGGATTTCAGAATAATGGTAAGTGGTTCATTGAGAATTGCCCAACAACACTAGGTAAAGATTGCCCACTGTGCAGTCGCAATAGTGAACTCTGGAATTCCGGTTCAGATTCAAATAAGGAAGTTGCTCGTAATCGTAAGCGTAAGCTATCTTATTATTCAAATGTGTATATCGTAAATAATCCAGCTAATGTTGAATTAGAAGGAAAGGTTATGGTGTATAGGTTTGGTAAGAAGATTTTTGATAAGATTACTTCAGTAATGAAGCCAGAATTTGAGGATGATGTTGCTATTGATCCGTTTGATATGTGGGCTACTGGAGCCAATTTCAAGATTCGGGTAAAGCAAGTAGCTGGTTATCCCAATTATGATGATAGCTCATTTGATACTCCTTCGGCTCTTCTGAATGGAGATGATGTTAAGCTAGAACAAGTTTGGAAGCAACAGCACTCTCTTCAAGAGATTGTCTCCACAGATAAGTTCAAGTCCGAGGAAGAATTTGTAAAGCGTCTTGATTACGTTCTTGGTGCTAAGTCTTCTATTCGTGAACAAGAAGAAGAATTGAATTCTTATGCTGAATCTCCTGCACAAGAAACCGATATTCTAAAGGAACTAGAAGAGTCTTATTCACGTAGTAAGACCACTTCAGTTAATACTGAAGATGAAGATGATGCTCTAGCATATTTCGCTAAGCTAGCAGAATAATTAAGTTTGTAATCTGATATTATCTCCTCTTTTTAATGTGGGGCTCACTACTTGTGAGCCTCCTTTTTTGTATGGATACTCATCATCCATATCACTAAGAATAACATTAAGATAAGATGGTTTTAGTAAAAATATATTTCGTTTAGCGTCTTCTAATGTGCTTTCATACTGATAATTAGTGATTGGCACTATTGAACTTTGTGTTACCATTGTTCCTAATGTATAATCATAATAAGTTATTGAAAAATCTACTGGTACTTTTAGTCCAGCAGTTAATATAATGACTCCCTGAGTATTTCTTAATTCAGTGGTTTCATAATGATGTATGCCAGAGTATAAGGTATCATAAGACCTATACTTAGCTAACATAATTGTATCAAATGAATTTTGTGATAATGGCCATTCGGATTGGATGTTTACAATATTATTTGCAAGTAGAATAACCCAATCAAAAGTAGAATCACCATAAATTTGTTCTGCTATATTATCTGGTCTTTCGTTTCCTATAATTTTATATTTTGTAAAGAATTGAAGATGTTTAAAGATATCCTCACGAATTTTACCACGCTTAAATATATTCTTTACTGTGATATAATCTGAAATTTTAGCATTTGGAAGACGGGAAACATAATCAAATTCCGGAACGTATCTGAAGTAGTGTGACATTTTAGTATCCTATTTCGGCCTCATCTGTTATTTCACTATAATCATCAGCATAAATCGGAGTAAGTTCTTGAAATGATAATGAAAGAACATAAGATGTCATTGTTGCTGCGGGATCAGCATAAGTCATATAGGTATTAGATGGAGTGTAGTTAACACTCATTCTTTGAAGAGCGCATTCTTTTATTCGGTTTATTGATTTATGTATGGTATCTTTTTCACCATACATATATTCAATTCTGAATACGTTTGGTGCTTTTAGGAATAAATCACCAACCCCTCGTTGAACAGCAGATGCTTCCTTAAATGCCCTTATTATTGACTTAACCTGTTTTGCTTCAGGTTCGTCTCTTGGAGTTAAAGTAAATGAGAAATCAAATGGCCTAAGTTGTGGTCCCTGAAATAGTAACTCCATATTAGGATTCCATATAGCTCCAGTTACTCTTGATAGTAGGTTACTTTGTGATCCGACTGCATTCTTGGCAAGTTCGGTTTTAATTGCAGTTAATATGGATGATGAACCATTTTTACTTCCAGCAATCATCGTATCTATCATTTTCCCTACTGCATCGTCAGGATTCTTCATTATCCCCAAAGATACTCCAGCGGCACCTAATTGTATTGCATTCATTGGGTCCGATGTCCAATTTACTAAATTGCTATCCATTATAGTTGGTTGAATTGGTAGGAATATATTTCCCTTTAATTCAGGAAGTGCCCTTGTTGTTTCAAATCCAATTGCACTTTTAGATATTCCACGATTGCCATATTTTAAAATAGTGAATTTAAGATAATCTTGACCATTTTTTAATATTGCTGTTGGATATTGAAATGGACCATAATTATCCCTGGGCTTAGTACCCTCCGCTGGGGCAATATCAAGAGTATTTAAATCTTGTAGTGTTGGTGCTGGATCTGGGGGAGCACTACCTCCTGCTGGAGGTGGAGGAATATTTGCCAATGATCTATAGCCGGGTGTCTTCTTTAAATCTTCCAATCGTTTTATTTGGTCTGGATTTTTTGCTAATTTAGTATATTCAGTTGCTATTGCTAAGGTGGCTTTTTTTGTTGCATCGATTACATTCTTATTTTTTCCCCCCCCAAATATTGCGTCTACTCTTACTTTGTCTCTGGGAGTAAGAATATTTGTTGATGAAGAATATGATGCTATTGGGGTACCACGGACTCCAAATAGGGCAGGAACATAAACATCAAAATCCCCATTCAATGTATTAGTAACGATCACTAAATTAGTAGTTCCACTAACACCACCATTAACAGTTTTAGTATATGTTGAAACATTTGGAAATGTTGTTTCATAATAATCTCCTGTTCCATCGCCTATTTCCGACCATCCAGGGGCAGCAACTGATTTATGTGGTGGTGCCATTTTTATTATTTCTAACTATTTAGTGAATATAATAAAACCTAGCCATAGGAATAGATAAGACAGCATCTATTTCTCCTGGCTTTACATAATAAAATTTACTTAAGACTCTACCATCACCCAACTTATAATTACGAATTTGGTCCCAATGAAATGCATAACCAGAGAATCCCCACTTATGCATATGAGTAATAGTTGTTACTGGATGTCTATCATACCATTTTTTTCTTGTTCTAGCTTGATATACATATACATATGTACTACCGACATTTAAGGTTTCTCTAACTCGTCCAGCCTTAGATAATATTTCAATTAATTTATTATTATACCATTCTGGTGTTTGATTTCCTGGAAGTTCTCTAATTCGTTGAATTACTTTGACCTGTTCAACCTGTTCGTCATCATAAGTTACGGTTACAGTATCAAAGAAATCTGGTTCTCCAACACCAGGAAGATTTTGAATTTCTTCAATTATATTCTGGTCACCAATTAATTTACGCCATAAAGGCATTAAAATATTACGGAATATTTTAGTTACCTTTTTTTTGGCCCACGATAATGGTTTTCCGAACATTATTTTATTCCAAGTTCTTTTTCGGTTAGTAACATAAATTCAAATTCATTCCTCTCACAGAATTCTTTTGCTGCTTCCCATTTTGCATTATTCACGGAATATCTAATAGATTCGTTGATAAAATTCTTAGTGACTCTTGATTTTTGCTTTGGTGGAATTGTTTGCCTTGCTGGTTTTATCTCACACACATACTTAGTCACGTTGTCCTCAGAATTTTTTATTTTAATAAACAAATCTGGATAATACCTATGTCTTCTATTGTCCTTGGGTGAGATATAATAAATGAAGAATTCTTCACTACCCCATTCAATTATATTCTCGGTTAAATCGCACCACTGAAATGCTCTATATTCATAAGAAGAACGAAACACAACATTGTGTGGATTCCCCATATACTTATGTGGATTTTTTAATTTATAAAAACCCTGAACATAGTTAGCCAAGCTCTAAATAATACATAAGATGCATATTATTTAGAGATGGGTAAATCACCAAAACCAAAAATATATAAAACTAGTGAAATAAAGAGTTTGTTATTGCAACCTGCACTAACTTCTCATTATATTGTTGATGTATCCCCCCCAAAGGAAGTTCAGACGTTTATTGATCATGAGGGTAGATTTGATGGTAGATATTTTACTGCAATGCCAGTAATAAATCTAGCTTGTTGTGATGCTAGTCTCCCTGGAAGTACACTTTATACTACAGATGTAACTAATGATTATACTGGAGTTACTGAAAAAATTGCATATCGTAGACAATATGATGATAGAGCAGATTTTACTTTTTATGTAAATACTAATTATGATGCTATAGAATTATTTGAGGGTTGGATGAATTATATATCTGATGAAAATCCAACTAGGGCCACTGATGCAAAATCCAAAGCTAAAAGTTATAGTGATATAACAATACCATATAGATTCAACTTCCCCAGCAAATATAGAACTTCAATTTTCATTACTAAATTTGAGAGGAATTCTGGTTCTGGAGAAAAAGATCAAAAAAAATTGGATTATGAATTTATAGGGGCATATCCAATCTCAATTACTAGTATTCCATTAAGTTATGAAGCGTCTCAATTATTAAAATGCACAGTATCATTCACATATATTAGATATGTTAAGGGAATTAAAATAGGTGACACTACAACTCCTATAGACCAACAAGAAAATGTTGGATTAAATGATTTACCATCTATTGGTTAACCTAAATAACAGTACATATCATTAATTAACTATGGCTTTACCTAAAATTTCTGTGCCAACATTTGAGTTGGAATTGCCATCAAGTGGGCAAGTAATTAAATATCGTCCATTTTTAGTGAAGGAAGAAAAACTTCTTCTACTAGCATTAGAATCCGAAGACACTAAACAAATTACAACTGCAATTAAGACAGTAATTAAAAATTGTATTACTGAAAATATCAAGGTTGAAACCCTACCAACATTTGATATTGAGTTTCTATTTTTAAATATTCGTGCTAAGTCTGTTGGTGAAGAAATTGAAGTGACTCTTATCTGCCCTGATGATAATGAGACAACTGATACAATTAAGATTAATATTGATGAGATTAAGGTTAAGACTGATGAAACACATAATAAGAAAATAAAGATTGATGATTCTATTTCAATGGAAATGAAATACCCATCACTGAATCAATTCATTAAGAATAACTTTGATTTTAATAGCGACAACAACATAGATCAATCCTTTGATTTGATAGCTAGTTGTATTGATAAGATTTATACTGAGGAAGAAGTATGGGTTGCTGCTGATGTTACTAAAAAAGAGTTAAATGATTTTCTTGAGGATATGAATAGTAATCAATTCAAGGATATTGAGAAATTCTTTGCTACAATGCCTAAATTATCTCACGAGGTGAAGGTAACAAATAAAAATACTGGAGTTGAAAGTACTGTAGTGTTAGAAGGGTTATCTAGTTTTTTTTAGTGTGTATGAGTCATAATACTCTAGAGTATTATTACAGATTAAATTTCTCATTAGTACAATTCCATAAATATTCTCTTACTGAAATAGAAAATTGGATGCCCTGGGAGAGAGAAGTATTCGTTGGATTATTGAACCAACATCTTGAAGAAGAAGAGTTAAAAAACAAAACAGCCAATAGGTAATGAATACAAAGGAGTTAATTGCATATAAAGCCCAACAAATTCGAGAGGACGCACAAAGGGTTGTTCCTCCCGGATTTGTATTACTTCCTGCTAAAATTAAGGTATCTGATGACGTAGAGAAATTTTATGGTGATGATTTATATGATTTAATGTGGGAAGTTGGGCAGCTCATATCAGAGAAGAAAGGAAAATATTATCAGGCATTTGATGTTTTATATAATATTGGAGGAAACATCAATAATTATAAAGATAAAGAGTATGAGGGGGTATTAAGCAATAAAGGAATACTCAAAATCCTTGAAGAAGGTATACAATGTATAAAACGTTTTTATGTCCTTGCAAAGATAATAGTTAAGAATGCAGAGGATGAAATAAAGATAATAATAAATCGAAGACCATTACCAACACCAAACGCATCTACCACAACAGTAACTAATACTCCTCAAACTCCAGCATCAGCTAATACTCCTCAAACTCCAGCATCAGCTAATACTCCTCAAACTCCAGTAACATTAGATACCTCCCCAACTCCGTTAAAAACAGATACCCCATCAGCATCATCCAATAGATACATAAAAAACAAATTCCCACCGGAATTGGATTTTGCTGAACCAAGATATTATAGATACTCATTAAAATTTGAACTTGATTTTGATAGATGTTGTTATATTATAAGAAATAGAAAAAGAATATCCAAAAAAGATAAATTGTTTGTTGATTGGGCAATTCAAGTAAGTGGCCAAAATATAGATACCCTTAAGGCGCACGGTGAAAAAGTATTACAAGCAGTAAAAGATAATAAGAAGAATGCACAAGATGATGAAATTACGGTACCACCAGTACCTATTGATTTTACAGTTACTACATCATCAACTCCTAGAGTAACCCCAAGAAATATTGTAGCACCAAGACCATCTTCATCGGTACCCAGACTCACTTCTGGTGGTGGAGGAATATCTCCAGCCAACATTACTGGAGATGATGGGATTTTGGGTATTCTTCAAAATATTGAGAAACTCACTTCTAGTATTTTAGATGTTATAAAATCTCAATCATTGATAACTAAAAAACAAATTAGAAAATCTAGAATTTCGGAAGAAGAAAAGAAACGTAGGGAACAAGAAAAATTATTAGAATCTTCTACTAAAAAAGTTGGAGGCGCTTTTATGAAAATGATGGCTCCAATTTCTGGTATATTAGATAAGATTATAAATTTTATTGTGTTTACTTTCTTAGGAAGAGCATTTACTTCTCTTATGAAGTGGGTAATGGACCCAAAGAATAAAGAAAAGGTCCATAGCCTAACTAGATTCTTTAAAGACTGGTGGCCAGCTATTCTTGGGGCATTTGTATTATTCGGAACCAGCTTTGGGTCATTTATTCGGTCTACAATTGGATTATCTCTTCGTCTTAGTAAGTACATTGCTACTATAGGAATTCCTGGTTTATTAAAATTACTTGGAAATTTCGCTAAAGGTTCTGCAAAAGCGGCATTAATTGCTGGTGCTGTGGTCGGCACTGGATTGGTTGTAGATAAGCTTATTAATAAAGATGAGAATAAAGATAATCCAAAACAACCAACCCCACCAAAACAACCAACCCCACCAAAACCACAAAAGTTACAGAGTGGTGGAAAAGTTCTTCCCATTAACATATTCAAACAAGCTCCACCTACAGTCCATCACATAGATGATATAGCCTTTAAGGGTGGTGGAGAAATTTCTGATGATTCTGGATTGAATATTACTGGTGCTGGTCCAGATACCAATCTCATTGCCGCACAGCCTGGTGAGATTGTTATGAATAAGGCAGCGTCAGATAAATATGGTGATTCCTTACTTAGATTAAATCAGGAAGCTGGTGGACCTAATGCTAATCAACCTAACTTTGTTAATAATATCAGACTTGCTCAGACTGGTGGTAGAATTGGGGATAAAATTAAACCAAATATAAATTTAAAAACAGGTTCTAATACTATTGAGGCACCAAAGATTAGTATCCCAGATTATAATGCTCTTCTTGCTATATCCGCATTAGAAGATGATAAACCACAAGGAAGAGCAGATGTTGCCCAATCCATTTATAATAGATTATATGCCGCAAATAAATATGGAGAAAATTTCTTACAATCTAAAAACAGTATTAAGGGACTGATTGTAGCATCAAAACAATATCAACCAATGTTTGATAATATACCAGATTGGAATGGTATTGTAGATAGAAAATCGGCTGCAGTTGCCGTTATGAATTCCACAAAAGGAAAGAAATATAATTGGGATATGAAAATGGCAATGTCCCAATTAGAAGATACTGAAAAGGCAATAAAGTTACCACAACTTCAGAAGAACGCGCAGAAGCATGTTCAGGGACGAACTTTCTTTCTGGGGGCATCTCAGATTGAAAATATGAAGCCCAATTTAGGTGATGTGGTTAGAGATAACAAATCTAATTTCTTCTCTCATTGGACTACTAGAGGGTCATCTTATGAGAAAGAGAGGGGGGATATTGCTGCTCCAATACCACAGATGATTCAACCACCAGCAGCAGCAATTAAATCTACTCCTCAAGCAACAAAATCAATGAATTTCTTTGACCAAGTTGTTAATACATTTCAACAATTCACTGGACAGAAAACAGCAGATATTGTTCCAGTAAAACCAAAATTAACAGCACCAAATCCTAGGGCAAGAGGTGGAAGAGTTAGTTTTACTACTTTACCACCAATATCTTCTAATTCTGGAACCTCAACCAGACAATCTGGGTCTAATGAAATTCCCGATTTCTCCGTATATTCACCAAATCCAGAGGAAAGAAGAATTAATGCAGAAATATATGGATTAGTGTAAAATGGCAATAAATCCAAGTAGATTAATTCCACGACCAGTTGCTACCACAACTCAAATTGAGAATTCAACACCAATTCTTGATGTATTGATATCAATTGAGAAAAATCTTAAATCTATTAATACCATTGTTACTTCAACCTCAACAAATATGAGGAAGATTAACGACCAAGATAGAATAAAAAAGGAAGAATCCGCTAGGAGTGTGTCTGAAAAAGAAAAGGAATCAACTACACAAAAGAATATTGACCCGAATTTATTCTTAAGCGGAGCCACTCCGAAAGTTGGATTTTTAGATGGTATTAAGAATTTTATATTGTATACCTTTATGGGGTTTGCAATTACGAAGTTATTTGAATATCTTCCCAAAATTCTTAATATAGTACAGGTAATAAAACCAATTATTGATTTTACGGAACTTTTTATTGGTACTCTATTCACAGCAACTGTTAATGCCATTGATTTTGGCTATAAACAATATGATAAAGTAAGAGGTTTAGTTAAACAAGTTGGTGGAGAAAAATATGAAAAGATTTTTGATGATTTATCTAAAAATTTAAATGATTATCTGAACAAAGCAATTATTATTGGATTAGCAATTGCTGGATCTGGGCAAAGTGATTGGTTTAAACCTAAAATCCCTCCAAAAAAACCACCAACTTCACCAACTGGAACACCAAAAAATAATAGAAGACCACCTGGTGG
>Ga0114980_10000743_pt1 | contig 23206 bp, 4 predicted proteins | sample S_140806_EF_Meta_FD_87018 | JGI IMG/M metagenome (GOLD analysis project Ga0114980, IMG submission 87018) | Freshwater microbial communities from Lake Simoncouche, Canada to study carbon cycling - S_140806_EF_MetaG | ecosystem: Environmental > Aquatic > Freshwater > Lake | place: Lake...
AATGAGTAGCACAAATATTGTAAATAATACTGCTTCTACTCCGATTCGAGCGGTGAAAACGATAAATATACCTGGAGCAGGGTCTTCGACGAGGCCATTAAACATATATGTTGCAGAACATCAAGGGGTTACCCGTATGATAGCGGATGATGTGGCTCAAACGGCGAAATACTATAGCGGACCGTTTACGGCGTGGACGGATGATTACTGGCTGCGGGGGAACATGGCGGATGGAGTGAGAGCAAATAAGAAATGTATGTTAACATTGAACACGTCCCCCGTGAAAGTGTATGCGACAGATGGAACCTGCGTCGACAAGCCTATAGGAGGGGGGTCATGCGGCTCCTTCACTACTTACCTATCGGGTTCGAAATATGATACGGAGAGAAATGGGGGTAAGGAACTTCGTGCGGCCAATACCTATTGGGAGATTGATTTAGGAGCTTCACTCAGTATTAAGACGATTGAATTCACTGGCTGTAACTATGTTACAGCAGGGGCGACGCAAAATACAGTTGTGGCGAGTGAAACGGCGGTATCGCAGCCTTCTGCGGATCAGATTAAAGGGATGCGGATTGAAGTATCTGATACGAATAGCCTTGCAAATAGTCCATTTACAATAAGAACATTGGGATCCGAAGTGCGCCAGGTGATCACCTTTAACTATACATCCATGGAAGAAGGAGTGGAAAGTATATGTTACGATGATTGCCCGAAAATAAATGGCGTTCAAAGTTTGTACAGTTTGGATGGAACCTGTGTTGCAGCGTCTGGAGGTATTACATCGAGAAGTATTACATCCCCCATCTTGCTTCCACCCCCTATTTGTGGGCTTCCTAAGAATGCGGATGGAACTGAATATACGATTGCGGCAAAAAAATTCAACTATGAGACGTGGAATATTGGAAACTGGGTAATCAACCCGAGTGATCCCCTACAACTCTTATCGTGCGATACACTTCCAGGAAGTACAATGATGCCATTAACCTCTACGCATGGTATTCCAAAAAGCAGCAATACAGTACCTGAAAGTATAACGTATACCTTACAGGATGAGAATAATGTACCATATACAGGAAACTCTGAGATCACTGGCGGATACAAGTGCGTGAAACTGGATCAGAGCGCATGTGATTACTATAATACCGGTGGCAAGAAGTATTTACTATCAGGGAGGTTGTGTATGAGGGTGGATTCGACAGAATTTGAAATGAATAGAGAGTGGATATGGAGTCCCAAGCAATGCCCAGATGAATTCAGGACGGATCCATTAACATGCTTTAGATGGTCTTGTGATACACACGAAATAAGGGCTAAGATAGCCTTTGGTTGGCTTATTTGGTTAGCTACGGATGAGGGGAAGCACTGCGTTAAAGGGCACGATATCAAATCATATCGAGCCTGCCCGCCAAAGACTAACCGGTGGGGCGATTGGTGTTTAGGTAGGGACTACCCCACATGGGGAGACTTATATCCAAGTCCAAACTATAATTCTACTCATGTAGGCGATAATCTTTACAAAACTCGATATGCATTAAAGGGCCCACATGTTATCTATGCTTTAGACGATAATAGTAGAAAGAAAAATGGGGATTCGCCACCCGTCGTATCCAATCCACCTGATTCCTCAAGGACATCCGGCGATAATTTTAAAATACCCTTGATCAAGAATGACAGATCTGTAATTACTGATCCACGCCCATTCCCATCACAATGTAGGTGTTTAAATGGAGATGGCACGGTGAATAAGGAAGCATATTTTTATAATGGTACCTGTGTAAAATGCTCGCACACCAACGAGTTTTTTTATGCGAAGGGTGCTATAAGTGCATCATTTACATGGGGGCCAGAAGTTAAAAACAAGTTTTTATCCTTGTATCTTAGAAATGATGATGGCACGATGACTGGGCCAGTTGACCAAAAGCCATTTACAACCCTGATTGATGCAAAACGAATGTGTGAAGCAAATCAACTCTGCAAAGGAGTCACACGTAGTTATGATTCAACTGGCACCCCATATTATTACATGCGCGCAGGGATGCAGCTAATGGGTAGTGTTCCACTTACATCTCATTCATCAGGTTCATCAGGTTCCCTCTATAGCTCAGGAGCTTATGGGACAACTCAAGTGGCTGAAGGCCAACTGCCTACTTGGGATTCATCGTGGAGAAAGTTTGATCCAGATCCAACCAAAGCAGCGGTCACTGTAGGAAAACGACAAGATACTCAATATTCGACAAGCGATATTCCAAGCGCATTTGCCGATGATTATATATCTCCATCGTCGAAAGGTACATCTTCTACATTTAGGCCACAAACAGTCACTCCAGCTTCACTTATAGCGTCTATGACAAATGACGTTTTAGAAGCTGCAGCAGCCTGGACATCCTGGTTAACTGCAATAAACAATCCAAATACCTACTATACTCTTGTTGGTGTTGAGCGAAAACTATCTGTAACAGGTATCCCTACAGATAATGGTATTTGCGTTGCGCCATGCGACATAGAACATTCTATATATGAACCTATACGAATGGTACATGACAGAGTAAGTAATGAGTATATTTTATACGGAACAACATGCCACGACGGAACGCAAATAAAAATAGATAAACCAAATATTCCTGCTATTTACAATCCCCAGAAAGGTAATGATTGTGATACTGGATATGATTTAAATGATAGAGGTAGTTGCTTACAAGAGTGCGAGCCTTCCGCCTTAGATGATGGAGAAAAATGTTCCGACGTTTCAACAACACGTCCATCAATCGCACCAGTTCTAAGCTGCGCTCCACATCTGAAGCTGGTTGAGGGAGTCTGCGTACACCCCTGTGAACCAGGGTTTATAGATAATGGCGATTACTGCGAGCCTGTGGTAAACACAGTCCCCATTCCAAGCACGATTAAATGTCTTAAACGGCCATTTACTTATTCAAGTAAATATGAAGGGTCTACCTCCAGTTCACGTGAAGCAAATAAATGGTTATGTGAAACATATGATGACCAGTATGCGCTACTAGAAGGGCCTTCAGATAAATCAGTTGCGACATCCTATGTGAATGCGAATGATACTATATGTTATGCTGATGACGCATCTACTGGGATGTATTACTGTCAAAGCGTGGATGAGGTGATGAATCAGGAAGAAGAAACTGTGAGAAGTAACTATTCAACATCATGTGACACATTGACGAAATCATATTTTGATTTAAGTAATAACTTGACAGTTCTCATGTCTGCGAAGAGCACCGCACAGAAATCGGCGATGCAAACAGCTGGGATTGAAATGACCTTAAGATCCGTTATAGAAAAGATGTGCGGGCCGAGTTATGTGCCTGCCTTTAGTTCTGGTTCTGGATCTGGATCTCGTTCTGGATCTGGATCTGGTTCTGGTTCTGGTTCTCGATCTGGTTCTGGTTCTGGATCACGACTTGCTTCTGGCGCTGCACCATACGGATCGCCTGCGACATGTAGTGCCTTGCGAACTCAGTTAATGGCTCTACATTCAAATATAAACTCAGGAACTGGTGTCAGTTCAGGGGTGCTTACACCTATTTCTATTGCTACATCTTCCCGGGATAAACTGGTATCACTCCTGCGTGATATAAAATGCTGTCCTGCCGGTGAAACCAGTTACCCCTGGTGTTAATAGGATAGCCTTACACAATTTAACGAGTAGAGCGTTTTTGCACAATACTCTACTCGTTAAATTCATTTGATTTGAATATATAGTATAATCAGGGGGTATGATAAAGGCGTTCGGTCTTTCCGTGCTAGTATATTTTTTATTTCTGCTTGTTTTAGGCTGCCTATTATTTATCTATACTGTACATGAGGTGAACAAAGAAGGATTTCAAGTTACTCCTGAGGTCCGATCTGGATCTCAACCGACGTGTGGGTCTAGTTCTACGCTATCGAAAACCTGTGTAAGAGATTGTACAGGGGAGCGAAGTGATTCGGGTAGTAGTCTATGTGTACCCATTACAGGTGATACTGACCGCCTGACATATCTTCAGCGCCTTCCCCTTGGAGGAAGACTTATTTCAATGAACAAAGAGTTTGTGTTGAAGTATGACATGGATGGGCTACTTCGAGTCTATGATCTAAAGAATAACTCCATTCTCTGGACTTCAGATACTAAGATTATAAATAGCAATAGGGACTCTTACCTTATCAATATTGGCTATATTGAGGCAAGATCCGCATACAATGATACTGCACTTCCATGGGTTGCTGTTCCAGCGAAAATAGATACAGTTCGGTATGATTATGGATCTGGATCTGGATCTCGTCGTGGGTCCGGTGGTTCTCTGCCACCTGTCTATCGTATACCCTCAATCGCATCGAACACACACTATTTACAAATTACAAACTATGGGGATTTGGTGGTGTACAACTCGGCGGGTAGTGCAAAATGGAGGGCAGGAACGGGGGATCCTCCAGTTCCATCAACAGAATGTGTTCCAGAGAGAATGAACTATGGATTCACACAAGAGGATTGTCTGGATTTACAAAACATTCTTACAATAAATAAAAAAATACTAAATGATGCAATACCTGGATCTGGATCTGGATCTGGATCTGGGTCTGGGTCTGGATCCGGATCCGGTTCTGGATCTGATTACACGCTTATACCGTTAAGCACCACAGATATAAATGCTGCTAGACGGGTAGTGTGTAATCTTGAACCATATTATAAGGATAAGACTACAAGTAATTCAGTAGGTCTAAACTGTAGAGAATATTTATCGGATCCGAATAATACTCTTACTAACTGGCAAAAGAAGTACCGAGGTGGTCAAGGAATCACTCTACCAAGGGTAGCTATTACGGGAAGTATTACTACCCTATCGAATACCATGGTAGCAAACGGGAATCTCTCTCTAAATAACATAAAAGTAGACGATTCGATTTATTTTGGATATTTACTTGATGTCCAGGGACCCTATGTCATTACGAATATCGCTGCATCTTCGACAAGTACCACAGTTACCTTCAATAAGAAATACGTTGGACCAACTCTGACTAACTCTATACTATCGGTTGTTTCATCGACTCCTCGAATCAGTAATGCGGTTATTCTTAGCTCAACGCCTGTTGTAGATAAGACAAATATAAGGGTTGTTGGATATATTGATGCAGGAACTAGTTATATTACTACAACAAACGTGGAGTTACCGGTAGGGCTTAACATTGGCGATATCATTTATATGGAAGGCCCGTGTAATCAATATGATACGGATAACTTGGACGGAACCTGTACGACCTTTGACTGTAAACCGGGAGAAACAGACCTATTACGGGATAATAAGTGCCAGACATATACCTGTAGAGCATTAAAAGATACTGAAAGTGGTCATATAAAAAATGCTGATGGTACATGCACTATTCCTGTCCAGTATACTCCGTGCCCACCGTTTCCAGATGAAGATGGAGCTTCACTTAAGGACCACGGACAGCCAGGTAATCTAGGCCAGCTGGTGTCTTGGGAGAATGATGGGATACTTGGTGATCATACTGAAAGAGTGAACAAAAGAGATGCTGATAGTAAGACAGATGATGCAACTGGTCGCACGTGTACGTATAATAATGTTAGAGTAAGGTCATCAACAAATGAAATGAGATCAATAGCAGGTGAAACAGGCGTTGATAACAGTTGGGTGGAATGGAGTCAGGATAAAGCTAAATATATTAATCAACCAGGAAAAAGTGGACATACAGGAATATGGACTAAAGTAGGGAATAGCTATCCAGAAAAAGATAAACTCTATATAAACTATAGTATCAGAGTACCAATCAAACACCCTCAGATCATATATGATGTTATAAAGTTTGGTGTACGTGGCGGCGAAGCGACGAAATCCGCTGCGAATGGCAATCCAAGCTTCAGATATCAAAAAATACTTGGCCCCTATATTGTAGCAGCTGAACCAACTCTGAATAACATTATGATAAAAAGCTATCAGGCAGGTGATCTCGACGCAAACGGAGAGTTTTGGCCTATTTCCGCCGCAACCACCGGCTCTTCCACAAATAAGGTGAGAGCCGTTATTGGCAGGAAGGGTATGAACGTATACAAGATACCGTATGATAAACTGGTGACTCCTGCATCTGGATCAATGGGCTCATCGGTTTCTTTGGACAAGAAGGTGCTTGGATGCTCAGAAGGCACCCATGGAAAAATCTGTACATTCTGTCCTGCGGGTACCAGTTCTCCTATCGCATCAGATGTGTGTATAGATTGTGTTCCAGGGACGTTTTCCCCTGAACCTGGCACCCTCTGCAGGAATTGCGTCCCTGGCACCTATGCGGATGTACCTCGTACAGTACAATGTAAAATATGTAGGCCTGGAACTATTTCTGCCGAACGTGCTACAGAATGCACAAACTGCTTAGCTGGATATGAATCTATGCCTGGAACTAACGGGGGTGGGGCCACGTCTTGCCAGACGTGTAAGCCAGGGCGAAGTTCGAGGGGAGGAGAGATGTGTAGCAACTGCCCTGCCGATTCAGATTCTACAGAGGGTGGTCCATGCGTGCCTTGCCCTACTGGTTCAACATCTGTACCTGGGGGGCGCTGCTATTTATGCAAGTTTGCGACCATACAGTCTGATGGAACATGCTCGATATTGGGGTTGTTTGATGAACTTGTCCCTATTTTCAATAATTTCAATGACACGAGTCTATATTCGGCCCCCTTTACAAATGTAATAAATGCGTTAAAAACTGCGATACCTGGCTTATCCTATCGTGCAAACGAGGCTGCGAGCAGAATAACAGTTAATACTGGTTGGATTGCGTATGGCTATATATACACGACACCTACACGAGTTGTTTTAGATAGCCTACCTTATACTGGATATAATAGGGAACTACGTCCGAACACAAAATACATTCTGTTCTTTAAAGAAGGACAGGTTCCAACTCTTCCACCGATTGTATGTAATAGTATAACTGGAATATGTTGCGATGCACCTGCTGGCTCCTACTGTGTGCCAGGCACGTCAACTATACTGCCATGTACGACAACTGTTGCGCCACCTGGTTCCTACTGTCCAGGGGACATCTATCTAGGAAAGCAATGTACCATATCGGATACTCCTGTTAACTACTACTGCCCTGGTGGCACTTCTCTACCGACTCAGTGTAGTTTTCCTGGATACACTTGTCCTGGAGCAAACAGTCCTCCAATACCTTCTCCAGCAGGATATTATTCTAGGGATGGAGTTACTAAATCGATTTGTACAGCAGAAAATACATCGAATCATAGATTTTACTGTCCAGAAGGGGTGTTTGCGCCCACGCAAGTGTGGTGTCCAAATGCTTCTGAGACAGCTAGTGTATCAAATATTACTGGACTACCTGGTGTGTCACTACCACGTGCCTTTGCATTTAGTAAGGGATACCTCTATGTGGCTCAGGCGCATGGAATTCAACGATGGACTAAGTATACTGGGTGGGAGCTATTTGCAGGTTCTACGAGCTCTGGTTATAATATTGGTTATTTTTCAACTATAAATAGATTAGATGCTAGATTTAGGAGTATAACTGGTTTATGTATTAGTAGCGATGATAACAGTATGTATATTACTGATAATGGAGCAGGAGCCCTAGTTAAGTTAGACATGACTTCTGCCAATGGACCTGTACGAACTGTCCATGGTTTTAGTAGTCCATGGGGTGTATCTGAAGATAAAAGAACAAAGCTGCTATACGTAACTGATGACTTTAGGAATACCTTAAGCGAGGTAAATGCAGATGCTCGTACTTCAAGAATAGTAGCCAGCAATCTTCCAGGCGCAAAAGGGCTTGGGGTTCATAGCTACACTGGGTATTCAAGGATGGCACCTAATGAACTCACGGAAGATGTTAATATATATATAGCATGTTCTACTGACCATACAGTAAAATTGTGGATAAAATCCAATAATAGCGTTATAACTGTAGTTGGTACTAATGGAGTTCAAGGTAATACTGACCTTTCTCGTACGTTTTCAGTATACAGTGTTGATAATGGGACGCCACACACTTATTATGGTGGTATACCCAATACTTATTTAAATGCTCCACAGGGTATAACTATTCTACCACCGAGGTGGGCAACTTACGAGTGCTCTCTTTATGTAACTGATGCTAATAATCAAAAGGTTTATAGAATAAATGCTGGATCCATTTGGCATACCGGTAGGGATTATGTGCAGAGGACTTTCAGTATGTACACCTTCGCCCCAAAAATCGGCACGGATGACTACCGTGATTCAATCTATGCGACATACAATATTATATTTACGTCCCCCACCTGTATACTCTATGATAACTCAAATCGTGTTACTTATATTGGTGATGAGATATCCGATAATACAAGAAATATATTCAGAATAGGGCGTCCAATGTGCGATCCAGCAACAGGGCAATAATCTGCTCTGTACCCTCTGCGGCTCCCCGCCGCCCCTATATTTCACCCCATACCTTAGTAGGGGTCTTGACTCCATGGCAAGATTTTATGATTATGCTGTTCCAATCTTCTTATTGGTATTCTTAATCATCTGCATGTTAGCCTTTACCTGGATTGCACAACGCAATGCGAATATTCAGAAGCCGATTGAGCCCCAGAAACCAGTCTACAGTTCTCCATTTAGACCGCTCAAGGCCGAATCCACTGCCGAGGGATTCCAAGCGCCAGATAGATCTCTTGTCAGTACCTCCTACACGGGGGCTCTACCCACAGGAGTTTCGGGAGCTACATTCGGCGGTAGCCTGATGGACGCATTAGGTGGTTCTGGATTCTCTTTACCAACTCAGTTTGACCTCGCCCCGACAGCACAGACACTCTATGGACTTTGGGGTGATCCTAAACCGATTGATATATACTATGATAACTATGAGCAGGCTGAAATAGATGCCGCTAGCGCACAGTTATTAAGATTCAATGGGGCTGTTCCGGTCGAGTCTCCGCCACCGGATTTTGGCTCAGCCCTAGGAGCATTCGATTCTGATACGACCCGCATACCGTGGGACAAAGACAATGAATCCTATAGACAAACAGATGTGGTCTGGGGATATGTGAGCGAACAAGCATCAAGAAGTATTTATCTCAAAACATATGTAAATCAGATTGCAGCGGCCTCAGCCTCATTTATTCCTTGTAGCGAAACGGATCCTTCGAACTATTGCTATAAATCGCCATTAATGGGTGTAACCGTTACAGATCCAACTATGGCGGCCCTGCTAAAAACATCCGAAGCAGTTGTTCAAGCCGTGGGCACACTGCCTATGATGTTTTTATCGCAAGTAAACATGGATCTGAGCAACTTCACTGAAGTAAAAATGGCACGGCAAAAAGCGATTGGAGGATTCTTAGAGTCTCTCAGGGGAAAGCGGTCTCACCCCTTAGGCAAAGTACCGACAATTACGACGAAAATGGGAAATGCGCTTTCTTTGGGGGTTGGTGCAAGAAAGGTGTTATCCAAAATTTCCGGCGTGAAAGCAAAGATTAGAGCTGATATAACAACTGCGCTTGGCGATACAAAAACTAAAGTTAGCACCGGTAAATCGATTATTATGGGCGGATTTACCGCTGCTGCAGCAGGCGCAACTGCAGCAAGTGTTGTGAATCCCGCAGTAGCTCCAGCTGCGGTTGTAATGGTGAACATCGCAATGGCAGTTGACTTGTTTCTTGGAGTGTTTGCTGGAGTTATGATGATCATCGAAGCCACAGTAGATTCTATAATGGAGTCATTACTTCATGTTGGCGGAGAGTGTCCAGCCGACTATAGACCTATTACAGAAATGTGCCCAACAGAAGTTCTTACTGCACTAAGTGCTCTCATTCCAGTGGTCCCCTTTTTACAGATGTTCGATCCCTATGTCTGTTGGGGCAAGAATGATGCAGGACTTGCGAATGTACGCATGAGAATCCCTCCTAAAATGCCGACATTTATGGTAGATCGAACCCTCTCTCTCGTGTATCATGCGGCATGGCAAACTGGAAATAATCCGAATATTGCTTCTGCGTCAAATCTCTCGTTTGCATTAGATCCGCTTGAGCCAGGGTACGAGTGGCTTCACCTCTCGGATCTGCGTAATACCCCTAATGTAGCCGAAATAAGACAACTAGCAACCAGCTTGGCTCAGGCGGCCCAACGTGCGGGAACAGTTCGCAACTCTCCACAAACCGCATCTGGTTCTGGACTGCCCACAAATATTGCCGTAAAAAAGTGCTACGATAATACAACTCCTAGCCCAGATGGCAGGCAGTGTATTCAAAATAAGACCATGCTTAGCTACGAGCAACCCACATTAAGAGAATGTGCTGCTGGACAGCACAATGATAAATATAACTGCTGGAATGTGAAAATCGATCCAAACTGTACTGGAGGTAACTTTACATTTACAACATCACAAACTTGGGATGATAGGACAGGATATTTACGGGTATCAACCACACCCACTATATGTAATGGGGTTACGCAAACTGGCAACGACAATACGACGAACATCGCAGTTAACTACATGGACCGCCTGAAATGCGATAATCCTCTATATCCCAATAGATCGGCATCAGAACTTCTATGTTTTGCTAACTGCCCCACAGGATACGCTCGTGAAGGTGCCATATGTAAGGGTACACAAGCGACCTATGAACGGGAGTATAAATTTATTGGAACATCAATCTTTAGAGAGCAAACGTTCAATCCAAAACTATTGAAAGAATTAAGTGATGTAACAGTACCGTATTGCGACTTTTCAAAGCCATACATGTTGAACAAAATGGCGCAGTTTTACTACAAGAACTCCCTACAAAATCCGATCGTAAATGAGGATGGGAGCATTCAAATACAGATTATAACCGCATTTTATGGGGTGATTGCTTCTTCAGAGCTCTCCTGTGATGTCGTGTGTTCCATTGATTATGTGACCTACGATCCGATAACTGGCGCCAACTATACCTCCTATACAGGATGTTCTTATCCAGAAGATGATACGTACTCCGCATGCAGTTTTTGTTACAGGAGGTTTTACTTTATACGAACGGGTCTGGAAGTAAACAGGGATGAGTTTACAGTGACAGGATGTACTTGGACAGACTATACCGCACCAGATGCCATGGTACAATCTGATGATATAGGGACAAACCCAGTACAATCTTTGCCAAAGAAATGGATTGTTGCGTCCAAGGAGGGCTCTATTATAGATTATAACAGGCTTCATCAAGATCAAGCAAGCGGATTAGTTGGAAGGCGGGCTACTGCAGGGATAATCGAAGGCGGGGTGTCTATTGCGGCTGGAATGTTTGGTGCATGGGGAGGTGCAAAAGCAGCGAAGGCTATTGCGAATTCAATAACTGCAGCCGCAGTTACTAGAGGAGCCGCTGTTGTTGCATCTCAGTCTACCGCCGCAGGAGGACAGATGTTATCAACCACCGCCGCAAGAACATCAATGGGAACTATTCTAAATGCAACAAGGAGTGGTGGAACAGAAGCAGGGGTTTCTGCAGCAGTGGCACAAGGGCTTTCAAAGTCCGCAGCCGAAGCTCTGGTGAAGTCTACGCAAGCGAGTCTAACAACTGCGTCAAGGTGGGCCACAGGGCTTCCTCTAGGACTGGGGCTGGCTGCAGGCACTGGAGGCGGTCTGTTTGCGTCGATGTATTTGAATCCACTCTTACAACGAGCTCTTGTAGGCGCAGTACCTCCAAATGAAGTAAACTACGGAGCAAGTACATTTATTACAGGAAGGGATCTAGATAGCCTTAGAGTGTATGCAAACAGTGACTGGTGGACAATCAATCTAGGCAAAATTTATGAGACTGCCGATGGATACGTGCCTACAATAAAGTTCTGCGAAGATGTAAAGATTTCAAGCTCACACTGTACCCATAAATACATTGTCCGAGATATGGTGAACAAGTACCATAATGAGTATGAGCGCAGCCATATAAAGGAGATTACTGCCATTGAACCACGAGGTGTGGATGGTTGTTATTATAAGTTAAATGTGGTTGATTATAATATAGACACGAACATCGAAGGGACTGCGCTACAAGAAAAAGAGATCATCTTATCTCATACAATCGCCGATTATGCGACGTGTACCTTTAAAGCAACCGAGTTTACAACGACTATAAATAGTCCTCTGTATCCTATCCGGTCTTTTATCGATCCAAGCACCGCTTCCCTTCCTACACCGAGAATCATCTATCCAACCAGAAACACCATCTACACATCTGATTTGTTTGCGAGATATGTTCGTGTCCGCCCACCCCTGGCTGGAGGGCTGCTAAATCTTGCGCAAATCTCTGTGTTTGATGTAAGTGGATTCAATATTTCTGTACAGATGCCCACATATTGTACAAGTACTGCGGATGGTGCTGGGAGCGGCGATAGTGTTGTAAATGGGACACTAGACCAAGGGGGGGACTTGGGCACAGTCTGGCAACCAACAAGCGCTGGCGCAAATGAATATTGGGAGGTTGACTTGAGTAATAATAAGAACATCTCGGAGGTCATGTATTTTGGTGCAACAGGCGAGAATGCAGCAAACAGAAATATGGGTGTGCGCATAGAGTTTTTGTATACAAACGGGGCGAATGATACCCCTATTGTTAGCTATAGCCTCCCCACAAATGAATCAACGCAGCTCATAAGTATGTTTTCCTCGTCTTTTCTTGCGCCAACCTTTCCCTTATCTGGTGCGGTTAAGATTCCTAGGCCGATTGCGCAAGGAAGGGTCTTAGGGCTAAATATGGGATGTATGAATCGCTGCGAGGATAAAACTATTATGGATTCCTTAATGCAGCAGTATAATGAAAATCCAGATAACACATCGAATATTGTGAAGATTCTTCGGGCCATAACGCCGAACTCAACCACATGCGAATACGAAGCAGAAGTGATTACAACCGATGTTGATGGAGGGAGCACCAGTGTATCCAAAAACAGTGTATCGACTCAAATCCTTTCCATGCAGCTCACCCCAGTGGTTGAAAAAGGATTTGGTAATGTTATGGCTCGGTATATCCGTGTAACTGCTAGTGGGACAGATGGAACGGACCTAGAGTTTTCTAAACTCATTGTGAGAAGCACCGTGAGGTCTAAGACAGATCCCAATAACTATACCTTACATACTCATCCCTATGTATCGAAAGGAAAACCCATAAGCTATGCATATATGTACTATGAACTACAGCAACTCTACTTACAACAGGATACCGCAGGTAATAAAAATAACAGCGGTATTGCGCAAAATATGCTAGGGTTAATCGAGCCACCGAAAAACTATAATGGGGACTATATGACAATAGAACCTCAAGTGTATCCCTACATATTTAGGGGAACAAATGATAACGCATTTTTTCAAATTGATCTTAGCGATGAGCTAGGCGGTGGTTCTGGCCTGAAAAACCATGAAATATATGATATTGTGTTTATAGGGCGAGATGATCGTAAACGAGGAGGTATACGAGCAGTAAAGATTGAGTTGTTTCTTGATAGACCTGGCGACCCGCAGAACTGTTGTAACAACACGAAATACCCAGCAGTCTTTACCCATTATTTACCAACAGATGATACGAAACAGCGAGTTGTGGTAGAACCCCCATCGAAGTGTACGTTTACTCTCACGCAGACCGATGTGTTAAAAACGCCCACATTCTTACAGCCTAATGTGCTGCCTCTCAGCACGCCAGACACATCTGGAGGAGTATTCAGTTTTAGTTCAGTCGTAGATACAGTGAACAAGGCCTGGAGTTCGCTCATACCCAAGACCCCCGAATCAATGGTAGGGCCCATTAAAGAGAATCTCAAGAGATCAAACGAAATCGTACATACTATGCTAGACACTATTGCGGCGGATAGACGTATTCTGAACACAAGCAGTAAGTGCTCGGATCCCGATATACTGAAGCTAATGATGACAGCGTATAACATACGACAGGGTGCCCCAATCGATGGTGACTACAATATTACGAAACATACGATGACAAGAATATTGAAGGCCGGTCAATCCACCCCATCTACCTGCGACGTTCTCTTTGAAAACATTGAAGAGTATTATGAACGATATATCGATGATATAACCGATAAAGAGAATATCATAAAATCGATTAAAAGCGCTCGCTTTACCTTTGGGACTAACGCTGCGGGCAAGGCTGTTCCGGATCTCACATCTATTCTCTACGATATTAGCTCAAATGCCCTTGGAATATTAAGTTCGAGCTCTGCTCTTTCTCCGGTGTTCACGGGACCCGCATGCGCCCAAATCGAATGTGGCAATCCAGTTCAAATAAATGCTATTGCAGGGATGTTTGGAGCAGAAATAACTGAATCACCTACAACACGGAAACGGAAAGTCATTACAGGGGTATATCAATATTTCTATAACAGCCCTCTTTCATGCGAGTATAAAGTATCAAAGGTTGTCTCTACGACATCGAAAGTAACAAATACGGTCACGTCAACTTCCCCAGTAGTATCGTTCGTTAAGGCAATATTTAAGTTAGACACCGATGGCTGTACACCTCTCTTATCCTCTGTAGTAGAGTACGATCCTGAGTTTATCACTTATTCTGATGATTACCTGACCGCCTATCTAAATAAGAAAGAGGTCACCTTACCCAGTTTGTATGGATACCAGCCTTCCAAGCAGATATCCAAGCGTGTGAATAGTGGGTAAAGAATATATAAGGGGTACATAGTAAAGATGAATCTACGAATATGGATACCATGTATCCTACTCATAGTTGTCATCATCGTAGCAGTAAAGATGTCTATCACAGAAGGATTTCAAGCCGGGCCGACCACACCCTATGTCCCGCCCACTTCTCTTTCTACAGAGGAAACGAAACTGAATTTCTGGATGATTCTAAACAAGGATAAAGCTGGCCTTCCTGTCACTAGTCGCCCTGGCGTTACTCTTGGGTCTGGCTCTTCAACAACCAATCTCTTAGATGTAGTGATGAATCCGAAGCCCGATGATATCTTTAAATCGGTGTATCCAAAATATCTGTCCATGTATGCGCTGGCCAAATATAACTATAACCCGACTGCTGCAAGAACTGCGTTAATAAATCAATATGACCTCCTACAGACTGAGCTCCAAACTGCGGTAGAAATGGAACAAACTACACGAACACTGTTCGCAAACAATCCGTCGAATGCATCGTGTAACCAGTTGAACACAATTACCATGGCCTTCTATGGTAAACTGCTCTCGATCTATAGTAATACGCAAGATCTGAGTGGGGTAGAGCATATTGCTGAAAGCCTTCATGATGAAAATCTTGGGCTACAAGATACTGTAAGCACAGCATGCAGAAATCAAGGCGCAATACCTTCTGCGGCGTGTATCAAACTCGCAACACGGGATGAGACCCTGTTTCCTCTTGTCCCCGTCTTTGATGCAACAAATACTAAGATTCTCACGAGTGCGCAAGATATACAAGACACGATTGATGTATTAGTCCGAGCATACAAAGGGATGGGGTGTACATTTCTTTCCCCTGGAAGTGGGTCGAGCGGGTCCAGCGGGTCCGCCACTGTAATGAGCATAGATACCGTCTTTTCGAGTGAGTATATCGATTCATTACAAATCATTGACACGTATTCCCTCAATCAGAAGTTACAGGAGTTATCTCCCTATTATGTATCACCAACGATTATAAACTATATTTCTGGAAAACTGCTTGGAACATCTGATTTCAATGCTGGCTTATCCGATTCATTAGATTATCTGGCTGATATGAATAAAGTGACAAACAGTATTGTGTCATTAAACACCGATGTAATGCCCTTACGGCCCGGCCAGTTTTATAGTGAGGGTGGGGCAACAGCAGGAGGATTTGCGAACTGCCCTCCAGGTTACTACTGCCCTATCACCGCCACCATGCCTATTCTATGCCCAGTGGGCACATACTGTCCAGCTGGAACTACCGATGAGCCTATTGACTGCCCTAGAGGATTATTTAGTCCAGCTGGTGCTACAGATGAGCTACAATGTACAACAGATTGGCCTCTCGGATATTATCAAGATCCAAAATCAGGAAAGCTTGTCCAATGTCCAACTGGCTCATATTGTGCTGAGGGAATTCGGACGCCATGTCCTCCAGGAACATACAATAGAAAGAAGGGGCAAAGTAGTATAGATTCCTGTCTGTGGTGTCCAAGTGGCTCTTACTGCGACAGCACTGTGCTTGTTAAGCCATGCCCCCTCGGCACACACAATCCTTTAACGAAACAATCTTCTGCGTCGTCCTGTAGAAAGTGCCCCCCAGGAACATACTGTAATAAGAAAGGGTTATCGGCACCCTTTCCATGCCCAGCAGGGCAGTTTTCTGGAGTTGAAGGATTAAAAGCGGATCGGTGTACGAATGTTCAAGCGGGATATTATCTGCCAACCACCGGCAATGTCTCTGAGGATGAACCTGGGAAACAAAAGATACCCTGTCCTGTAGCGCACTTTTGTCCTGCGGGCTCGGTGGCCCCAGTCTTATGTACCCCTGGAGGGTATTGCGATACGACAACGTTGCCTGCGCCTAAGCCCTGCCCTGCTGGCAGATATGGCGCCACATCAGGCCTTTCATCGCAGACATGTACAGGGCCCTGCGATGCAGGATATGTGTGTCCAGCAGGGTCGATTGAGAAGGCTGTGATACCTTGTCCTCCAGGAACATTCTGTCCAACTGGCTCTGGAGCTGCGCAAATATGTCCAGCAGGATACTATTGCGGAGCCAAGTCCGCCGCTGGAACACCCTGTCCCATAGGAACATATAATCCCGATACTGAACGAGTATCTCTGGTTCATGCATGTAGACCGTGCCCCCCTGGAAAAATGTGTGGGTTGGGGACGGCTGAGCCGGCTCCTTGCCCCTTAGGAAACTTTTGCCCTGGTGGAACAGATATTCGTGGCGCACTGGAAGGGACCTATTGCGATGAATTGGGAAGAACGTCTCCTAAAGATTGCCCCCCTGGAACATATAATCCAGATATTAATTCCATCCCTGTCACCAAATGTAAGCCCTGTGAGGGTGGAACATTCGATTCTGGCTCTGGACAACGCTCCTGCCGCAATACGTGTCCAAAGGGCTCGTTCTGCCCATCACCGAAAACCATGATAGCCTACCCTGTTCCAGAGACAGGCGTCTCCGTATATCCAAATGCAGTGAATGGTACGATCACCTTGCCAATCGGCTCTACAGAACCCACCCCTTGCCCGATGGGCTCCTATTGTAGCACGAGCGGGATGGCGACTCCGACTCCCTGTCCACCAGGCACGTATTCCACCACGGTTGGTGCTGAATCCAGTAATGTCTGTATAAATTGTGTACCTGGCAAGTATTGTCCTAGCTCTGGGGGGACTACACAAACGCCCTGTCCTCCAGGAACGTACTGCCCTATACAGGGCGGCTCATCACCCATGCAATGCCCTATAGCAAGTATATGCCCTATTCCCGAGCTTCAAGAACCTGTGCCCTGCCCTCCTGGAGACTTATGCGATACCTTAGGGCTTGGCTCTCAAGCAAAATCGCAATGTCCTGCGGGCACATATTCTACGGGTGGGGCGGGTAGTTCTTGTACACCATGTCCAAGCGGCACGTATGGTCTTGGTGCCAGTAAGACAAACGGGTGCTCTGGACTATGTGCCGCAGGATATTATTGTGGAACAGGAACAACTACAGCCACGCCCGCAAATCAACTATGCCCGTTGGGACATTATTGCCCCCCTGGCACAGGCACCACCTGTCCTACTGGAAAAACCTTTACCAACGGTCGCTGTACTTGATTCGTCTACCAGACAGATTTCTAACCTAATCGTGATCTAGAAGGGTATGGGCAATACCATAATCAAAGAAGAGTTTCAAGCAGGAAATGGCTCAGGATCCAGGACAATAGGAAATGCTCCACTACCCTGCCCACCTGGCACATATGGTGGGACCACTGGTCAAACAACAAGTGAATGTAGCGGAAAGTGTAGCGCAGGATATTATTGTACGGCCGCTTCTACGGTACCAAATCAATATCCGTGTCCTTCTGGATTTTATTGTTTGGAGGGCACAGGTGATCCACTCTCATCGAATCCTCCCGCACCCTGTCCTCTAGGCACATCATCAGTATCAGGCTCATCGGCATGTACGGCATGTGAGGCTGGGAAAACGACTACCACACCTGGAAGCCTCTGCAGCCCATGCGGTGCGGGGACATATTCACGGAATACATGCCCACCCCCTCCAGGAGCACTGATCCTTCAAGTATCTCCGCCAGGACCTCAAACATTTCCCCCTCCAGGTATACAAATGTGGTATGACGGCAATGATGCGAACGGAGACGGTGTGCCAACGCCTGGCCTACCTATTATAAGATCATGGAAAGATAAATCTGGGTATCAACGCCATGCGACTACATCTGGGGGGCCAAATGTAACGAGTTTTCCGCTAACGAGTCTTGTAGGCCCTAGTGCAATGACGTTTAACAGAAAAACAACGCTTATGGCTCAGTCATCCTACGGGGATATAAGTCTATTTGACAAAGCGCTCCACATGTTTGTGGTCATGAAAGAGATGTCGGATGTAAATACCGAACCATCAGAATCAACCCCAGTAAGTTTTGGAATTCAATCTATCTTTGATCCCTTTGACAACAGGCGAACATTTCCACTTGCTGGCATCGATGTTGCTGTACCCCGTGAATATGATGTTAAATATAAGCATGCGATAACCATATGGGAGGTCCTCATCTATCAAGAATCTGAAAGTACATCTTACTATAAAGAATGGTTTAATGGTGTTCCTGCCGTGTTTGACCCTTCAATAACGGGGAGACTAAGCAGATTTCGACCCATGAAATCAAGAACAGCTGATTTCTTTATTGCGAATAGGATTCCTCCCGATAATAAACCAGCACCAAGAGGGTGGAACGGATTTATTTATGATATTGCGATATATAATCGAGCTCTTCCAACGGTAGAACGTCAACTGGTTGAAGGATATTTTGCTCGGAAGTGGGGTATACAGTCATCTCTTCCTGCGCTACATCCGTATCAGTCGGTGGCTCCCTCTATTACAACTCTGATCTCTGCGCCAATAAAGCCATTCTCCTTACTGACGTCTGTAGTTCCAACTGGATTAATGATAAGCTGGCTGGGAGGAGAAGGTGCAGACTCCTATGTTATCACCTTGATCAGTTCCCTCAATACCTATACGATTCCGGTATCTAGTGCGAATATCTACAGCACAACTGTCACTACGGTTCAGTCTGGCAGCACCTACAGTCTTATGGTAAGTGCTGTGAATATTTCTGGCTCCACTCCCTCCGATACTGTACAGATAGCCTATTACAGTACACAAGTGGCTACGGTGGCTGGTAGCAGTGGAGCAGGGACATCTCGCATTGATGGTACCACTACACAGTTCATCTATAATCCATCGGCGGTTGTGTCGGATTCATGCGGCTCATTGTTTGTAGCTGATGCAAATAACTACATACGAAAGATATACATTAAGCGGAATAGTTCTGGTACCACGAGCATGGTCACTACATTTGCAGGAAATGGTTCTATAGGAAATATGAATACGGGTTCTGCTTCTGGCTCGTCATCAAGTTTTAATCGTCCCCAGGGCTTGGCGATAGATACACAAGATACTCTATATATTGCTGATACGAACAATCATTGTATACGGAAAATATCGGCACAGGGTGTGGTTACAACCTTTTCTGGCTCAGGCAGCCCTGGAATGATAAATAATCCTGCAGGGGCCATCTCGATGTTCAACTTTCCAATGGGTGTTGCTGTAGATTCCGCAGGGACAGTCTATGTAGCCGATACAGGAAATCACACTATTCGTAAAATAACCCCTGCAGGCGCTGTAACTACCTTTGCTGGTTCTATGGGGGTTGGGAGCCAAGATGGTATTGGTCAAGCCGCATCCTTTAACACCCCTTGCGGCATAGCCGTTGATTCATTAGGAAACGTATACGTCGCTGATACAGGAAATCACAGTATTCGTAAAATAACGTCAACCGGCACAGTAACAACCGTCGCAGGATTATCCGGTACCTCAGGCTTTATTGATGCAACGGGGAGTTGCGCACGATTTAATTCGCCGATGTCTATTACGATTGATTCCAACGGAGCTCTGTATGTCTGTGAACGGATGAATCATACTGTAAGGAAAATCGTCCTCACATCGAAGAGTTCTTCTGCTGGATCTGGTTCTGGATCTGGCTCCTGTTCTACGACAAACAATGAGATTGCAAGTGTTATTACCATGGCAGGAAATGGCACTGCGGGATCAGCGAATGGAATGGGTGTGTCATCAAGATTTAATACGCCAAATGCTCTTTGTTTTGATCCTCTAGGAAACATCTATGTGGCCGATACGCTGAACAACACTATACGAATGATTACTATACTGCCTTCTGTTATACCGTCATATGCCACGAGTTGTGTAACTCTCTGTAAGCCGTGTTGCCCTGGAACCACCACAACCCAACCTGGCGCATCCATCTGCGTACCGTCTGCTGCGTTTTAATACTGCGTCAAATGGAGCTTCTTTTTCCACATAGCATAGTAGAATGTACCTTGATTGGGTACGAACTATAGTAGCTATACTTATTATAGTATTTCTCCTCTATACAATCCAATCCCTTGTACAACCTAACCCCGAGGGATTTGTTGTCGTACAAACTCCCCAACAGCAATATAATATTCCACAGTTGAAAGCTGTTACAGGCAGATACATTCGTATTCGACCCTCATTAGACTCCCAAGCAGATGGATTTCTAACTATTTCTCAAATACAGGTTTTTGATGTGAACAATATCAATGTGGCCTATAAAAAGGGTGTGACGGCGACTGCGACCAGCGTCGGAGGGAGTGATGTTGATAAAGAGTACGGTAGGCTAATCCTTGATGGCTATGTCTATATATTAGGGCGTGGTGAAAGTGATACCCCAGATTGTGTTATTGATGGGATAACCTTTCCAAGAAATGGCTTAACTGAAGTCTTTGAAACCAGTGTTCAAAACTATGGCCCTGAAGATTCTCAAGGAGATAACCAATATCTGGAAATAGACCTTGGATATAATACATTAATATCATCGGTTATTTATACTGGTCGAAATGATGCGGAAACCAGAGAGATTAAAACAATCGACGGATGGATCGATAGACTTACACAGGAGGCACGTAATAAAGGAATACGCCTGGAAATATTCACTGATGCACGAGTTCGCAGCTATAAAGGAATCTTTCCCTGTACAGATCCTACTATAGATAAAGTTCAAACGATATATATGACTGAATCGCTGTATGGTGTGAATTTGAAATCAACCGATGGGGTATTCGGTGTGAAACAGACGATTGATATTCCAAATCTCGAGTCATTTCGGGCCTTTACCAAACCATTTCTCGAGTACAAAGTGCAACCCACCCGTGAAGAAGATATGTACACATCACCAATAGTTCTTGCGCATAAACCAATGATAACGAATATCAAGACAATCTATTCCAATGCAACCATAGATATCTCTAACAATATTTTTTTACCTGTGTTAGCCGATTCTCCCGTGACCTTTTACTATGATCTCTATGCACAAGCGGGATGTGCGCCGCTTAAGACTCAAAATGAAGATGGCACATGGAAATATACTGTGCCAAATCCACCGGCTTACGGGTATTGTAGGCCTAATTCAGTTCAACCCCCGCCTATCATCGAAACGATACCTGTAACTATTTTTGGCACAGCTTCTCCAACTGCGCTTCAAGAAATGAAAGATAGTCTTACCTACTGTAAACTATTATATCTGGGTTCCCCCCCCGCAATTGAAAACTTTGTTCGTATACATTTTTCTAGTAATCCGACTGATCCTATGGCAATGAAGCCATTCTTACGAAAACTACGATCAGATCTTCAAGGAGGGTTTGAACAACCAGAACGCTACTGTGTGCCAGATGTTATACAAACATTTAGAAGTGGTAGATTCGTAACGTCACTTTCCGTACAAAATCAGGGATGGAATGAAACGCACTGCACACGTGAAATAACCTGTGACGTGCTAGGGCTTATACCGTTTGCGTCCAGAAACTTCTTAGTATCCTGGGTTGCGAATCGAGTTGTGCGATATAGACGGTTTGTGAATTCATTGGCAAGCAATCTTGCTGATGCACGAGCAGAACTTACTACGGCAAACGCAGGTGTTGCTGCCGCAGAGGCGGCATATAATGAAGCAATCAAACCTGCAAACTATTCGCCAGCAGAATCGGCACTAATGACTACCGCAATAATGCTGGGTGGGGCGGCGCTATTGAGTGCAAATGTAGCTCTAGGTGTAGTTTCGGCCGCTGTTATTGCTGGTATTCCATCAGTCAGAGCTGCGATAGAACAGTCAAAGGTAGATAAAACGAAGAAGGCCAGGGATATGATTCAGGCAATGTATAATGATGTGGTCAACTCAGGCGCAAATGTAGGCAACCAAACTCTTATGGAAGAAGTTGCTACACCTCAACAAATACCTATCTATGTAGATGTAAGTTCAAAGACTGCGCTGAATTCCTTTGCGCAGCAGTTATACGAGTTTCTTGGTGGCCAGTTTAATATAACCTACATCTACGATGTTCTTCCACTTGGAAGCACCATGCTCGATATTCGCTTCGACTTAGTAATTCATGACGATATCAGTGAGACCCATGGCCCAATAAATGACTTGAAAGCCCAATATAAACGCATACAGACTGCTACCACCGTCTCAAAAGACATTTTGGATCAGGCAGCTGCAGATTATCAAATCGAGTTATCTAAGCTTGAAGAACGGGCCATTAAAAGTGTATCGAACCCCTTCAAAGGCGCCGTCGCAAGAATCTTTTACACCGGCGGAGTGAAACCTACAAGCAACACATGCGCAAAAGGGGTTCTATCCACGAATATCACTATTACCGGACTAATATTCGATGATAAAGCCGTTACATCCTTTATTCCAGAACTAAATGGAGGGATCCCAGTCGCCTTGGGCACGGATCCTGGAAATACGAACTTCCAACCCACGATTAAGTATACGAAAAATACGACAGAACCACTGGATTGTAGGAACTCGGATACATTACGTCGTATAATGGATGATTATCTCAACCTCGTAAGGAGCGCAAGCAGCAAATATCCATTACTTACAGCAACACCTCCCCTTGATGTAAAAAAGGGGGAGCTCTATATTAATAGCGT
>Ga0114980_10000744_pt1 | contig 23205 bp, 21 predicted proteins | sample S_140806_EF_Meta_FD_87018 | JGI IMG/M metagenome (GOLD analysis project Ga0114980, IMG submission 87018) | Freshwater microbial communities from Lake Simoncouche, Canada to study carbon cycling - S_140806_EF_MetaG | ecosystem: Environmental > Aquatic > Freshwater > Lake | place: Lake...
GAAGGAAGAACGATCATTTCTGCTCCACGAGCTCCACTTGCTGAATCAGCCATTCTATAGTTACCGCAGATTATTCATAATCTCTAAATGCGATTCCAACCGGGAACCGTGGAATCTTATCGCCTGTAGTAAGCTCCTGGAACCGCACCGTCAGCTTCTTTCCGACATAGGTTTCCGCCTCCTTGAACAGGGCTGCCCGCTCCTCGTGCGTTCCCCGTGGCCGCACATTGAACTTCTTCCCCTCTGTAGTCTCACAGGTCCAGATCACCAGACCCTTCTCATGCCCCTCGCCCTCCGTGAAGCCCACCACCTTATACTCGTCGTCCTGAAACTCCTTGTACTTTTGGAGGTCCGCAGATCGCGTGTTCACATGATAGAGGCCCTTCTTATTCCGCACAATCAGTCCCTCATAGCCCTCGGCCACATAGGCATCATGAAATCCTTTCAGCTCAGCAGCTGTCTTGGCCTCCTCTGTAGGGAGCAGCTTCACGTGCGCAAAGGTATGCTTTCCAAAGAAGGCCTTGAGCATCGCCAGACGCTCCTCGAACGGCTTGTCATTCACGCAATCGTAGACCCAGAGATTTACCTGCTTCAGCTGTTCCATGTCAGCCGCAGTAAACTTCTTCTTCTTGACGAGGCCGACAAACTGCTGGAAGGGGAGCGTGGTAGAATAGACCTCGCCGTCCAGAATGAGCCCCGCAGCGGTAGCGGCACCCAGCTCCCCAGTAATATGCTCGAGCCCTGAGAAGGGCTTGCCCATGCGACTACTGAGAATCCCGCTATGAAAGATGCTACGGACGCCATCGAGCTTGGCCTGGACAAACGCAGGAAAGACAATCGATTTACCCCGCTTGTGATAGTCGTGGGCGAGCATCGGTAGAATGGTCTTGTGCGCAGCCACAGCTGCATCGCCGGCGACCCCTGGCACATGCGCATTGCCGAGACTCTCGGCGTAGCCCTTATCCTTCTTCTTATTCCAATCGGACTGGGCCTCGGACACAGCCTGCTCCCAGGCGGAACGCTTGACCTTCCCTTTGGTAATCTCCTTCTCATTCTCTTGTATCGCCCCACCCTCATAGCCATAGGAAGTCTTGATCGTTGCGCCATCACCGGGGCCCTTTACGACCTTTATCCTCCACAGCTGTGTCTTGCCGCCCTTGGATTTGCTATAGAGGGTGGGGAAGTCGCCTGTATGAGTTTCCTTGGGAGCTTCTGCGACAGCCTTTGGAGCCTTAGGAGCAGCAGGCGGGGGAGGAGGCAGCTTCTCCAAACTCTTCTCAACGGCTTTGGCTACACTAGGTTTCACTTCCATTTGTACTGCTTTTGGTGGCGAGCCCTTAGGCAATTTTACGGTAGGATTTTCCCATACACTCTCTTTTGTCTCGGGATTATACCAATATGTCTTTCCGGTAGATCTGGACACTTTTTCGACCCAGGGATTATCCAGCTCTGCACCGAACTCATTCAGCCATTTCTCCTTGGCGCTCGCATTTCTGTAGAGATTCCGAATATTTTTGAGCGTTCCCTTATTTTTACCCAGTGACGCCCCCCGCTTTCGTGTCTTGGCTCTTGCGAAAATCGGATCTAACATGCTATTTATAATAGCACCAAAGGCCGGTTTTTTTCCTAGGAGTGCGTCCATACTATCGTATTCCCAGGTTTTAATCCCTTATTTGCGCCTTGTGCGCCTTGTGCGCCTTGGGCGCCTTGTGCGCCGTTTACCTCCAGCTGCTGCGCCTGGTTCAGAACGGGTGGTATGTATGGCACGTTCGATCTCTAGTTTATTATTCGGACTTATACCTGGATATGTTTTAAGTATAGTTAACATATCTCTCACCCCTCGTTTTTCACGCCGGCTAAGCTTATGTATATTTGTGTTCTCTATAATATCCTCAATGTAAGCATTGATTCCACCAAATATTTTGATATTCTTCTCGATAAAAAATCTTGCTTTGTCCTCTTTATTCATGGTTGAAGTAAGTTCTATAAGGGTCTCATCGCTCAACACCGCGAGAGTCTCCACATCTAACTTAGCTATGATTGAACGCGCTATCTCTATATTCATTCTACTTATGCGTTAGAACTTCCAGAGTTCCGATAACACCGACTCTGTGCTATTGCCCCCCGATTTCATCGGCCGCTGAATCCCTTCCAAGAAAGAATCCGGTGGCTTGTACTCGGCAGCAGAACGTGCGGCCGCTGGCGCCGAGCCAATCTTTCCGAGCTCTGGAGCAAAGGTAACCTTCTGGGCGGACCCTGTTGCTGCACCCATCCCCCGCTTGCCTGTGGTCCCCTTCTTGCTTGAATTCGTGGGTGGTGCCGGTGGCTTCATTGCCTGTGTAATCGGATTTTGATCCCGCATATACTCCTGCTCATAATGCTGCCAAGACACATACAGCAGATTCGGGTAGGTAAACCGAACCATAAACCCACTCGTACGCAGCTTATGAACAATGTAGACAATACAATCCTGCATATCCATTGCTGGTAATCCCAAAATAAATGGCGGCACCGTATACAAGACATAGTTCGGGTTGCTGGGAAGCTCCGCTGTGGTGCGGATGCGCAGTTCAATCTGTTTATACACATGGTCATATGCCCTCAGCCTCGCCGTATCTCGAGCCACACGCCGTTCAAAAAGCTGTCGTGGCTCTAAATCGCTTCTTCCGGACATGAGTCTCCTATTCTTACCCTGTTCTTTAGACTATAAAAATAGAAGGTTACCACAGGAGATGAATTTCATTGGGCGAGAAGATATACAGTATGCGCTCGCCTTAACAGTTATAGAAGTTGCTGCAAATGCTTCATTAAAGGCCGCATCCCAGATCCCAGGCGCATGGGTATCTCCTATAGGCGCCACCCTGTATCTCGCTATAGCCTATCTGCTCCAAATGTCTATCATGAGAAATAACCTTGGAATCGTAAATGCTGCATGGAATGCTTGCACGACCATTACAAGTGTTTTAACGGGAATGTATTTTGGAGAAACGTATAGCACTAAGCAGCTTGCGGGCATTCTGTTCATTGCGCTCGGTGTATTTATGATATAAAGTTCGCCGAAACTAAATAGGCAACACTTCCATGATGGTACCTCCTTATAGAATAAGTCTCAGTGGCGGGGGTATTAAAGGATTTGCGCATGTCGGCGTGCTACATGCTCTACAAGAGCAGGGATTGCTAAAGGCAGTTCATGAATACATAGGAATCAGTGCTGGCGCCCTCTGTGCGCTGTGTCTAAGTATTGGATGCACTATACCGGAGTTGCGCAAGATTATTCTTTTGCTTGATTTTGGTCTAGTTCGAGATATCGATCCCGAGACTGCTCTCAACTTTACAGAAACATTTGGAATCGACACGGGCGCAAATGTCAATAAACTCTTGTCTGCCATTCTTCGAGCGAAGAAGATCGACCCCAAATGTACCTTTGCTGAACTTGCGGCAAAAAAGTTGGGCCCATCTCTACGAGTCTTTGCTACAAATATCAATACGTGCCGAGCACAAGAGTTTAGTGAAAAGATGTCCCCAAATGATGAGGTGCGCTTCGCCATACAAGCATCCATGAGTATTCCCATCTATTTCACCCCTTTGCGCCACCCTGACTCCGGGCATCTGTTTTTAGACGGCGGCATTATGTCATCGTCCCCATTTAAATATTTATCTGATGACGAAAAGCGGGGTACACTGAGTATCGTCTTTGGAGATGAACATAAGCCGACGGAAAAAATAGAGAGTTTGTACGGATTTGTAGCGCAGTTGTACTACTCCTCTGATTACGAGTATTCGGTGAACCTAAAAGGGAGCTGGCCGAACCATACCATTATTGTCCCGTGCGAGGGTATTAACACGATTGATTTTGAGGTGAACCAGGAAACAAAGGAGGCGATTATTCACACTGGCTACACGGCTGCGCTGAGATTTCTGTCTACCCCGGGCAAGCCCCCAGTGCGTAGATTTTCGATTACCTAAGTAGAACAATATGGATAACACTCGCAAAATGTCTGGCGGCAAGCGTAAGACCTGCAAGAATAATATGGGTATGGAGGGCGGTAAGCGCAAGAACATGAACATGGAGGGCGGCAAGCGTAAGACACGCAAGAATAACATGAACATGTCTGGTGGCAAGCGCAAGGCCTCTCCTTGGAACAAGTTTGTGAAGAAGATTTTTACTGAGATGCGCCGTAAGGACAAGGATGCATCCTTTAGTGATGCGCTGAAGGAGGCCAGCAAGCGCAAGAAGGAGATGTAAGGTGGTTTACTCTAAACAATACACATTCCGCATCACTGATGCTAAATGTATGTTGATACTGTGTTAAAAGCTGGTTTACTTCACGCCGAGATTGGCATTCAGGAAGGCCATGTAGCCTGCCGTATTGCGCTCGCCAGTGTACTCTACGGTCTTGCCATCTGTGGTCTCCAGTAAGAAACTGGGGAAGCCCTTGATCTTCTTGCCCTTTGCGGCTTCTGGCTCGTTCTCGGGGCTAATCATGCGAATCTTACAGTTCTCATTGCCAATCTTCAGGATGCCCTGCTTAGCAAACTCGCTGAACTCCGGCTTGGCCGTCTGGCAATGGCCACACCAATCTGCATAGTACATGGTGAAGGTATTTCCATCCGGGGCACCACTCTGAAATCCTTGAATGAGGCCACGGTTAAAGGATATTCCGAGCCCGTACATGGTGAACATCCCCAGAATGGTAAGTACAGCAAGGATAAGAAGTATCAGTTTCCAACTTGGCATTGTCTATCTGGATAACTAGGGGAAAATCTACGGTGGATTCTAAACGCTTAAGCCGGAATCAACTAGTATGGATAGTATCCACCCAGATGTTGACCTTCCGTAGTGGTGTGTGGTCAGTGGTGAATGTTGCCTTGTCGGACCCTCTTTTCTCGGAGGCGCATCGGCTTCAGGCTGCGGCTATTGTGGCTACGGGGATCAAGAATGGATTATCGGTACAGGCTGCGACGGCGGAGGCTGAACGGATACTCTATGAGCGGTTGTTTCGAATCCCTCAGGTCTGATAGGCGCTATGGGATGTCAATCCCTCAGGTCTGATAGGCGCTATGGGATGTCAATCCCTCAGGGCCGATAGGCGCTATGGGATGTCAATCCCTCGGGAATAACATGGCACCCCAAAGAACAAGGAAAAAGAAGGCCGTGTGAAGAAAAAAGCCCATGGCGGTGGGGGCGCCGCTTCTGTCAGCAATAGTTAATGACCATCCCAGAAGACTTTGTGACATTTTATAGGTCTCTGGGCTGGCGATTAGAAAGAAGATGAGAGTGGAATAGAAGGCGTATTTCGCTTTCAGGATCATATTGGGGGGATCCATTTCTATTTAGGAAGGAGACTTGCTGCGGCGGCGGAAATGGCGGCCGCAAGTTCAAGAAGTGGATGGGTATCTGGAAGGCCACCGCCTGCTTGTACTTGTGGTTGTGGCTGTAGCTTTGCGATTACTCCCTTGAGTTCGGCGATTAAGGCTTCATTCTCTTGGGCTTTCTTATCTGAGGCTTCAACCTCGGCCACCAGCCCTTCGATTTTTGCCCGTGTCTCTTTCAACTGCGTATCAGTTTCAGCGAGCTTAGTCTGGCTTTCTGCGATGAGGGTCTTGTATTGTTCTGTTGCTTCGCTAAGAGCTTCTGTAGATTCGGCATCACTCGATTTAACGCTATCAAGCTCAGCCAGCTTTGCTGTGAGATCTTGGGAGCCCTTGGCTGCTGCAGAGATTTGTGTGCGAAGTTCTCCTTGAAGCTTGGCGACCGTCGCAGTCAACTGTTCAATAGCCTTCCTGTTTTTCTCTTTTTCTTGATCGCATTTGGACAAATCCTCTGTACAGGTATCTAAGGATGTTTTCAGCTTTCCTGTGACCTTTTCGGCGAGTTCTTGATATGTTTCTGTAGATTCTGGATCACGGGTTGTAATCTCTGCAGGGGGATCGCCGCCCCCGCCGAAAGCGAACAGATCTACAGGCTTTTTCGCAGTCTTAGTATTCTTTGTAATTTCTTCTTTAACGATTGGAAGGAGAGCTGCTAAATAGTCTCGCCTAAATTCGGAAGTGAGGCTGGTTTGTTGGTTCACTTTTGTAGTAATCATTGCTTCAGCCGCCTGTACAAGATCATTATATGTATTCCTTTCATTGATTTCTCTCTCATTTGTAGTTTGTACATGATCCGCAACACCAGCCACAGCGTTAAATAGGGTCTGTGCTAAACCCTTATTCTGAGATGTAAATACACTCATTTTTGTTCTTTCACTCTTTGTAATTTGCTTATAGTTGTAAAACAGTTTAGTCCCTCCACCTGTTCCAGTAGGCGCAGGAAGGTTAGGTACTCTGTTTAAATCTGCTTTAATCTCATTCATAGTTTTTTGATCCAAATTAAAGGGAACCTTCCCTTCATTTAGCTGTGTTTGTAGCGATGGCCCTGGCGTTGGTGGTGTTGGCGGTCGTGATGGTGGTGGTGATGCACGTTGTGTTGCGAGTAGTGATACTGCTGGTATTGCGGCACGTGGTGGTGTTGGCGGCGGCGTTGGTGGTCGTGCTGCCGCTGCCGCTGCTGCCGCTGCTGCCGCTGCTGCTTCTCGTCTTTGTCGAGCCTGTTCTGCTAGCCGCTGCTGCTCTTGTAATGCTAATGCTTCGGCTGCCGCTGTTGCTGCCGCTGCTGCTGCCGCCGCTGCTGCCGCAGCTCTTTCTTCTCTTACTTTGTCTTCTGCAACTGCAGCAGCAGTGTCTGCTGCTGCTAGCGCTGTTTGTGCTTCACGTATTGCTCTCGTAAGCGCCGTTTTTACTGTTCCTCCTTTTATATCCTCTGCAGTAGCAGCTTCCCCATCACCCGCAGCGGCTTCTGCTTCAGTAATGCCAACAGAGGCGGCAGCAGCAGCGGCCTGTGCTTCAGCTTTCGCAGTGGCATTAGTTATAGTTGCAACAGATCTAGTTAATCTTATCTGAATAGGTTCTATTTGCGCTTTAACTCCCTTTAGTTGTGCAACTAAGGCCTCTATTTCTCTTTTATCTGCTGCGGCCTTTTCTGCTTCTGATGCGGTTGCTGCGGCAGCAGCGGCAGCAGCCGCAGCAGCCGCAGCAGCCGCAGCAGCGGCAGCAATAGCCCTTCTAGTTTCCTCCCCTATCGTATTAATAGTATCTTTCGCCGCTTCTGCTTTTTGTAGTTCTTCTCCAGCCCTTACATTAGCTTCCGCAGCCTTTGCAACATCCCCTCCTGCTGCTGCTGCTTCTGCTTCTGCTGCTGCGGCCTTTGCTGCTGCTGCGGCTGCTTCTGCGGCCTGTACCGCAGCATCTAGCTTTCCCTGATTATCTCCTAGATCGAATGCTGCTGTTTGAGCTTCTCCCTTTAGTGTTTCTACAGCTGCTTTTGCTTCTTTGGCTAGTTGTTCCGCTCTACTCGCTGATGTACCCGCCTTTGCAGCCGATTCAGCTGCGGCACTTTTATCAGAAGCAGCCTTCGCAACTGCTGTTTTAATCGCACTCTTATCTACAATAGACTTATACAGCTCTTGTAGTATTTTGCGCCTTCCCGTCGCCTCTTGAGCAGTAGCATTAACTCCAGCCCCTATTTCACTCGTATCAGCATCTTCCTCACCACACGCCTGCTTAGCCGCCTTTTCATCTTTATAGGCCATTTGAACAGCGCTTCCCTCTTGTGAGTCGCCGTCAAACACCTTTAATGCCTCTCTAAGACTATCAATCTTATTTTGCGCCTTCTCTATCTCAGCATCTACAGGTTTAGTGCCAAATCGTAGCGTATTAACTACCCCAATCTTCCTCTTTTTCTCAATCGCAGCAGCATATTCCGCCTGTACTGCTAGAAGTTCAGTAGCAGTTTTTTCTTTCCCATCTGTAAGCGCCTTTTCTTTCGCAGACAGTTCTTTCGTTTTTTCTACGTGCCAACTGTACGTAATCGATTTTCTCAGCTTCTGGTGCGTACTCTCAAGTAAAAGTCCCGCTTTCCGCATAGTCGTCGCATGGGTCTGCATGAGATCCAGCTGTTTCTTAGCTGCTGCGAGAGGTACTGAATCACCCACCATTGTATCTTTCGCATCCGTTTCTGCCTGTATAGCATCAGTGTATGCTTTAGTGAAAGGATCATAGTTAGTCTGTATCTTTTTACACTCCTCGTCGAGTTCAGAGATTGCTTCTACAGTGGACTCCGCCGCAGCAACAGCATCAAACGCCGCCTGTTGCTTATTAAGCGCTATTTCGGCCGCATCATTTAACTCAGAGAGTACCTTATTCTGTCGATTTAGTTCTTCTTCAGCAGCATATCGTTTTTCTGCCTTGCCAGAATCACCAGCATCCGCATCAGATGCTTCTACTGCCGTGTTTACTGCTTGTTCTTGTCCTTTCAATACTACTTTTGCCGTATCTACTGCTGCGCTTGTTTCTTTAACAGAGGTTAACACCCTATTAAGTTCATGCTTCTGTTGTTCTAGACGCACCTTTGCGCTTTTTAGCATTACTTCAATCCCAGTCCTATATTTGCCCATCATAGCCTCATAGCTATCAACTAAAGGCTTCCTATATTCTTCCCGTAGTTGTTTTACTACTGCTTCAGCACCAACTTTATCCGTTTCCGCTGTTTTTTGTATTGGTGTTAGTGCCTCGATTTTTATTGGATCCCCTGCTGCTTCCGTTAGCGCAGCAGTAAGCTGTGTGATATGTTTATTTATATCGTGTAGATTTCTAATAGCTATAACACTATGTAACATGTGCTGATGTATATCTTCAATCGCAAGCTCTAGAGGAGAATCCTCATTTAGCCCTTGTGGCATAGAACATGAAGAAGCAGGAGCTGCAGCGGCAACAGTAGGAGCAGCAGCCCCATCCTTCTTTAGACAGTCAAGGAGTTCTTTCAAGTTAATGGAAGTATTTCCCTTTCCAGTAGCCCATGTACTCTCAAATGCCTTCAACTGCTCTTCAGTGATATCATGTGATGAGAGTTGATCTATAATAGAGGCCGCAGCACCTTTATCGATTTTGATATCACTTGGTATACCCTTACCCCCTTTATCTTTCGCAATGAGATACACGGTCGCAAATGCACGTAACATCGACTCCCATTCGGCATTTTCCAGGTTCTCAGCAACCTTATCAGAAGAAGTATTATTTACATAATCATAGCATCTGGGTGAAACTGCGATTGCATTGATAAGCTCTCGCAACGCATCGAGTTGTCCCAGTTTTGTTCGTAAAGCCGCCGTATCTTTCTGTGTACTTTCCATCAGTATAATCTCTTGAGCAAGAGTTTTAAATCTGTTTCGTAAGCCGTATGATATTACACTGCTAGCAATGCCATTATCAACATTGCCACAGGGCAAATAGGGATACTGTATGCTAAGATATGTTTCCCCTGCGAAGACTTGTTTAAATATTTTTTTACACTGCTCGAGATCGATAGTCGTGGTATCATTCACAGCATACCCATTCTTTGGGATATAGTTCTCTGTGAATACAACTCGATCATAGAGCGAGTTCTGTGAAATAGTGGTATCTTCGAGCAGCACAAGCTCTTTTGCAACCATAACGCTTGTTACATCACTGCGTCGGCCACCGGCTTGCGCTTCACGCTTTCTACGCAATATATCTCCTATACGTTTTTTTGACCCCTTGTGTTTTGATTGCGCCATACGCTTCCTGTTCTGTATGAGGAAAATGAATAGCCCTGTAAATCCGTATTCTTCTTGTGTGGTCTAAACCTTTCACCATATGTATAAGTAGTACGTTCGAGAATGAGTGACACGCATTCAGTCAAAACCTGTAATCCCTGGAATCCTAAGAATCGTATTATTTCTGAGCCCGAGATTCTTCGGATTTTGACCAGCTACGGCGTGACGGAGAGGTTCCCGAGCCTTGCCCTCTTTAAACAGGCGTGTGTTCACACGAGCTATGTAGATAAGTCGGAGGCATGGTTAAAGCAGGATGAGCCGATGATTCTTGCAGAGAAGCCTCCTAACTGCCTGCACCTCCAAGGAGCAGACAATGAGGAACTGGAATATGCTGGTGATGGGATTCTGAGTGGCGTCGTGGCCACGTATCTGAAGGAGCGGTTTTCGGGTCAGGGCGAGGGATTTATGACGAATATTCGAACGGAGATTGTTAATAATGATCGTCTGGGAGAACTCGCAAAGAAAGTTGGGTTTACGCCGTGGCTTGTGATAAGCCGCCATGTCGAGGAGGTGTGTGATGGGAGGAACAATCTTCGGCTGCTCGGAAGTATGTTTGAGGCCTGGCTTGGTGCCCTCTATTATTCAGCAGGGGCTGGGGGGAAGGGCTATGAGCTTGTACAGACGTTTGTCATTACGGTAATCGAGCGGCATATTTATTTTGCTGAACTCATTTCGAAGAATACGAACTATAAGGACCAGCTTCTCCGATGGTTCCAGGCCGAGTATCATCAGCCGCCAAAGTACAAGGTGGTTCATGAAGAGGGTCCATCACATGATAGGATCTTTACCATGGGGGTTCTATCTCCCGAGGGCGCCGTCATTGCGACAGCTGTTGCGAGGAACAAGAAGGAGGCTGAGCAGAATGCGAGTCGCCTTGCTCTCGAAAAACTCGTCAAGAAGGCTGCGAAGAAATAGAAGGCTCTAGAATAGATATGGCTGATAGTACTGCTCAGGAGCAGAAGCCAGCGCAGCCTAAAAAAAGGGGGCACACATTTAAACAGGGCTTAAAGGCGCCCAAATCCCTTATTGAGGCGCTTCAGCCGGTCAAGGGTGTCGAGCCGAGCAAGCAACTTCCTGCGAAAAGTCTTGTGCGAGAGATGTTTGGATCAAAGCCGTCCAAGAAGAATGTGGCCAAGGTTCCCGCCGTTACACCAGTGGCTCCAAAATCGGTGAAAGCTCCCGAAGCTGCCGTTCCCGCTCAAGTTCCCGTTCCTGTTGCCTCTGAAGATGAGGGTGAAGCGTTAGAAACGGAATCGATTCCCGCTGAAGGAGAGGACCTCTTACAGCTGTTAGAAGAACAGGAGGCGCCCCCCACGATTGATGCGGTAGTTCCTGCGGAGCTGAAAGAGATGGGTACCCTCATCATAGAAGAAGAGAAGAAGGAACTATATGGCACAGTTGCGCCCGAGGCCTATGTTCCACAAACTCGTCGTGGCTTCTCAGAGTTTATTAAACTCCAGTATAAGCCGTATATTCTAACCGATGCGATGAAGGTCAATAAGGATGATAAATTCTACAAGTACCAGGAGTTTGTCCGAGACTATATGCGCAACTCGGCATCCTATCGTGGTATTCTCGTCTACCATGGTCTCGGCTCCGGAAAAACCTGTACTGCGATTGCAGCGGCTGAAGCCCTGTTTGCGACATCCAAGAAAAATATTATCGTCATGAGTCCTAAATCGCTGAAAAAGAACTTTTTGCGTGAAGTCAGTAAATGCGGATTTCGCCATTTCCAGCTCCAAAACTTCTGGGCGAAACTACCGAACACAACTGATAACACTGTGGTGTTCTTCGCAAACAATGTGCTGGGAATCTCCGCTGCGCATCTTAAAAAGGCGCAGAACATCTGGATTCCTGATTTTCGGAAGCCGCAGTCCGAATCTAACTATGACACCTTGGCCCCAGAGGAGCGACAGGAGATTCGTGCGCAGATTCTGTCTATTGTCGAATACGACCCGAAGACGAATCCTACAGGGCGTATTCGTTTCATCTCCTACAATGGTATTTCGGCGAAAAAGCTGATGATTATGGCCTGCGATCCATCGTATAAGAAGTTTTTTGACGACGCAGTCATTGTCGTGGACGAGATTCATAATCTGGTTCGTACAATGCATGGAACCATTGAGCCATATATAATCGATATTAAGGAGGGGGTGAAGGGAATGCGCAAGATTGATCCTGAGCCGGTAAGCCCTGACCGGTGGGATCCGGCCCCACAGATGCGAAAGAATCTGCAGCGGCTCTTATCTGAGTCTCCAGAGGAAAGGAGGGCCAGAGTATCTCGTAGGGAGAAGGTTGAACTATACAGTCGTGGATACATGTTCTACAGACTTCTGTGTGATGCGAGAAACTCGAAGATTATTGGGCTCAGTGGTACACCTCTGATTAATCACCCTGAAGAGCTTGGTGTGTTGTCCAATGTGTTACATGGATATTTTACGATGATTGAGGGGGTGATTCAGCAGACTGGTAAGGCAGTCCAGGAACAGGCGAAGGCGTTGGCTCTTACCCATCCCTTTACGGATTTTGTGGAAGTGAAACAGGAGCCGAGTGGAGGAACACGCCTTACCGTGAGTCTGCTTCCTGAGGGTACAGTAAAGGTTACGAATGAGACGGGCGTATCCCGCATTCCGAGCTTTATTGAGACGGATGTCTATTTAAGTATGTTAACGGCGGTGTCAGCCTTGTACGAAGGGGCCAAAGAGCCGGCAGAAGCCGTGCGGTCACCGGCCAAAGAGGAAGTTGTCGGAGCCGTTCGTTCTGGCTATGAGGAGACGGATTTCCCTCCCTTTGAAGACATTCAGCGAGAGATTTTGGGGCTCTATGCGGCAACGCCAGCGCCAACCAAAAAGCAGATAAGTGATGTGTTAGTTAAGGTGTATACCGAAGCATATTCTTCTACAGCCATGATAAAGTCTCTACAGAAACTGTTCAAGTCGGCTGGCTTGGAACTGAGTGGCACCCCTGTCGCCCGCACAGAATCGCTCTTACCTCCTATAGCCGAGGATTACACCACGAATAAACGGAGGTACAAGGGATTTCACACGCACTTTATTCCTGATAAGATGAATCTGATTAATAAGGGGACTCTGGTTACACGCTTGACTGGTCTGGTATCATTTTACAAGGGCTCTTCCTTGGAGCTGATGCCTCGAGTGGAGCGGGACGAAGTTGTGCGAGTTCCTATGAGCGATTATGTTCAGAAGTCTTATTCGGAGAAGCGAGTGGAAGAGCTGAAAAAGGAGCTTGAGGCCGACAAGGAGCAGACAGTAGATAAGGCGTGGAAGGCTGTGTTCGACATGAAAGATACGACACAGTCAAATAACTTTAAAATGGGATCACGCCAAGCCTGTAACTTTGCATTTCCACCTGAGGTGGCGAGGCCACGGGCGGGGAATAAGAGGGAAGAGTTGGCGGAAGCGGCGGCGGGGATGGAAAAAGATGAGTTGGTCACTCTAGGAGAAGAGCTTCCCGAAGAAAAGGATGAGTTTCCTGAACTGGCTGAAGAGGAGGTAGAGGACGCAGACGAGATCGAAGAAGGTGTGGAAGACGTTGCTGTTGCTCCTACTGTTGCTGTTCCTACTGCTGCTGTTGCTCCTAAGAAAAAGGCGGTGGCCACGACTGTTCCTAAGATGGAAGGGGGCGCAAAAACTCTTGCGGAGCTTCGTGCTCAGGCAGCGCCACAAGAACCACAGGATACTGCTTCAGTCGATTGTAAGGTAGGAAGGAAACTTGGGGAGGATATGGCCGTTGCAGTGAAACGTGCTACAGATTGTTTTCGTAATATGGATATCGCAGGAAAACGTCTTCTGATAGGCGTCGAGAATGGCCTTGATACATATTCTCCCAAATATGTCGCCATGTTGGAGCGTATTGCGGCTGCACCAGGCTCTTCCCTTGTCTATAGTACCTTTCTGAATCTGGAGGGTATTGGACTCTTCCGTATAGCAATGGCAAATAATGGCTACGCCCCCATTGATATGGTCCTCACGGGCGGGCAGCTTGCGTTCACCCCTGAGACAGAGAAATCTCTTCGTCTCGGTCCAGGCAAGCAGCCAAGATTTCTCACATTCTCTGGAGCCGAAGATGAACAGGTGCGTGCCGCAGCGCTCAGTATCTTTAATGCGCAGTTTAGCGAACTTCCAGAATCCATGGCAAAGATTCTGACCGAATCTGGATACACGGACAATAAGGTGGGTGAGCTGTGCCGTGTCTTCTGTATTACTTCTGCTGGCGCAGAAGGCTTGTCGCTGAGGAATGTCCGTGCGGTTCATATTATGGAACCCTATTGGAATGAAGTTCGGGTGCGGCAAGTGAAGGGACGTGCGATTCGTATTGGGTCTCATTTGGATCTTGCCCCAGAGGATAGAAATGTCTCGATTTATACCTATGTCTCCGTGTTCTCCGATGAAGCCCAGACAAACACAGGTGGTGAGAGAATCATAGAGACGATTGCGAATCACGATGATGTAGACGTCCAGGTTGCTAAAGAGATGGGCATTTTAAGCGATGAACGAATCAAGGAACTCTCGGAGAAACTAAAGGGGAAGAAAATGAACACCTATGTGACTACCACAGACGAATTCTTCTACTCTATTTCGGAAAGGAAACGGCGGGTGATTGAGGCGATTGAATGTATCTTGAAATCATCTGCGATTGATTGCGAGATAAACTACAGGAAGAACAAGGACAGCACGTTCATGTGCCTGCCCTTAAAGGGGAAGATTGCTGAATATGTGTATAATCCCGATCTGGAGATTGATATCTTGAACATGCCCCAGTTCAATGGAATAGATGTGGAAAAGACATGTACAGGGCTCGACATCAGCACGGCGCTGGTTAAACCGAAGGTTACTGTCCCGAAGGCTGTAGTAGCAACAGAACCCGCAGTGAAAGATTTGTTCAAGGCGCTCAAGGGTATCACCTACCGTATGCGGCCCGTAATGAAGGCAGATGGTACAATCGAACGATTTGACATGTATGAGGCTGACCAGGCCAAACCGACTGCGGATATTCCGCTAAAACTTCTTGGTACAGCCGGCGTGAAAGAAGGGAAACCAGCACCTCCTGTCAAATTCATCTAACTAGACTCGCATTCTTTACCCCATACATCTCGAGTAGGTGAGGAATATCATTAAATATGGCATCGTACATGAGTAGACCTGAGCCAAACGAAATAAACATTTGATCTTCAATGCTCATATTTTTATAGACAACGAATACAACGACATATTGAATATATATAGATAAGAGTAATTTAAAGAGAATCTCTGTACCCACATAGAGCCGCTGACTAACCAAGTCCTTATCATACAAGATAATGGTAAACTCAACTAAAAAGATTATTTTCAGTGCGAGTAATAAATAATGATACCAGCGCATTCTATTAAGCAGGGAGACTTGTTATAATCCTAGAATAGCAGGTCCCCTGTTCAGCGAGTGGAGGGTCGGCCCAAAGGGCTGTACCTCTATGGAGCATGAGCTGAAAATTCATTTCCCAGTCAATAATCTCTTTAAACGGGAGAACAGTATGAGCAAGTCGACGCAAATATTCTGTGCTAAATAGCATTGAATCTGTGCATCGGAAGACCCATTGGTGAGGGGGTGTATACGCTTTTGTGGGGGCGTAATAGGATGTAGGGGCTCCAGGTGGTCTGGTCCCCACACCTTCTCCCAGGCTCAGATAATCCCAGGGACGACCCTCTGTATCCTTCAGAAGGTCATTCAGACGATCAACAAAATCGTGGCGGAGCCAGATATCGGATTCCAGAACCATGATTTGCCCCTGGGTCGTAGACCTAGCAACATCCAAGACTGCCGTAGCAAAGTTTATACCGAGACTGATTTCTCCTCGGGTGAGATTGGACCCTTTGAAGGAAAATGTCGGGACTCCTCGGTCCAAGTACGGATTATATGCTGTAAAGATTTGTTCTACCGTGAGTTCTGAACCCCAGGTCGGTGCCCAGACCCGGATGCGGTCTTCAGGGACGCCACGCTCTAAAAGATGGGGAATGAGACGCTCGAAGCGGTCACGCTCTTTGGTCGGGTGGCACAGAACATAGATTAACTTGATTGCGTCGGGCCACATCCTTTCCGATGCATTGTATCAATATCTTAGGTCGCCAATCTGATTAGATCTCCCGCTTCTGAATCATCTTTAATCCCTTGAGTTTCTTCTCGTATTTTGCGCGCAACTTCTCCCCCTCTGCTGTTCGTTCTTTCTCACATTTCTTACGATCTTTCGTTGCCTTATCATCGCATACGATTTCTTCCCCAGTCTCAGGATTTTTATATCCGGAATAAAAGGAATGTGCATCCGCCCATTCCTTTGGACCCATCTTCGCCTGGAAGACCCCTCTGGGAAGGTAGATGCGATTGATCATCATATAGACATATTTGGACCCGAGAATAATCGGATAGGGAACATCATTATTTCCTATCATCGAATAATATGCCTTCAGTTCATCCTCCATAGTGAATTGATATATCTGTGATCCGATATAGATGTAAGTATTCCCTGATACATGAAGTAAAATCGTATTCCCATTACCAAATGCGCCGCACCCATCGGCTGAGGGAATACAGGGGCTCTTTCCCACATGTACCTCCTTGACCGTGAGCTTCTTGATTAGTTTGGTGTAGTCCATATTATTATAATCAATCGTCTTTCCATCAGCTAGTTTTCTGAACTCGCCCTTATAGATTTCCACTGTCTTCCCGTTCACATTGACCTTGAATGGGCGTGATCCATTATCATGAACTAGGTAGGATTTTCCGCCAGCCTTTCTTGTTTTTCCTGTCTTAGTTGCGGCGGTCGCCTTAGTCCATTTATAAATGCCTTTTGCGTCGGGCTTCGACACATACACTCCATCTTTTCCCTTTTTCGTAAGATCCTTACAGTCTTTTGCGTGAAAGGGCGGTGATTTCCGGGTTTGGTATTTTGCTGTCTTCACTTCCTCGCAGGCCATTCTAGTTTATGCCTGGAGATTATCAGGCCGCAGCTTCGCCGCCGAATCCATCTCCCGAGTAATGACACGCATAATAATCTGGATTTGGCGATTCATATTGATAAGGCGTCCTGCAGTCGTTGAAGGATTGTTCGCAAACACGGAATTTGCGCCAAGGCTGCTCGCCCAGGGATTCAGAGTTACACTTCCAGTAGTAGGGTCAGGAAAACTATTCCGTATAATAAGCCCATTCGCATAGCCTAGCCGATTTGCACCGTCAAGATAGGTTGGACTAGCACCCCCAGTAACAATACCAATATCAGAGATTAAATGACCTTCTTCACGGGTGAGAAAGCTGGCGAGGCTGGTCGCATTTGCGCCAACTGCGGTAAGGGTCGCATTAAATGCGACATTCTTAAAGACAATACGGTCGCCCTGGGTAAACATAAACTTGCTGAAATACGTCGAGGTCGCAATCCAGATCCATTCGTAGACGGCTCCACTAGCATTTCCTTTATAGATAGTCGTAGATGCCGTGGAAGGAGGCATATAGACGTATGCGACATCCAAGGTGTCCTTTGTCGTGCTGACGTAGCTCCCATCTGGCCGCTGAATCTCAAAGCTTAGTTTCTGAATGGTCGCAAGAGGAGTGGGAGAATACACTTTCTGGCATTTCAAGAACTTGGGAATCATGCGGGCGTAGCCGCAGTTCGCTGTATCCGAGTCTGATTTCCAATATGCATCATAGGAAATCGCCGCAAACGCATTGTTCATTCCGTCATTGGTTCCGTAGCCATTCACATTCAGCTCAGGAATGCGCACTTGGAGGTAGGGGAGAGATAAGATACTCGTATTCAGAGTATTCACATAGGCCCCAGCAGCCCCGCTTGTAGTTGTAGGCAGCACATCAAAGCTCTCCGTAGGCATAATCGCCTTCACAAACTCGATACGGGTAATGTTCTTGAATTTGATATTCGTGGCGGTGTTGAAGCCGAACCCGGGCTGATTATTGGCGGGGTCAAAGGTCACGGAAAAGTTGTAACGATTCTCTGTTGTGTTGGTGGTCCAGTCACGGTCAGCGCTATAGACAAAGAGATTGTGCTCGATTTCCTTGTATGCGACAATATCATCTTGTGCCCTGAGAAAGTCCTGAGGGAGTACGGGGCGTGTCGCCACCCGTTCAGGTAGGACAAGGGTAGGGTTTCCATTAGGAATCGTTTGAGAGCGTTGGGGAAGTGTGGTCGCATCTCCAAGAAGAAGCCGACGAGGATCCGGAAGGTTCATCATTTCCGCCCTCCCCGAGCTATTTCCAGCGGCACGCTCGGCTTCACGCATAATGAGGGAGAGTTGATCCCTCTGCCGAGAAGCCTCTGAGCTGCTGCGGAAATCGCTATCGGAATCAATGAAGCGCCCCATGGGGGAGGAAGAAGGGACAATCGCTGTAGGGAAGGTTGGGGGGACGATGTCCTGGATTAAGGTGCTGCGGGCCACAATCTCCGTTTCACGGGCAGCCTCTGCATCCCGCTGCTTCTTAATCTCCTCAAACTGGGAAAGGGGCGTGGGGCCAGCCTCGTCAAGGGAAATACGAAAATCGGGAGGAGGCGGTGGCCCTACTCGACGTTCCTGGCGCTCATTCTGAATCTGGTCAAAGCGAGAGTTTACATCGATGCGGAGGCCGGTAGCATCGGTTGTCTCATCCGCCTCCGATACCGGTCCCGCATTTCGGCGTAAATACGCCATATAGTCTGGCACGACGGAGGTCAGCACTTCCTTATTGAGATACTGAAGGCTCTCTCCGGAGTTCTTCGCATATATTTCGGTCATATAGTGTTTAACCGTTTTGTTCAGCCTTTCCTTTTGCTTATCCGTAAGCTCTCCACCAACACGCCGCTGAAAATCAGTATTGAGGAGCCGCGTCATCATAACCTCATTTTTTGGAGCAAAGAACTGCGACTGGGTAGATGTACCAGGTCGTATATCTGTCATGCCTATCTAACTAAGAGACCGGACCTTTTTTAAGGTGGTGTGGCCGCCGCATCTACCGTCTGCTGAACCCGAGTAGATCTCCACGGGGATACCCTAGACTATGACGCTATGTTGAAAATATCCAGTCTCGAAAATCGAGCATATCGGCATCCTTGGGTCTACGACGTGTGATTTGTAAGAACTCGTCACCTTCCAACATACGAATAATCATATAGATACAATACATCCCGCATTCCGTATTACTGTATTGAAGTCTGCGGGCGTTAGACCGTAGTTTCATCGAAGGGTCTTGTACGGCGAGCCATTTCATAAAGGTTTCAATCTGGGGAGGAGGTTTCATGCCATACGAATCAAAGTAGTAGCATGTGTGCCCGGCGAGGTCAATGTAGTTCGCAACCCAGTGACTCCCAGATTTGTAATGCGGATCCAGATTATACACGATTCCGATTGATTTTGTCCCATTTTCCAGGGCTTTCTGTACACGGATTTCACACACCTCATTCATCAGACACTTCTTTTCACCGCCTGGTCCCTTTTTATAGGGGTCTGCTGCAGCAAAGTCGATAGGAAAGGGTCCCATAAACTCGAACTCCTTCACTCCATTCTTATTTCGAGCCTCTTCATATTGATTCATCACATCTGCAATATTATTCGTGTCAAGCCACATATCGGGGTCATCGGTCCACTCTTTTGGTGCAGGAGGACGCAGATATTTTTTGCCAAACTCAGTCTTTTCATGCTGAGATAGAGGTAGCGCATTCAGAAACGTTCTTTCTCCCCCGGGCTTCTTCAACCCGAGATGAGATTCAATCGCAGCTCGTAGAGCGGCTCCGTCGCCCGATGAGTTTACCGATAGATGTAGCTTTTTTGCTGCGCGCTGTAAGATATCAATAGGGAGGCATCCTTGGCCAGGAACAATGTGTCCAAGAGATGGATGACACTGGGAAGGCCCCGGGCTTGGCTGCTTATCCTTACGAGTAAACAGTCTCTTTCGAAATCGCTTACGAGTCTTTCTTTGTTTTCCTCCGAGGGAGGTGAACATTCTAATTTAAGTAGATAGATTACCTTTTTGTAAACCAGAGAAAGGATGGATAGTTGTGGAAATGTTCGCATGGATAGATACTGGAACTTTATTGCGCTCCCATTTTTTATTATAACACTTCTGTTCGGATTATTTGCGCTGTTTACCGTTGATGAACAGCAGTTTGCCTCTCCATCACAAGTAAAGGCCGCTGTCGCAGAAGCACGAGTTGCCATCCCTGCACCGAATGCTCCTAGTTAGGTGATTAAGGTATCGTATAAATATAGAGTATAGAAATAGAAATGAACGAGCTTCCGACAAATATGCAAAATCTCTTAATCATCATTGTTATTATCTTGTTCATAGGAATCTTCATATGGACGTTTGCGACTGTCTTTTCGGTTACCGCAAAAAATGATAATGCGACCTACATGACGAATGCGATGGCGAATATTGTTATTGTGAATTTGGTTATGCTACTGATTTTTTCTGGAATAGCCTTTTGGTATACAAATAGCTATCCGGCTATGCAGCATCCGTACATGATGTTCCTTTTACATCTTAATATTCTCATTTCAATCATCTCTGTCAGTATTTCTTCCTTGTACACTGTTTCTCAGTAATGAAGAGATATGTCGGGTACTTGTGCGACAATACCAACAGACCCAAACTATATAGCGAATGCTGCGAAGGAAGGTAATAAGCCGATATCCAGTAGTGTACCGAATGCGGCACTCCCTAACTTTGATCTATCGTCGGCTGCAATGTATCCCACTGTTCTTGGCTGGGCAGTCCTCTATGCCATTAGCGCACTTCTGTTCATGTTTCTTGGAGCATACTTGGGTGGCGTGGTCTCCATCGTGAACTGGTGGTCAACCTTTATTTGGTCAGCGCTAGTCTGTATGCTCGCAGTTCTTGCGAGTATCAATGGCTCCTATAATGCGATGCTCGTGAACATGACAATGTGCGCTGACGCCTTAAAGAGCTTTATCACCGTAGCAATGACGACCCTTGCCGCAATAACGATTGTGCTCTGGTATATTATGTATTATGAATTCGGTACAAATCAAAACACAACAACATATTTACTTGTTATGTTACATGTGAATTTCTTTGCATCTATAGTAAATTTGTGCATGGTTACGATGCATAAGCTATCCGGCTTAAACATTCCCGGTACGAATGAAACGACCATCAATGACACGTTAAGGAGAGGATTGGGTGGGAGCGGCAGAAGCTAAGCCTTGCTAGTAAATAGCGCAAGAATCCGATGTTGAACTCTAAATCGTCCCGTCAAGGCCTTTGTCACAGGGTGTTGATGGAATGAAATGCTCTGAAGACGAATCGCAGCACGAATCATTTTTCCCGAAACGAGGAGGCTCGGGGGAATGATTCCCTTTGACCACGATGTATCGGAGTAAATGCTTATTTCGTTGAATGAACCCACGGTGTGTAAGGGGCAGTACAAATGTATAGAGTTATTCTGTATGAGGGGTTGAAACGAGGCGGTAATCTCTTCAAGAGACCGTTGGCGTTCAGAAGGGAACCAGGTCGTATAGTTAGAGTGAATCGTCTGTAAAATGCGAGTTTGTAGAGCAATGAAATTCGTCAGAATGTTGGGGACGCCGACTAGCGACAGGACGAGCTTTCCAGTATCGCTGCTATAGGATTTTATAGGTAGGGGGGGGAGAAGTAAGGAGAGGCAAGGGAATGTAATATGCTCGGTTGGATCCAGATATCCCAGCGCTGCGATTGGTTTTTGGTGTACGTTTGGCGGTGAAATCTGAATCTGTTCTGCTATAAAGGATTGCGCAGGAATCGTCCACTCCATCTATCTACACATGGCTATGAGCCCTTAGGCATCAGTCTAAAGAGTTTACGGAACATTTATATAAGACGTCACAATGGATAGTATTTCTCTCTGTTGGAGGGGCATGGCGGGGACTGGAAAGAAAACCCTTTTACACCAGGCGTTGAAGAAAGTGTGTGATATTCGGGGGCACCCCTTTAGTATACAGTACAAACCTATAAGTACAGATAGTACTGTGGGCGATGTGTTAAGTGTGGGTGCGACCGAAGGGGGTGTGGGTCCAGAGGATGGGGACACGGGTCAGATGATGATAGAGTCATCTCTGGTTCATATCGGCCTCGATATTTCACGCATGTCGATGCAAGATAAGCACATTTTAAGGCCTATTCTTACGAAACTGGGGCAGGGGTCTCAAGTGCTTGCTGGGGCGCAGGGGAGAGCTTCACGGATTATTGTCCTGTATCATACTCATTTACTGAGTTCAGAGTCGATTTTACTCTTACAGGCATTCTTGGAGCAGAATGAGGAGGATACCTCACTTTGGTTTACATCTGAACTGCCTGTTTCACAAAGAATCCGTGACTGGTTTATTGAGATTCCTGTCGGCGGAGTGGACAGGAGTTTTCAAAAATATCTGGAGGATGGATCTAGTACGACTGCTACTGCAAGTGCGAACTGGCCTAGTATATTTACTGCGCTGATTGATGCCTGGAGGTCGAGGCCGGCACCGAAGCTTCAAGAAATCAAGGAGGTGAAGGCGTTTGTCTATGAGATGTTGATGAGAAATCTCCGCTGGGTAGAGGCAACCCACTTTCTATTGGATGTGGTGCTGAAGCATACGGAAATCACGGCTACACAGAGAATCGAGGCTATACGGGCGCTCGCAAGCTGCGAGGCTACCTCTGGTGGATATACTATCCCGAGCTATAGAATTCCTATATTGTGGGAAAATCTCTTTATCCAACTTCGGAGTATTTTTTATTTGAAAGAGGCACATATAGTAGATGCTCCCCCTCGTACTGGGCGAGTTAGTAAGGCACGCAAAACAGGAATGGGGGCGGCCACTACTATCCTGGGAGGCGTGTGAAGCAACTGCAGAAGAGTTATCTGCGGCCGAGAAAGAGGCGCATACAGGTCAAGCGTTTGACAAACATGGATTGAAACTTGGCATATGGAAGGCATACAAGGAGGGAAAGGCAACTCTTGTCTGTCGTAAGCTAGGTACTCTTGCACGTGCAATCATGTTCTTGCCGCACGGAATCAAGGAGCCAAACTGGACCCTGTGGGCCCGCATTTTTCAATGGTTTGGGAAATCCAAAGACGGGACGCCGTGGAAAGTGACATGGTTTCCTGCGAGAGCTCTTCGTGAATTCCCCTTGGTTGGACAGGATCTTGGGCCCGAGCATGTGAATGGAGGCTATACGCAAATCTGCTCCACAAACGGCATCTATATTTATAGGGAGGAAGAGGCCACCCGGGTTCTGATTCACGAAATGGTTCATGCGGCCTGTCTTGATGAGCAGGGAGAAGGTTGGACCATACCCTTAAAGGAGGCTATGGTCGAAATGTGGGCGGAACTCATTTTGATTGCGATTGTTTCACGAGGGTCCCCGTTTAGGGCCAAGCTTCTGTGGAAAAAACAGAGTCATTGGATTGCGGATACAAATGCCGCAGCACAGCGGCTTCATAATGAGGAGGACCCGACCGATTATGCGTGGCGGTATCTCTCGGGTCGTGCCCATATGTATGCGACACAGGGCATTGAAC
>Ga0114980_10000746_pt1 | contig 23182 bp, 20 predicted proteins | sample S_140806_EF_Meta_FD_87018 | JGI IMG/M metagenome (GOLD analysis project Ga0114980, IMG submission 87018) | Freshwater microbial communities from Lake Simoncouche, Canada to study carbon cycling - S_140806_EF_MetaG | ecosystem: Environmental > Aquatic > Freshwater > Lake | place: Lake...
GGATGTTCAATGACAGCGCCGCGCGTGAGCATCCCGGCATAGACTTCATCCACATTTGGCACCGTAAAGTATGCTTGGCCTTTGCCGATTCGGTCAGGTTCGGAGCCAAAGCCATTTAGGTGGAGTCGCGCACCGCAATCGAAAATAAGTCCCACGTAGTCTTTCCAGCGAAAGTCTTCCGTAAAGCCGAGGATGGTTGTGTAGTACGCAACAGCACTTTCAACATCGGCGATGTGCATGACCGGCAAAACGTCTGTGGACATTGGTAAATCCTTTCGTCTGAGTGCCCGACGGCGTTGAATCGTATTGCTTGCAGCGTGAAACGAGGCCCTCGTTTAGGATGTCTCGTATGAACGGTCTAACCTTCTTCCCCAAATGGAGCCGTCCCGAGCACTTGCCCAGCCCACGCGGCGACATCCAGTTTGAGCTGTTCTAAGCAGCCGCTCTCGATATACAACTTATGGCCTCTAAGCGTTTTGTTGTCTCCAAAAGAAGAAGAAAACTAACCTTCTTCCTCAAATGGAGCCGTCCCGAGCACTTGCCCAGCCCACGCGGCGACATCCAGTTTGAGCTGTTCTAAGCAGCCGCTCTCGATATACATCATGTGGCCACTTGGATAGTACGAAATCGCAATTTGGTCGCGCAGCGCTTCCGGGAGCCCCATGTGGCTGAATGTGTATTCGGCGGCAAAGTGTGGCGTTGCAAGGTCGTAATACCCGGATGCAACAAACACCTGCAGATGCGGGTTTCGACACATCGCCTGCCGGAGGTGCACGCTGGTATCGGTATATTGATTCCCTTTGCCCCAATCCCATTTTGCATAGGCACCACCGAGGATTTGATAGCTGCGATCTGTCTGGAAACCAAGGACTTCACGGCAGTACCGGTTGAAAGCAGCTGTATACGGTGGTCGAATTGCAGACATCGATGGATCATTCTCAGGGCCATCCGCTGTCCCACGGCCTTCCTGTCCCATAATCCGGCTGTCGAGCCGCCCGACAACAACTCCATCGGCGCGGCGCAGCTCTTTACAGAACTTCCAAATGTCGATGCGCAGATCCGAAAGTTCAAGATACTCGGCACTTAGCCCCGTGAGGCGGACCAGCTGGCGGAGAACTTGTGTGTGTACCGCCGGCGTGATGCGATCCCCCTGCATCAATGCGGAAGCATACTCACCGATGGCAAATGCTTCGGCTTCCCGGATTATCTCCTCGACAGGTTTACGAAGAAGGGTGCGGTCCAGCTTGCCGTGGTACCAGGCGGTCGCAGCGTACGTCGGCAGGAACAAAACATATGGAAGGTCATTGCCATTTGCAAAGGACAATGTCTGGAAGTGCAGCACGGTTGAGATGAGAATGAGACCGCTTAGGGCGATTCCCATATCTACCAGACGTCCGGCGAGCCCAGCGCCGCGGGTTGTGCCGTAAGACTCTCCAGCCATGAAGAGAGGGCTTGCCCAGCGGTTGTTACGCGTTAGGAAGAGCCGGATGAACTCCGAAAGGCAATCGAGGTCGCCTTCGACACCTAGAAACTTCTTGCCTGTTTCTTCATCCTTTGCATGTGAAAAGCCCGTCTGAACAGGGTCGATAAAAACGATATCTGCTACATCCAGCCACGTGAATGGGTTGTCCTCGATAATGTAAGGAGGCGCTGGCAGGGAGCCATCCGGGAGCATCGCGATTCGTTTTGGACCAATCGTCCCGAGGTGGAGCCAGACAGAGCTCGAGCCAGGGCCACCATTGAATGCGATCAGCAGTGGGCGGTCCTTGGGGTCATCGATGCCATCTAGGGTGTAATACGTATGAAACAACAGCGCATCAATACCGCCATCCGCATCCTTGATGGGAAGGTAGCCGGCTTTGGCAGTGTAGGCAAGGGTTTTATCACCCACGGTGACTGAGCCGTGTGAAACGGAGAGAGGTGTTTCTTCGAGGGATTTTGCCTTGTCGGCGGTTGATGCAGCGTCCATGGGTAGCATCCTACCGCCCCTCCAGCGGGCTGAACAACGTACACTTTTAACCAAGCCTGTGAGAACAGAATAATGGCATATACGCCAATGCATGCCCCGTTTTTCAGCGTAGTTGGGAACGGATTTAAGGCCACACGATGTAACTCTTTTAGCTTGCGGGGAAAGCACTTACACCGCGAAAACCGAACCCATAAACCGTATTGTTCGTCGATATTTAGGAAATCTCTGGAAACATCCTCCAGCGATAGAATGCAAAGTATTAAGCAAGCTCGGGATTTAGCCCCATTCAGGAGATCGAATTCATGACAAGACGGTTTGTGTTACTGATGGCAGCCACACTGGCACTTGCTCCAACAGCTCTTGCCCAGGTCCCACGTACCTTTACCTTTCAGGAAGCTCTTGGATTTGGCGCACGTCTCACTCCGGAAGCTCCCCTTAAGGTTTCGTGGCTGGATGCGCAAACCTACACTGTCGACCAAAACGGCAAGACCTATTCGTACGATGCCCGTTCGGGTGAACAGCGCCCAAACCGCAGTCTCGCGACGTCGGATGAGCAGCGCAATACACTGAATACACGGCGGCGCGGCGGCGGCATCCCCGGTGGCGGAAATGGCAACCTGACCGACCCCAGCGGGCGACGTACGGCATCCGTAAAACAAAACGATCTCTATGTCACCGAAAAAGGGACAAATTTAGAGAAGCGCATCACCACAGATGGCTCACCTACCATCCTAAATGGCATTTTGGACTGGGTCTACGATGAAGAAATATATGGCCGCGGGAGCCGCTGGGGATATCGCTGGAGCCAGGATGGCCGCTATCTCGCCTACCTCCGCCTAGATGAGGTACCAGTCAAGCCCATCACCCTCACGGACCACCTCCCCCAGGCGCAAGCACTCGAGCCTTGGTTTTATCCAAAGGCCGGGATGGCAAATCCGCTCGTCACGCTCTGGGTTGTGGATGTCACCGAAGCAAACCCGAAACCCCTTCAGGTTCCTCTGGATGCCTACGGTCCAGAAGACCGCCTCGTGGTCCGCTTCGCGTTTACCCCAGACTCCAAGAAGCTGCTCTATCAAGTGCAAAACAAGGAGCAGACCTTCCTTGATGTCATCACCGCCGATGCAGCAAACCCGAAAGAGCCTAAACGCCTCTTTCGCGAAGCAAGCAATAGTGGGTGGATTGATGTAACCGATTACCCGATGTGGCTCAAGGATGGCTCCTTCCTTTGGACGAGTGACCGGAGCGGCTACCGGCATTTATACCGCTACAAGCTAGATGGAACGCTTGCGGCGACCGTCACTGAGGGAATGTGGGATGCACGCCGGGTTACCTTTGTGGATGAGGAAGCCGGGACAATCTACGTCGAGTCTAATGCCGAACAGGTGTCTGGCTCTGATTTTATGCGTGCACGCCTCGATGGCAAAGGACGCCCTGTACGATTGACAGCTGGGCCAGGCACGCATGTCGCAAACTTTGCCCCTGGTCGGAAATTCTTCATCGACACGGTATCGACTGCTGAAAACCCTGGTGAGATCCGCGTCTGCGATGATGACGGTAAGGTCCTGAGAGTCCTTGGGAAGTACGCGGCCCCAGCTGCATCAAAAGAATACAGCTTAGGTATACCGAAGTACCTTGAGGTCAAGGCACGGGATGGCTATGTCCTCGAAGGGACACTCCTCCTTCCGCCAACCTGGAAACCGGGGATGCGCGTGCCAGTTTATTGTCCGGTTTACGCCGGCCCGGATGCCCCGACGGCACGTAATGCCTGGTCAACCGTAAATGGTCAGGTCCTGCATCAGTTTCTTGCTCAGCAGGGCATCGCTGTCTGGATGTGTGACAACCGCACGGCCAACCCGCGGGGCTATGCCGCCCGCACCGCCTGCTGGAGACAGTTTGGGGTGAGCGAGCTGCGGGACATCGAAGATGGCCTGAAGGCTCTCGATACTCTCGGCTACGCGGATCCAAAGCGCGTTGCGATTGAGGGCTGGAGCTTTGGCGGCTTTATGTCTGCCTATGCCCTGACCCACTCCGACATGTTCAAAGTCGGCATCGCAGGTGCTGGCGTCATGGACTGGCAGCTTTACGACACCATTTACACGGAGCGCTACATGGGAACGCCGCAGAAAAACGCGGCCGGCTATAAGGCGGGCAGTGTCGTGGCAGGCGCGGCAAAGCTCAATGGAAACCTTCTCATCGTGCACGGGATGATGGATGACAATGTGCACGTCCAGAACTCGATGCAGCTGATTTACGCGTTGCAGAAGGCTGGCAAAAAGTTTGACATGATGCTTTATCCAAGCCCGACCAGTCGCCACGGAATCGGTGATCCTGATTTGTCAAAACACAACCGCGAGCTGCGTTTGAAGTTTCTTGTCGAAAAACTCTAACGCTCAATCGTTGCCGGTATCGGCAATCCCTTGTCAATAACTGAGACCGAAGGGCCAATATGCAGGAAGCGCACCCCGTACCGGTGAACGTTCATCCATGAACTACAACCGCGTACAGGGTGCCAACAACCGGATTGTGTTGGGTCTGATCGGCTGCGGAGGCATGGGTGCCTCCAACATGCGCAACTTAATGGGTAAGCAAGGCGTTGAAGTTGCCGCTCTCTGCGATGTTGACACAAGCCGTATGGGTGGCGATATCAATGCCGTTGAGAAGAAGTATGGCCGTAAGCCAGAGCTCTTCAAAGACTATCGCAAAATGCTGGAGCGCAAGGACATCGATGCCATTATTGTCGGTACCCCTGACCACTGGCATGCCCTCAACCTCATCCACACCGTCGAAGCAGGCAAGGACTCGTATTGCGAGAAGCCAATCTCCCACAATTTTGTAGAAGCACGTTCGATGGCAAATGCCGTTGCGTACCATAAGAAAATCGTGCAGGTCGGAACTTGGCAACGCAGTGGCAAAGAGTTCACCGATGCCATTTCTTTTGTCCGTGCAGGCAAGCTTGGTAGCAAAATTGTGATGGCTCGCGCGTGGCGCACGGATGGCTCCAAGGTTGGCAATGACCGACCATCCGCCGTGCCGGCATCGCTTGATTACGACATGTGGATTGGCCCTGCGAAAATGGTGCCTTACAAGTCCAACCATGTCCACGGCAACTGGCGTTGGTTTTTGAACACCGGAACGGGTATGACAGGTGACTGGGGGGTGCACATGCTCGACATCGCCCTTCTAGGACTTAGCCCAAACAACGAAGACCTCGTGATGCCGACAACGGTGAGCGCATATGGTGGCAAGCTCGCATACCCAACGGATGACCGGACCGCTCCCGATACCGTCGAAGCCATTTTCAAGTTCGAAAACCCCGATGTCGTCATGACCTGGTCAACTGGCCGTGACTACGCGAATCGCCCAGACTGCGGCGTGGAATGGGTCGGCGCCGATGGCCGTTGTGTGCGCTGTTGGCGTGGTGGATGGAGCGTCCATGAGGCTAGTGGCGAGCCGATGGACAAAGAGGAATCACCAGCGGTCAATGACCACTGGCAAAACTGGCTGGATGGTGTCCGAACCCGCCAGCAGACCCGCTCAAGCCTCGCATCGATGGCAAAGACCACCATGGTCTGTCACCTCGCGAACATCGCCTACTTGAGCAGTGAAACGATTCGCTTTGACCGTAGCAAGATGGACCTTGTAGGAAAAGCAGGGAAGAATACGACATCGTACTTCCGCGAGTACCGCAAACCGTACACCCTGCCAATCTACAAGTAAGACTGGTCGGAACCATCTAAACCACCCGGATGCCTACGCGCTCTGGGTGGTTTTGCTTTTGTAAATGTTAGCGACCTGCGACGGCATCCCATGCCGCGATGCCTGCTTGGTAGACATCCCGTACCGCAACGCCGGCGGCAAGCGCCGCAGAGCGGCACTCTTCAAACTCAGGAGCGGCCTGGACCAGTTCACCATCCAGAAATCCCTGCTTGATGGCTAACATCCCGTATGGCGTCTGCACATACGCAAAGCTGCGCTCAAGCGTCACGCGCTCCGAAACACGTCGGCGGACACCCAGCGTCCCTGTCTCCTGGAAGAGCACTTTCAAGATGTCTGCTTCCCGGGATAGCTCAGACAAAACTGTGATGGCAGTCCCTGGACGGTTTTTCTTCATCTGCACCGCGTGCATTGTGACATCCAATGCACCAGCACCGAGCAGGGCTTCCTGTGCATGGCCGAGGATCTCGGCAGAGATGTCGTCGACATTGGTTTCAATGACGACTACATCGTGGGATGCCCCATTCGCACCAGCCTTTGGGCTTGCATTTGGGATTTCAGCCAGTACTGCACGCAGTAAGTTTGGATATTCTGTGCCAAAGTTCTTCTTACCGGCTCCCCAACCTGTGGCGAGAGGCGTCATCGCCGGCGCATTGCCGATGTTCGCTGGGCCCGCAAGCGTCGCGACGATCGCGCAGCCCGTTGGCGTAACGAGCTCGCCACGGACATCCACCGGATACGTCGCGATTCCCGCCATCAGCTCAAGCGTTGCAGGCGCTGGAAGTGGCATCCGCCCGTGCTGACAGTCAACAAATCCACGCGAATACGGCAGCGGCGAGCAGTAAACGGCATCTACATTGAGCATTTCAAGCAGAATACACGTGCCCGTGATGTCAACAATGGCATCGACGGCGCCAACCTCATGGAAGTGAATCTCTTCTTTTGTCGTGCCGTGAACTTTGGCTTCGGCCTCTGCGAGGTTTTCGAAAATCGCGGTTGCGCGCTCGATGACTCGTGCTGGGAGGCTGCTCGCAGCATAAATTTCATGGATGTCCGAAAGGTGGCGACCGTGTCCGGTATCGACTTCTGTGAGGAGAACATCGACATCTACGGACATCAGACCTTCGACTTTGCGCCGGGAAATCGTCAGCTCGTAGCCGCCAACGCCTAGGCGAGCCAGTTGGCTCCGAAACACGGTCTCATCGGCGCCGAGACCGAGAAGCGCCCCGAGGGTCATGTCCCCCGAAATCCCACTGAAACAATCCAAATAGACGATCCGCATGTTCCAAACTCCTAATCTACGTGCGCAGCTGCGCTATTCTCCCTTGGTGTCTGGGCCGCGCAGAATGCGGAGCGCTGCCATCGCCCCGCCAAAGCCATTGTCGATGTTCACCACCGTGATGCCACTTGCGCAGGCATTCAGCATCGTGAGCAGCGGTGCAATCCCACCGAGAGCGGCTCCGTAACCGACAGATGTCGGAACAGCGATAACGGGACATCCCACGAGACCGCCGACCACACTCGGAAGCGCACCGTCCATCCCTGCTACCACCACTATCGCGCTTGCTGTGCGGAGCTCATCGGTTTTGGCCAGAATACGGTGGATGCCCGCAACGCCGACATCGGTGATGAGGCCGACATCCGCGCCATGCGCAAGCAATGTCGCGACACATTCATCCGCAACAGGGAGATCACTCGTCCCGGCGGTCACGACCAAAACCTTGCCTATAAAGACCTGCTCGGGTGTTTCGCCGATGAGGAGTGTGCGGCCATCTGTCCAGCTGCGATGCACGGGAAAAGCATCGATTAGTGCAGCCGATGATGATTCACTAAGGCGGGTAAAAAGCACCCGTGACTGATGTGCGAGGAGTGTTTCTGCGATGCCGATGCACTGGGCTGGGGTCTTTCCCGCGCCGTATACGACTTCTGCAAACCCGGTGCGCGCTTTACGGCCTGTGTCAAGCGTCGCATAGCTAAGCGACTCGGTTGCATATGGCAATGATGAAAGCTGTGTCAGTGCGGTTGTGACATCGATGGAGCCATTTGAAACAGCATTGAGCAACGTGCGCAGGTCTTGAGCATCCATTTTATGCCTCGTCGTCACGCGCAAGCAACGCGTTCATAGAGCCGGTTTTGTAACCAAGGACATCGATGGTAACAAAGTCCCAACCGAGCGCCTTGATTGCAGTTCCACAGTGCGCGTGATGTCCATTTGTGAAAAATGTTGGAAGCTCATTGGCGCCAAGTTCGATCCGTGCGATAGCCCCATGGTGGCGCACACGGACATCTGCGTAGCCAAGATCCTTTATAAGGTTCTCCGCTTCCTCGATACGTGCAAGCAGCTCGGGAGTAACGGGGATTCCGTATTGGACACGGGATGCAAGACAGGCCATCGCCGGTTTTGACCAGGCATCGATGCCCAATTTACGCGACAAAAAGCGAATTTCCCGTTTGTTCAGACCTGCATTTTGGAGAGGCGCGATGGCGCCGTGTTCGCGTGCGGCAACGGCACCTGGTCGGTGGTCGCCAATGTCATCCATGATGGCGCCGAAAGCAATATTGGGAATGCTTTGAGACTCTGCGAAGCGGCGGAGGTGGATAAAGAGCTCATCCTTACAATGGTAGCAGCGGTTACCAGAGTTCTCGATATAGCCTGCGCGGAGGTGCTCTTCGGTATCTAGAACATCGACAGGGAACCCGTGCTGCGCTGCCATCCGGACCGCATCCGTCCACTCGCGGTGCGGGAGGCTTGGCGAAACAGCGATTGCGGCGCGTGCGCGATCGCCGAGCTCCTGATGTGCGATGACACAAAGATATGTTGAATCAACGCCACCGGAATATCCGGTTACAAGGCCGCCGAGGGTACGGATTTCATGTCTGAGGTGTTGTTCGCGTTCGATAGCCGTGGCTTCATTTACACGCCAGTCGGCAAGGGTCAGAGGTGTGGTCACGATGCCTTTAAGATTACCGCATCCGTGTGCGGGGCTGGGATTAATGGTCGCATCGGATTGATGTCCTTAGCCTTTAGATTTTCAGGGTTCCCACCTATGAGCATTGAACGCTGTCGGCAAAAATTGCTGATTATTTTCACGTTTTGTGTCATCCGAGGCGCATTTTTTACGAAAGGTATAGGGAGCACATTCGCCAGCCGGGGCAGGGGTGGGAATTGCAGCCCCACAAGCTTACCGGAGGTGTACGAAAATGCTGGCAGTTGTTGAGAGTGCGACGCTTTTTGGGATCGATGCCCTACCCATCAAAGTAGAAATTAATGTTGCGACAGGCATGCCTGTCTTTACCATCGTAGGGTTACCCGATGCCGCCGTACAGGAAAGCCGTGAGCGTGTTCGGGCTGCCATTCGGAATTCGAATCTGCGGTTTCCATCCGATCGGGCGACGGTTGTAAACTTGGCCCCAGCGGATGTTCGTAAGGCGGGTCCAGCATTTGACCTTCCCATCGCTATGGCAGTCCTCGCAGCCACGGAGCAGGTACCGATCAGCGGCCTAACGGGATGCCTTCTCATTGGCGAGCTTGGCTTGGATGGCAGCGTTCGGGCGGTGCCGGGATCGCTCTCAGTTGCGATGGCCGTGCGCAAGCGCGATGACCTCAAGCTGATTGTGCCTTGGGAAAACTATGCCGAGGCAGCGCTGGTGGATGGCATTAAAGTCATTCCAGTGAAGACTCTCCTCGATGCTGTACAAGTGATTCGCGGGGATCCTTATGTGATCCCACCGCGTCCCGACCCTGAAGAGCTCCTCAGTCGTGCACTGCTGTTACATGTGGATTACGCGGATGTAAAAGGTAACCTCGCGGCAAAGCGTGCCCTAGAAATTGCTGCAGCGGGTGGGCATAACCTCTTGATGGTGGGCCCGCCAGGCAGTGGGAAGACGATGCTTGCACGACGGATGCCTGGAATACTGCCTCCGATGAGTGTGGAGGAGGCCCTTGATGTGACCCGCATCCACAGTATTTCGAGTATCACTGCGGGCGGAACACGCTTGATGGTCCATCGGCCATTTCGCTCCCCACACCACACGGTTTCACATGCAGGCCTTACCGGTGGAGGAAGCATTCCGCGACCTGGGGAGGTTAGCCTTGCACACCGCGGGGTGCTCTTTTTAGATGAGCTGCCGGAGTTTCACCGGGATGTGCTTGAAGTGATGCGCCAACCGTTAGAAGATGGTCAGGTGACGATTGCGCGTGCGGCTGCGACATTGACTTATCCTGCACGGTGCTCATTAATCGCAGCGATGAATCCATGCCCATGTGGGTATTACGGAGATCGGCTGCGTCCTTGTACTTGTACGCGATCAACCGTCGAGAGCTACCTCCGAAGACTATCTGGGCCTCTCCTTGATCGCATCGATATACACATGGAGGTCCCCCGCATTCCACATACAGACCTTATGAAGTCCATTCCTGGCGAAAGTAGTGCGGATATCAGGGAACGTGTTGTGGCAGCGCGAAACCGCCAGCACGCGAGATGTATTTCCTTTGGTTGGGAGCCGAGGGCGAATTCGCTTCTGATGCCGAAGGAGATGGGGAGCGCTTGCCCATTGACGCCGTCTTGTAAAGAACTCCTTGGGAACGCGGTGCAACGGCTGAACCTCAGTGCCAGAGCGCATGATCGTATTCTCAAAGTCGCGCGGACGATTGCTGATTTGGCATCGGAGGAGTCGATTTCTGAGAGCCACATTGCAGAGGCTGTCCAGTATCGCTCGATGGACCGGAGGTTGTTTGGGTGACGCTCATCACAGTTGGCTTTGCATGCTGAACATTTTGCCAGAAAGCTCAACCTAACGGTCAAGCTTGCAGCTCACAATGCTCAACATTGCAGTTCGACGCTTTACATTCGTTCACGATTGATTCACAATCCGGATGCATAATCTATACATCGGGAGACGCAGCCATGTGGTGGCAGCAATAACATCCCAATGTTGGTTTTCAGGAGAATTGCCATGAATAAGCAGATAATTGCCGGTATCGCACTTGGAGCGTTTGTCGCAACTGGACTTGGAACCGTTTACACAGCAGCGAAGGCACAAACATCCAATGTTGCAGTCCAACAGGGTCAACCTGGTCAGCAGGGTGGACGACCGGGCTTCGGTGGACAACAGGGTGGACCTGGCGGCGGTGGCTTCCCAGGTGGTCAAGGCGGACCTGGTGGCGGTGGCTTCGGCGGTGGACAGGGTGGACCTGGCGGTGGCGGCTTTGGCGGCGGACAGGGCGGCGGAATGATGCGTGGAATGATGGGTGGCGGAATGCAACCTGTTGTTACAGCAACCGAGCGGTATGTCTATGTTCTCCGTGGAGACACCCTCTTCCAGTACTCCGCTGAAGGCCTGAAGCTTGTTGCAAAGGCTACTTTGCCACAGGATCAGCGCCAAGGTGGCCCTGGTGGTCCTGGTGGTCCTGGCGGTCCTGGCGGAAACTAATCCCTAGAGAAGTCTTGGTCGAAGAATCCCCCTCCGCTCAGTGTGGAGGGGTTTTTGCATTTCTCTGGTACGTAAATGCGTACAATACGCAATGACATTTACGGAAACACTGGCTGCTGGGATTATTCCGATGCTAGCTGCACGCAATGCATCCACGGTGCTTGGGTTCTACACTTCCGTTTTCGGTGCAACTGTTTTAGACCGTATCGATTCTCCAGATGGACAGCTAATCCACGCTAACATCCGCATTGGTGATGCCCTATTCATGCTCGCAGATGAATGCCCACCCCACAATGTCTCCCCAGAAACATTGGGAGGCAGTCCAGTGCTGTTACACATCGTGGTTGCATCCGTGGACGATATCCTGATGCAGGGACTGGCAAGCGGCGGCGAGATTGTGCGTACAGCGGCTGACCAACCAACTGGTTATCGGGCTGCAAAGCTCCGCGATCCCGCCGGGCATATTTGGTACATTGCGAGCCCGGTCAGAACTGGCTAGAACGCGCCCTTTAAGGCACTCAGTGATGCCGCGGACACATCCGCATGCAGGGATGTCCCATGCGAATCCATCGTGACAATCGCTGGAAAGTCACGCACGTGCAAAACCCAGATCGCTTCGGGTGAGCCAAACTCTTCGAGATAGACATCATCGACGCGCTCAATGCACTCGGCATACACCTGCGCCGCTCCCCCGATGGCGTGGAGGTAGACCGCACCGTGTTCCCGGCAGGCATCGAGTGTCTTCGCGCCCATCCCGCCCTGGCCGATCACGCCGCGCAGCCCGTACTTGCCAATCAGGCCCGCCTGATATGGCTCTTCACGAATACTAGTCGTCGGTCCTGCCGCTTTGACGGTGAAGCTGCGCTCATCGCCCTCACCGCGCTCAATCACCACTGGGCCACAGTGATAAATCACAGCACCATTGAGGTCAACACCAGTAGGTACCGCTCCACCACCGGCAAGGTATTTGTGAACCGCATCCCGCCCGGTGTACATCGTGCCAGAAATTAGGACATCATCGCCGGCCTTCAGCGCCCGCACAGCCTCTTCAGTTAATGGAGTTGTCAATCGAACTGTCGCCATCACTTCACCTCACAATTTTCCAAATCGGTCGGCATCGGCTCACGCTTCCCAAGAAAGCGTGGCTGCCGGTGGAACACGTTGATGTCCAGAATCGCGGTAAAACGAGCAAGCCGCTCGCGCATCCAAAGCCCCATTCCAAGGGGAGCCTGTACGGCGTTGTAGCCGATGGCATCGATTCCACGCTGCCGCGCAATGTAGACCGCACGTTCGTTATGAAACGGCTGACTGACAATCACAAAGCTGTTCTGTCCAAAGACTTTTTGCGCACGGACGATGGAGTCCAGCGTCCGAAAACCCGCGTAATCGCAAACGACATTTTTTGCAGGGATGCCCCGGCGTATGAGATCAGCCCGCATCCGGGTTGGCTCGTTATAGCGCAGGTCACCATTATCTCCGCTCACCAACAGACATTTGACACGCCCTTCTGTATAGAGCTGCGCCGCCGCATCGAGGCGCGCCTCGTACAGCACATTTGCCCCGCCTCCGGCAACCTTTGGCGATGTCCCTAGAACCACAGCGACATCGTGGAGTGGGACATCGGCAGTCGCATCAAATAGGCGTCCACTTGCAGCAGTCATAACGAGGCGCTCAGAGACGACACTCGCGACACAGACAGCAGTCAGTAGGAATGCGGATGTGATAGCCAGGGGCTTGATGGCCCTGCGGAGCTTAGGAGGGATGACCACCGGGCAGGACTTCCTCAGCATCTGTGTACAACCAGCGGACGACGTTGTCTGTTGCGCCATCCAGCACAACGCCGCGGCGGCGGTGTGCCCAACAGGCGTAGCTCACAGACACAAAGAACGATGCTGGAAGGCGGTTACGCTCAGTGACTTTGCAGCCGAGCAAGGTCGTCTCACCACCGAAGCCCATCGGGCCGATGCCAAGACCATTTGCCGTATCAACAATGTCCTGCTCAAAGCCTGCGAGGTCTTCTCTGGAATTGGTATCGCCAACCACACGGAGTAGCTGTTCCTTAGCAGCATCGAGGCCGCTCGCACGATCGCCACCAATACAGACGCCGACAAAGCCTGGCGCGCAACCTTGCCCCTGTGCTTTCCAAACGGCGTGGAGCACTGCGGTGCGGCAGCCGGCGATATCACGTCCTGCCTTGACGCCAAGCTCAGGAAATTCCATTGGGAGAGAATATTGCGCGCCAACATTTTCGCAGCCACCCCCCTTGAGCATGCAGCGGACATCCACAGTTGGATGCTCCCATGCCTCAAAGTGAAACAAAGGCGTGCCAGGCCCGATGTTGTTTCCGGAGTTCTTGCCGCTCAGCGCTTCGACACTGTTCTGGCGGAGATAGCCCTTAGATGTCGCAGCTGCGACGGCACTTTCAGCGACCTTGCGAAAGGTGAGCGTGTCGTAGCCAACGGGGTGATGTACGAAGAACTTAATCATCCCGGTGTCCTGGCAGATAGGAGCTGAACCATCGGCTGCCATTTTGATATTCGTGTCGATCGTATCCAGTGCAAGGAGAGCCCGGGAACCGAAGCGCTCTTTCGCTGTGCCATCGAGGAGGGCTTTGCGCACATCCGGCGGCAGGTCGGTCGACGTCACGCGGATGAGTTCGAGGATGTTGTCAAAGAGCGGAGCTGAAGCCATCTTAGGCACCTGATTCGGGGGATGAAGTGCCTCAAGTATACCGCCGTGAACAAGCGGACATCGGTACAATCAACGTGCTATGACTGAAACTGAAGCCCTCTCCCTGTTTGAAAAAACCGGCGCATTGCTGTCCGGTCACTTCGTATTGACCAGTGGTCGCCACTCCGATCGATACTTTGAAAAGTTCCACGTACTCCGCTATCCGGAGTATGTTGAGCAGCTGGGTCGTGCGCTTGCAGCGCAATGTGCCGATTTAAAACCTGATGTCGTCCTTGGGCCAACCACACTTGGGATCGTGCTTGCCTACGAGGTCGCAAGGCATCTCGGAGCGACTGCGGCCTATGGCGAAAAAGGCCCGGATGGAAAGCGATTTCTGCGCCGCCCTGAGCATATGGAAGCCAGCCAGCGCGTGCTCGTCGTGGATGACATTCTAACCACTGGTGGCAGTATTAATGAGTGCATCGAGCTCGTAAATGCACACGGCTCTGCGCTGGTAGGCGTCGGCGTCCTTGTCGACCGGTCCGGCAGCAAAGTCGACTTTGGCGTTCCGCTCGCATCCGTTTTGGCGCTGAATGTCCAGAGTTGGGCCCCGGATGAAATCCCTGACTGGCTGGAAGCCACCCCGATCACACGCCCAGGTTCAACTGGGAAGAAGTAACGAAAAAGGGGAGGCAACTGGCCTCCCCTTTTTACTTCTGTCCTTCGATTACTCGCCCGTCTCTCGCTTGGAACCAGTGTCCTGCTTTGCAAGGTCATCCTTCTCGGATGCGGGCCACGGGGAACCCGCGAGCTTTTCCTTCAGGAGCGTGATGGCTGCCTGAACTTGCTTGCTGATTGGAATCGCAGCCTTTCGGTTACCAGGCTGCTCACGCATGATCTTGCGCTGGGCATCGAGGTCTTTTTCATCTTCAGGCACAACACGGTCAGGGCGAATGCCACCCTTTTCACCAACAGGCTCACCGTTTTCATCCCGCTTGAGATTGATGTCATGCTTGTTACGCGTGAAGTAATGCTGCGTGGTGACCTTGACAGCACCTCCGGTATCACCCAGTGGCAAAATGGTCTGAACCAGCCCCTTGCCGTAGGTCCGTGTGCCAACGATGAATGCTGCATTGGCATCCTGAAGAGCACCGCTAACGATCTCCGATGCGCTGGCGCTATTACCGTTCACTAAAACAACAACTGGAATCGTGCCCGATGAGAGCGCTGGGATTGCCCGCTTGGAATCAACATTCATGCTGATCATGCCGCCTTGACGTTCCTTGGTCCATACGACTGGGCCTTCGGCAACAAAGCGGGAAACAAGGTCACGCGCTACGGTGAGAAGTCCACCCGGGTTGCCTCGGAGGTCAAAGACAAGCGCTTTCATCCCCTGTGTCTGCAGCTTTGCTACTGCAGCCGCAACCTGGACATCTGCTTGCTCTGTGAACTGATCCAGCTTTACATAGCCAATTCCATTGGCAGAATCCATCATCCAGGAATCAACCACTGGACTTGTAACGATGGCCCGAACCAAGTCGACATCAAATGGCTTGCTACCCTTGCGCTCAATCGTGAGGCGGACCTTTGTGCCAGGCTCACCCTTGATGCGTTTGATGACATCATCGAGGCGCTGACTTGGGGAGATAACCGCACTCTTGCCATCCACGGCGCGGATGAGGTCTCCCGACATCAAGCCTTTGGCCATCGCCGGCGAGTTTGGAATCGGCTCAACAATCAGCGGCTTATGGTCGCGGACATCGAGACGGGCACCTACGCCACCAAAGCTTCCGGATGTCGTTTCCATCTGCTTTTTGAACTCATCCGATGTCCAATATTCGGTATAAATATCTCCAACGGATGCGACCATCCCCTTAATAGCCATATTGTTCAGCTTGTTTGGCCATTCGCGATTTGCCTTTGAATCCTTTGGAGGATTGGCATACTCGGTCATGATGGTGTCGCGCACCGCAAGGTAGGTTTCGTATGGCTCGAGAATAACAGGATTTCCGGCACTTGCGGCGGGTAAACGGAAGGCCGTCGACAGACGCTCGGTGAAAAGCGTTGGCATCGCCATGACGGTGGCGACATTACGGTCTATCGAGCTCTTTCCCTTAACCGGCTGCAGCGCCCCTTGTGAGAATCCAAGCACAAAACCAGTTGTGAGGAATGCACCAATTACGATGATGCGTCGTGGGGTGATGCCTGCCATTACTTGCCACCTCCAAGAGCCTGAACGGCTTTCGTGACCACTGCCGCTGGTGCAACGGATGCAGGAACGGCAACAGTAGGAACCAGCCCCGTGCCAGCCCAGCCACGTGACTTTCCAGCAAGGGTCCCAACATTGAGTGTGAAACCAGAGCCATCATCCAGTGTGTAGAGTCCTGTTAACAGGCCATCTCCAAATGTTGTCTGTCCAACCACGGGTGCCTGACGGCGCTCCAGCATGCAAAGTACGAGCGCTTCCGAAACGGACGCTGTGCCGCGATCGGTGAGCACGGCAACCTTGCCAAGTTTGAGGGCATTGCCAGTTGTCTTGAGCGTCTTTCGGGCGCCTTTTTGACCAATCTCAACGCAGAACGCACCGGGACCAGCGAGGGCACCGGCAACCGACTGGCCCGCTTCGATATCGCCGCCAGGATTGCCCCGGAGGTCAACGATTACATTCTTACTAACGGAGCCAGCGAGGGCGGCGCGGACATCCTTGCCAGCGGTCTCGCCAAAGAATGGAATTCTCAGAAGAACTGTGGATGCATTGATAGGTTGGACCGAAACCGATTCAACCTTAGTCTGCGTCAGCGTGACAGGAACATCGATCGACTTTCCAGCACGAAGCACCGTGATCGTGAAGCGATCCTTTTTGGCAACTGCCTTAGCGGCATCCGACTTGACAGCCGACCGGTCGCCACGGAGCAGCAGCTCAGCATCCCGATACGCCATCCCATTTTCAATCCGGGCCTTGGTGCTCTTACGAACCTTCTCAACCTCTTCATCGGTGACATCACGGTCCTGCCAGCGCTGCAATATACGGTTGTAAGCGAGGAGAGGGCTATGTCCAAAAACGTAGCGACCATCCACTTTTTGGACCGAATCGCCAGGTTTCAGACCGGCGAGGGCTGCTGGAGAGCCAGCAATCGGCGCAACGACGGTAACACGAAAATCAATGAAGCCATCCTGCTTGACTCCACGAATCGTAAGGGCGGCACCGATACCGCTAAGAATACCCTTGCCTTCCTGTTCCATCAGCTGACGGGAAGATGCTTCTACAAAGGTTGAATGTGGGTCATCTAAGGATGACAGCATGGCACGGACAGCACCATGCGCCATTTTGTTTTTATCTGGGAGAGTGTCGACAAACTGGGAGCGGACAAGGCCATACACGGTTTCAAAGAGGGAAAACCCTTGCGTTTCCGTTTCTTCTGCACCAGGGGATGCATCCGTTGCTGTACCGGGGAGGGATACTGCAGGGAGCTCAGCAACCTGTGTTCCGGATGCCCGCGCGTTATTAATAGCAGTCGTGGGTTGAGGCGCACGAAGGAGGCGTCCAGCGGCGAAGGCAACTCCGAAGCTTCCGGCCAGCCCAAGCGTGATGATGAGTGAGTTCCAACGTCGCATCGCAGCTTTAACTCCTTACCGGTCGATGGAGGACTTCCCCCTACTTAAAAGGAAGGCCACAGCCACGCTGCCGGGTCGAAAATTGTACCACCGTAAGGTTGTGAATAGTTCCGCTGAATTTCCAATCAAAACCCACGAAAGGCCATGTTTTTCCAGACGGAATGCCAGCTTAATTTGCGCTGCAGTGTGCCGGCGTGATAACTTACCCCTTGCGCCACGGCCTATTTTCGCCCGGTGGTCAATTTAACGTGAGATAAATAAATGAAGCGTACATTTCAACCAAAAAACCGACGTCGCCTGCGTGTGCATGGCTTCCGCGCAAGGATGCGTACCAGTGATGGCCGTAACGTCCTCAAGAATCGCCGTGGCCAAGGGCGTCACCGCTTGTCTGTCTTTGCAAACAAGTAACTTAGCGACCTGACTTCCTTTTCACGTTAATGTTATCGCGCACGTATCGCTTGACCGAACGACGCGATTTCGCTACCGTATATAACAGACGCCGCATGGCGCACACGGAGCACCTGACCATTTATTGGATGCAGGACAAACGTGGGCACCGGCGGCGTTTTGGGTTTGTCACATCGAAAAAGGTCGGCAAGGCCCACGACCGCAACTTAGTTAGGCGTCGGTTGCGTCATGTCTGCGCAGCATGTGTAGAGTCGTTTATCCCAGGGGATTACATTTTTGTAGCCCGCCCTGGAAGCCCCGATCTCTCACAGGATGCACTTGCTATAGAATTGTTTTCCGCCCGCGAGAAGCTGTATGCGCGTATCCCCAAGGAACAGCCTGTTACTGCGCCTGCTGAGCCTGTGATCGATGAAACCATCCATGGTCTGGATGCGGCAACAGGGATCAGCGAATCCCCCATCGACCTGCTAGCACCCACGCAGATTGGAACGGATACGGACACGCAACCAGTATCACTAGCAGTCCGGATGATTCGTGTCTACCAAGTGATCTCTCGGAACACGCCATCCACGTGCCGTTACTACCCATCGTGCTCGGAGTTTATGGCGCAGGCGATGATGCGATATGGGACATGGCAGGGGCTTTGGATGGGTTTGCAACGTATTGCAAGATGCCATCCGTTTGCAAAAGGCGGACATGACCCGGTGCCGTAGTAGAATAGAGGCTGTGCCCCCGGTGACCCGGTGAGCACCACATAGAGGAAGATTGAATGAAGTTGATGAGTCTCCATCGGGCATGGACAATCTGGACCATTGCATTGCTGGCTATTTGGACCCTTTCGGGCTGTGGCGGCAATGTCTCAATTCCGGATACTCCTGACGCTGCCATCACTGAGGCCCAGAAAAAGGTCAAGGTTGCGGCCGATGCTGAGACGGCAAAGTCAGCCAAGGTAGGCGAGCTCTGGACGGATGCTTCCAGCACGTACAAAGCTGTCCAGGACAAGTTCAAAAACTCCGATATCGGATACACAGGCGCCATTGAGTCGGCACGTATCATGTCGGACAAAAAGAAAGAAACGTATAACGCCTGGAAGCAGCTGGATGCCTATCTCCGCGGTACAGAGATGAAATCGGCAAAGCGCGAAGAGGCGATGACGCTCTTGCTTGAGCTTGAAACCAAGCAAAATAATGTGAATGCGAAAACACCGTACTTTAAGGTGATGGACACCTTGGTTCGCGTTTTTGGCAACAATAAAAAGTTCAGCCCGGTTCTCGCGATTGTATTCATTGCCGTTTTCGTCACGGGTATCCTGTGGCCGCTCCGCTACAAGACATTCAAAAATGCCAAGGAGATGCAAAAGTACGCTCCTCAAATCAAGGATTTGAACGAAAAGTACAAAGCGAATCCGGCTGAGCTGCAGGCAAAGATGAAGGAGTTCCAACTGGAGCATGGTGTCAACCCCATGGGTGGATGTCTCCCAGCGCTGGCACAGATTCCTGTCTTCCTTCTGATGATTCAGCTCATCAACAACTATCAGTTCAGCTTCCGGGATGCGACATTCCTGTGGATTACGCCAGCCTTTGGCAATCTCTCACAGCTGTGGCCCACCCCCCTCAAGGGTCAAATCGGCCACCACCTCGGTGAGCAAGACATTATTCTTCTGGTTCTGTACGCGGGCACGATGTTCGTGCAGATGAAGCTCAGCCCGCCTCCAACAGATCCAACGCAGGCAGAGCAACAAAAAATGATGAGCACCACAATGCCAGTCATTTACTTTGTGATGATGCTGCAGTACCAACTTCCCAGTGCATTTGTGCTCTACTACTTCGTATCCAACATTCTTGGAGTGGGACAGCAATGGCTGATTCAACGTCAGCTCACCGCAGCTGCCGCCGGAACGACCGTAATTATCGCGCCAGGTAAGCCGGCAATCACTGTCAGCAATCCGCTCGTAACCGGTAAGAAGAAGAAGAAGTAAGCAGCGGGACAACGCACACTACGCATTCATATCAAATGCCGGCCACGGGATGCCGGACTAGAAGGACCACAACAATGGCAGATGTAACGGTTGACACCCTCAAAGAGCGTATTTTCGCTTTTGCAGAGGGATATGCAGCATCCACCGGCCTCGACCTCACTGTTTCCGTGACGCGTGACACACCAGATGCCATGACGGTATCTTTCGATGGAGCCGATGCAGCAAAGGTTGTTGGCAAAGGCTCACGTGTACTCGATGCACTCCAGCTGGTTGCCACAACGGCCTGCATCCACCGGGGTGACCCACGCCTAAATGTCCTCTTCGATTCCGAAGGCTATCGCGAACGCCGCGAACAACTTTTGATTGAAACAGCGAACGACCTCGCGGCGCAGGTTGAAGAAGCCGGTCAAGAAGCTGTCCTTGACCCACTATCAGCCCTTGAGCGTAAAATCGTACACAATGCATTGATTGAGCATCCGAGTGTGATGACCTACTCGGAAGGCCTTGAGCCAAATCGCTATATTGTCATCGCCCCACGTCCACCCCAATGAGCACCCCAATCAACGCACTCAGAGATCTAACGCCTGAGCAGATACAAAGTGCCTCAGCTAGGACAGCCGGGAACCCTATCGCGCGTATTGCACGCAATGCTGCAGGGAAAACTGATATCCGTTCGGTTGCGCTTAACCGTGACCGTGTTCAAGCTGTCAGCCATGCGTACTCACATGTCGTCAAGTCAGGGAAAACAACGAGTCAGTTTGCATCCGGACGTTGCTGGCTGTTTGCCGGCCTGAACCTCTTCCGGATGTCCGCTGCGGAGCGCCTTGGCCTCGAAGACTTTGAGCTGTCGCAGACGTACCTGATGTTTTACGACAAACTTGAAAAGTCCAACCTCTTTCTTGAGCAGATCATCGACAATCCACAGCTGGAAGTGAGCTCACGCTTGCTGGACTGGCTATGTGCTGCACCGCTCAACGATGGTGGTCAGTGGGACATGTTTACCAATCTGATTGACAAATATGGCGTCGTCCCTAAGCGCATCATGCCCGAGACATTCTCAAGCTCGAACTCGGTTGTGATGAACCAGCACATCACCCAAAAGCTCCGCCGTGAAGCACAGATGTTGCGTTCAAAGATGCAAAATGGTGAATCTTCTGATGCTATCCGGGCGTACAAGGATGCCGTCATGGATGACATCTACCAGATGCTGACCATCCACCTGGGGGTTCCTCCGACATCGTTTGAGTGGAAATGGGTCGACAAGGAACATAAATTCCATACGGATGGTGAAATCACACCTCAGCAGTTCCTGAGCAAGTATTGCCCAATTGACCTGCATGACAAAGCCTGTCTCATCCACTGTCCTCAGAACAGCAAACAGCTGCATACGCACTACACCGTGGGCTATCTAGGAAATGTTGCTGGCGGACGAGAAATCTCGTACCTCAACCTCCCGATCGAAACTCTCAAGGCGGCAGCCGTTCAAATGATCCTCGATGGCAAACCTGTGTGGTTTGGCTGTGATGTTGGAAAGCATTTGGACCGTGAACTTGGTGTTCTCGATCTCGACCTCTTCGATACAGAGCTCCTTTACGGGACCAAATTACTGCAAGAAAAAGCTGCAAGGCTTGACTATGGGCAGAGCCTGATGACGCATGCGATGGTCCTTGTGGGGGTTGATCTCTCCGCTGACGGTAAACCGAAGCAGTGGCGTGTTGAAAACTCATGGGGTGAGGCCGTTGGGGAAGTTGGTTACCTCACGATGACCGATGCATGGTTTGACCAGTACGTGTATGAAGTTGCGATTGACAAGCAGTACATCAGCAAGGATGTACTAGACTTACTAAAAACACCAGCAACGGTTCTCGACCCTTGGGACCCGATGGGCTCGCTCGCCATCGCAGAGTAGTCAAACTCCCGACACCAATTATAGAAGACCCACCCGCTAACCTGGCAGGTGGGTCTTTGTATGTTTCAACGTTGACCGTCATAAAAGGCCTCCAGTCGTGAGCTACGTGATGCATAATAAAAGGTGAAACATGCTGAAAATATCGTATTTCCAGTCACCTTTTTGGAGAAAATCAATGGCTATTCTCGTCGTTGGCGGCGCCGGCTACATCGGCTCACACACAGCCCTGCTGCTCAAGGAGCGCGGACACGATGTTGTCATTTACGACAACCTGGAGCTCGGACATCGCGAAGCATGCCTCGACACAACATTTGTGCATGGCGACTATGGGGATGCCTACCTTGTTGGGAAGACAATCCGGGAACATAACATCGATGCGGTGATGCACTTTGGTGCCTATGCATCTGTTGGCGACTCCGTCTTTGACCCTGCAAAGTACTATGAGTGCAATGTGGGTAAGGGCCTGATGCTCCTCCGTGCGTTACGGGAAAATGGCGTTAAGCACTTTGTGTTCTCAAGCTCTGCCGCTACCTATGGAGAGCCGCAGATTCTGCCCATTCCAGAAGACCATCCGCAGAAGACCACCAACCCCTATGGCGAAACCAAGCTGATGTTTGAGCGGATTCTCAGCGACTATGACCATGCATTTGGTCTAAAGTCAGTTTCGCTGCGTTACTTCAATGCTGCCGGCGCCGATGCAAAGGGCCGCCTCGGTGAGGACCACACACCCGAGCAACACATTTTGCCATTGATCATCGATACCGCCCTTGGACGGCGCTCAGAGGTCAAGGTCTTTGGGACGGACTGGGATACCCGTGATGGCTCCTGTCTCCGTGACTTTGTCCACGTGACCGACCTTGCGGATGCGCATATCCGTGCCGTGGAATATCTCCGCGCAGGTGAGAAGACACGTGCATTCAACCTTGGTAACTCATACGGTACGACGGTCAAGGAAGCTGTGGATGCTGCGCGTAAGGTCACTAATGTGGATATCTGTGCTGTCGATGCTCCGCGGCGCGCAGGCGACCCAGGGCGTCTGGTAGCCAGCTGCGACCGTATTCGCACCGAACTTGGCTGGGATCCCCTCTACCCAGATATCGAGACGATTATTGAGCATGCGTATAATTGGCGCCGTGACCACCCGGAAGGCTATCGGACAAAAAAGCCGAATGCGTAAACGCTAAGCTGCTCAGATACAAAGACACCCCCCATTTTGAAGACCATTCAGAAAGGGGGTTTTCTTTTTTGTTCTTTTCAAGAGTCGCTACGTTCATCTAAATCCATGGCGCCGCGACCACCCGGAAGCCTATTGCGTAAACGCTAAGCTGCTCAGATACTAAAACACCCCCCATTTTGAAGACTATTCAGAAAGGGGGTTTTCTTTTTTGTTCTTTTCGAGAGTCGCTACGTTCATCTAAATCCATGGCGCCGTGACCACCCGGAAGCCGATTGCGTAAACGCTAAGCTGCTCAGATACAAAAACACC
>Ga0114980_10000750_pt1 | contig 23102 bp, 20 predicted proteins | sample S_140806_EF_Meta_FD_87018 | JGI IMG/M metagenome (GOLD analysis project Ga0114980, IMG submission 87018) | Freshwater microbial communities from Lake Simoncouche, Canada to study carbon cycling - S_140806_EF_MetaG | ecosystem: Environmental > Aquatic > Freshwater > Lake | place: Lake...
ACAGGGCGTACTCACTTACGGTCGCGGTGAGCGGCGAGAACCCGGGTTCGAGCACATGGAGGGTCGTGAGGGCAAGTGCGCTACCCGCAACTGCCGTCAGACCAACGAGCCGCGTTGTCCGAGAGCGCGTGCTCATGGCAAGACGATCATCCCGCACTCTCCGCGCGCTTGATGCGTCGTGAGCCGGGCCTGCACACCGGGGTCGCCCCCTAGGGGACACATCCCGAGACCGCGGACGCCCGGCACTTCTGCCACGATCACGGTGTCGAGCCACACGGCGGCGTTGCGCTTCCACCCGGGAAGCGCTGCGATGTTGACCCGCACTGGCGCCGCGCCCTCGGTATCCGTGCGTCGCTGGCGGGCGCGGGAACGTGAAACGATTCCGCTTGCCGATGGTGATTGTGCCTCGCCTTGCATGTGGTCAGGGTTGGGAGTGTCTTCCGTGGATCTTCGCGGAACCATGTGACCTCCGGTTGGGTAAGGGCCCGGTGGCGTGCAACGTGTGCTACCGCCCGAGAAGGTCCAGGACGGCGTTGGTAACGCTAGAGGTGTCCACACGGTCGATGCAACGGCATCCTGGGCAGGCATCGAGGGGTCCGGGACGGAAAGCGCGTGCTTGTGAACAGGCGCCTGGGTCGACGATGGCGATGCCCTTGCCGGCGTACTTGCCTCCCTCGGGCCCCCACGGACCGTAGACGCGTGGATCGGTCGGGCCGTAGACGGCGACGGCGGGGGTGCCCATCGCGACGGCAAGGTGCAACGGGACGGAATCGTTCCCGAGGTACGCATCGGCGCGTCCGATCAGGGCGGCAAGCGTGGCAAGGTCGGCATCGCCGGAGAGGTCGATGATGCCCGTGCCGGGAAGTAGCGGCGGTGACGCCCCGGACGGATCGAGCGCGTGCCGGACGTCGGCAACGATCTGGGCATCCGACGTGTGCCCGACGAGGACGACCCGTACTCCGCGGTCGATAAGGGTCCGGATGACGGTGGCAAAGCGGGCGGCGGGCCATCGCTTGGCCGCCAGGGTCATGCCCGGATTGCTTGCGCCTCCGGGATGGACGACGACGACCGGTGCGGTGCGGGTTGCATCGGCCCGGTCATCGAGGCCGGCGTCGCCCCACAGGCGGTCGGCGATTGCCGTTGCGTCGGGCGTCGGCCGGAACGCCAAATGCGCTTCTGACGCAATTGGTGCCACGGCACTCCGGCTGGTCGCGGCGTGGGCGACGGACTGGTAGAGGTCGGCCTCATGAATGCGTCTGGTCCACGGGATGCGGATGGTGTGGGCGAACCCACGGCCGGCACTGTCGATGCCGGCGCGGTGCGGAATGCCCGCCAGAAGGGGAGCGGCGGCAACGAGGGGTGACCGGTCGAGGACGATGGCGAGGTCGTGACGACCGGCCCGTAACCGGGCGACTGCCCCGGGAAGGTCGCGGACGCCGAAACGTCCAGGCGTGCCGAAGGTGCCAAGATCCTGGATGTCATCGACCCCGGGAATGCCCCGGGCGGCCGGGAGGGACCACTGCCCGGTTGCAAGGGTGAGATGGGCGTTCGGGAAGGCGCGGCGCAGGGTGGCGACCGCAGGGCTTGCGAGGATGACATCTCCCAGTGAGGCGGGTTTGATGACGATGAGGCGACGGATTGTGGCCGGATCCGGGGCGGATCGCGTCGGAATGGCCTCACCGAGGGTGCGCGCCAGGAGGGTGATGACACGGGTGCGCCAATGTGTGGGGATGGTGCCGGTCATGCTAGGCAGCCGGAACCGAGGTGTGGGGACGTGCCCGGGGGGCGTTGCGAGGGATGCTTCGCGTTCTTGCGGCGGCCCGTGCGCGTTCTTGCGGGTGTGGCGCGTTGGAGAGAATACGCGGCCGGATGCGACACGATGGCACTATACGGATGGATGGGGTGACAGGGGTGGGTGTGGACGGGTACCGTGCGTGCATCCGGAGGCACGGTCAGGTGCCGGTCAGGAGACCGGTTCAGGGTTGTGGGTGGGCGGATTGGGGTGGGGATCAGGGGCGGGCCGGGGAGACCGGGTGATGCTTCCATGAACGAAGAGGCAGCGAAGGACGCGACATCGGTGACGGACCGCAACCCGGATCGTGGAGATGGTGGACGGGATGCCGGGCGCGAACCGGTTCGTGATGCCGAGGATGTTCGGCGTGGACGCGAGGAGGGCCTTGCGGCACTGAGGATCCTCGAGGCGACACGCCTTGCGGACGTCGGGGCGGCCCGAGGCGCCGCCGTGGCGGATGAAGCGGCAACCCGCCGGCGCGATCGAAGCCCGGAACCGGTTCCTGACTGGCGACCGGCGCCAATCCCCATGCCTTCGACAGGTCCGTCGATCCCCGAGCAACCTCCGGCGACGGTGCGGATGCCGGATGTGACGCCGGGTGCCCCGACCGAACGGTTCAGCACCCTTGACGTGCTGATGGAATCGCTCGAGACGACTCGTCGCGGTCTTGAACTGCAGGGCATTGCCGTCAACCGCAACCTCCGTGAGACGGAGACGCACCTCTCACAACTGCGGCAGGTCCTGCCTGAGGCGCTGCAGACACAGTCGAACCTCCGTGAACTTGCCAGCGCGTTCGAGGCGATGCGGATCCAGCAGCTCGCCGCGCTGAACAATGCCATCGGCGAGGTGCAGTCATCGCTTGCGGTGTGGCGCACGAATGCCGATAGCGCGTTGACCGCCTTCGAGTCGTCTAGCCGGTCACTGGTGTCTTCGCAGGATTCGATCCTTACATCTATCCGGACCGAGGCCGAACGCGAACTGGGTCGCCTTGAGCGGTCGGTAGGCACTCATCTGGCCCGCATGGAGGGTGCGCAACAGGAACTGACCGCGTGGCAGCAAGGCGTTCAGGCGGCCCTGCAGTCGACGATGATCGATGCGCACCAACGCCTTGAGGAGGCCGCGGTGGGAAACCTGCGGTCACTGGGCAATTCACTGGCGCAGATCTCCGACAAGCTTGGTTCGGTGGACCGCGAGCGGCAGGTCGTTGGTGAACAGATCGACACGCTCACCCAGAAGCTCGACGCGCAGAACGCGACGGTGCGTATCTGGGAACACCGGATCACGACGGTCGAGACGCAATCGCTGCCAAGCGGAACCTTCGATGGACGGGTTCAGACGATGGAGAACGAGGTCGGGCGGGTTTCCGACTACCTGCTCGCGCTAGACCGCCACCTGAATGTGGTTGATGCCCGCCTGGACGAACTGATGGCGTCGCACCAGCAGATGCAGCGCGACCTCAGGGTCGTGGCGTGGCTGATGCTTGGGGCGATGCTGGTCGTCGTGGCCGTAGTGCTCTTCGTCCTCTTGCGCGCCTGACCCCGAGCCTTCGGGCCTGACGCCTGCGCGCCTCCCGTGGAATGGCGTGCGTGACCCTCACGGACCACCCCAATCCGTGCAGTCACCCAATCTCGTCGGTCAGCACGACCTCGTCGTCGGCCACGCAGACCGCTCACGAACCGTGCCTGACGCACGTGTATTGCATGGCAAGGACGACGCACGTGGTCCGGCACGCGAGGCGGCGCCCGGGTGCGCTCCGGGTGATGCGTCATCCATCACTTTTCGCCCCGGATGTCACAAACCGGTGATTGCCGTACCTAGTACTGTGTGGGGTGGACGGATGGGTGAATTTCGACTGTATTACGACAGTGATTTGTCGTAATACACGCCAGAGATCGCCGATGATGTATGATTAGGTTGACATCCATCACGCATGCAGAAGTGGATCATCAAGAGCGTGCTACTTGACAGTGAAAGTGTTTCCTGTCATACTGAATGCGAGGCGTTCAGGGTGCGGTTCAATGGCGAACCGGACAGGAGCATCGACGGCGTGGTGGTCAATGGCGACGGCGCAGGCACATGTCCAAAGGAGGACAGAATGGCAAGGAAGACGGGTGGTGCAGGCAGTGGGAGTTCACAGACGGTAGTTCCGGCGTCGCTGGTGACGGTGACGGCGCGCCCCGACCGTGCCCACGTGCCGGTTTCCGGTGGCGAGCGTTTTCTGGATACCGAGATCAGGGTGGCAGCGCGACCGGCACGTGCCGGGCAGGTGGGTCGGTTGCCGGTGGCGATCGGCATCGTGATCGATCGGTCTGGTTCGATGGGCGGAGGCAAGATCGAGACTGCCAAGGCGGCGGCGCTGGCGGTCATCGACCAGTTGCGGGATGGTGACGAGATCGCAATCACGATCTTCGATAACCATATCGAAGTGCTGCAGCCCCGAGTCAGGGTGACGCCGGAGGTACGGCGGGACGTGCGCCGCCTACTCGCTGGTGTTCATTCCCGGGGTGGTACCGCGCTGCATGCGGGATGGCTGGACGGTTGCCGTGCGCTTGCCAACGGGCAGTTGACCGTTGGGGCAGACACCATCACCCGTTGCTTCCTGTTGACCGACGGCCAGGCAAACGAAGGCGTTACCGACGTCGACCTGATTTGCCAGGACGTTGCCGGGGTGCGTGAGCATGCACGGATCACGACCAGCACGTTCGGGATCGGTGACGACTACGCCGAGGAACTGCTGCAACCGATGGCGGTCGCCGGGGGTGGGCAGTTCCATCACCTGCGGACCCCGGAAGAGATCGCGCGGACATTCCTGGGCGAACTCGGCGAGGTCTTCGAGATCGCAGCGTCAGCGGTGGCCTTGGAGTTCGAGGTAGATGCCCGTGCAACTGTCGAGGTCGTATCGGAGTACTGGACCGGGCGCCGGAACGCGCTTGTCGGATCGGCGGATGGGCCGCGCCAGACGCTTCGGGTGGAGGTGGGCGACCTGACCTTTGCCGAGGTCCGCCACGTCGTCCTGGCGCTGGTCTATCCCGCGCAGGCCGCAGGGGCACCGGATCAGTTGGTGCGGGTCCGCGGGATCTGGCGGGTGCCTGGTGGTGACGAATCCGCATCGCCATGGCAGGACGTGCGCTACGTCCATGCTGACGAGGCCACCTGTGACGCCGACGTGATTGATCCCGCGGTGGCGCGATGGGTTGGTGAACACCTGATCGAACGGACGCGGAAGTCGTCATCGGCCCGGTCGAAGCGTGGCGACCTCACTGGGGTCTTCGAGGACGAGGCGGAGTTGGGTAGCCGGTTAGGCGCGTTCGTCAGGGCATCAGCACATGTCGAGGCCATCTCCGTGTCCTATCAAGCGGCCTCACTGGGAATGCGCACCGCGCGGATGAGCGAGGCGTCAGCGAAGGAAGCGTCCTTCAACTCGTCAAGGGTCTCCCGGGGACAGCGCGACTTCCGCGGTGGCATTCCCGAGGGACCGACACGGCCGGGTGGGAACCCGCTTGCGGGTGAATCCGCGGGCGCGCCGGCTGGACCGGTACCGGCCGAACTCCGGGCGCGGGCCGATGCCCTCCGTGCGCAGTGGTCGCTCCTCGAATCCGTGTCAGGTGGCCTTCGCCAGTTCGGGAATGGCCACGGCCGGCGTGGGTCGTCGGATGCGGTCTGGGCCGGGTTGCGCGAGACACGTGCGCGGTTCGAGGCGATCGATCTGGGGTTGCCGGGCGCCGCGACGCGGCTTGGTGAGGTTTCCCAGGAACTCGCCGAGCATGAGGTAGCCCTGCGGCAGGTCGCCGAGGATCTCCTCGGGCAGGCACTCTATGAGATCGAACCAATCGAGAACCGGGCGCGGGTCTCGCACGAACAGGTTGCCGATGTCGATTTCACGACACCGGTTACCGGGCAGGTGGCAGTTGCGACCGCAGTCGAACGCAAGCGGGTGGCGCTGGTTCCGGAGATCATCGCCTTCGTCGAGCGGCTTGCCTCGCTGCATCGAGAAGCGTCCGAGCTCAGGCACCTGATTGAACAGGTACGGAGCGACGTGTTCCGGCAACCGCAGGTGTTTGGTGAGTGCGTGTGGCGCCTTGACCGCATCCGTTCGCAGGCGGGTCCGGTCTTCGGGGAGGTTGCGCGTCACTTGGCCCTTTCGCAGGCGCCACGGCAGTGGCAAGCGGCAATCCAGAGGGCCGATGCCGTCGCGCCGGTAGCCGGGACGCCCGAGGCTGAGGAGTTCGCCGCCAAGGTGCTGTTGCCAGCACAGTCGGCCCTGGTCCTCGGCGATCGTGACGCCTTGCTGGGCATCGATCACTTCGACAGGGCGCTTTACGCATGGATTGCCGGTCATGCACCGGCGGTCACCTCGGCCTGATCAAGCCCTCCCTCTCCCCCTCCGGCATGGGGTGCGCCACCGCCAATCTGGCGATGGTCGCACCCCGGTCTGGTTTCCTGACGAGACCCGTCTCCGGCAGTGGGAACCCATCTGCCCATCACGGACGGGATGGTTGGTGTCGCTGACGGATTGGAAGGAGCATCCATGAGTGAGGAGCGAACGGTCCGGCTTTGGCCCCGGCCCGGATTGGTGTTCACGGCTGACCACGCACCCGGGAAACGGCTGCGGCGCTGCCTGCCGTTCCTTCGAGGCACCGAGTGCGGAACGATCATCGAGGAGTTCCTCGCATTTGGTGCATTCATCGAGAAGAAGATTGCTGCAAGGCGTCGCAAACGCCGCCCCAGGCACGCAGCCATGCTTGGCACTTACGCGATGACCGCCTGGGAGATTGAGGCCGAGATGCTGGTCACCGGCACGCTTGAGGTGCTGGATGACGAGTCGCCGGTTGGCCTCTTCTTTGGCGACGACGGGCAAGGCAATTTCGGGTGGTGGGTGGCAGACGGGATTACGGCGCCGAGAAGGGATGCCGATCACCGACGCTAAGCAAAAAAAACCAGTATTTCGACATCAATGATGTCTGTATATTATCTGTTACAAGGAGGAATTTGTGTCATATTTCATGTATTTTATATGATAAAATAATCTATCGGATCCCGCACCGCGACACGGCCAGGATGCCGTGTCGTGAAGGAGGCCCATCCCCGCGTACGAAAGGAAAGACCATGACAGCATCCACACACATCCCCGCTTTTCCCCCCAGGGCGACCGAGGTTCCGGTTGCTCCCGATGGCTTGGCGCCGGTCCCGGAGCGGCGCGCGCTAGTCATCTCCGACATCCATAGCAACCAAGTGGCGCTTGACGCGGTACTCCGCGATGCGCGCGCATGCGGGGGCTTTGACGAGGTCTGGGTGCTGGGCGACATCGTTGGCTACGGACCGCAACCGAACGAGGTCATCCAGTGCCTGCGCGACCTTTCAGCGGCCGGAACGGTGGTCACCGCGGTCGGTGGGAACCACGAACACGCCGTCCTTGGGGTTTACCACCCGCTTGGAGGCATGCACTCCCGCGCCAGTGCCTGCGCCGACTGGAACCGTGCCGCGCTGACCGAGGCGTCGGTTGCGTTTCTTGAGGTGCTGCCGGACATGGCAGAGGCAGGCTTCAGGGACGGAACTCCACGCTTCACGCTGGCCCATGGTGCGCCGTGTGCGTCGGTATCGAAGCATCCCCGGACCAGCCGACGCGCGCCATGCCGATGCCGGTATGACTACTCGTCGGATTTCGGTGTCCTTGACCGGTCCATGCGTGTGATCGGTACCCCGCACCTTGTGGTTGGACACACCCATGAACCGCGCATTGCCCGGTTTCCGCGGCGCCGCCAACCTGGTGGCTCAACGATCATCCAGATCCGTGAAAACGACGGCTATGCATTCGATACTGGCCGGTTCGTGATCAACCCCGGTTCGGTGGGGCAACCGCGTGACGGCGATCCACGGGCGTCCTATGCGGTCCTTGGCTTGCCAGGTTCCGGCAGTGACGCGATTACCGTGACGCATCGCCGTGTTGCCTACGACGTGTCAGCCATTCAGTCCGAAATGATGCGGGTGCGCCTGCCCCTCGAGATGGCCACCCGGCTTTCCTTCGGCGAATAAACCGGTTTGGGTGACTGGCCCGAACCGACTGGCTCCCCTTCTCCCCTGATGCCCTTGTCACCGGGGGCGTCACCAGCACACACCCGGAGGTCCGCATGTCTGATCTGCTTGATGAACTTGACAGAAAATGGAATCGACTCATCTCGGTACAGAATGTCGTCAAGGAAGCACGAGACCTCTTGTGGGAAAGCTCGGACAACACCAATGAGGACATTGCCCAGTCATTGACGATCACCTACAGCTTGCTCGGTGCGCGCATCCTGGCGGTCGGCCATCTCATGGACCAGGAGGCGGAGAGACTTGGCTACGAGATGGACGATGACATCGGGATCTATCCGGACCCGGTCCTCTGGAACTGCCGCTGATCACTGGCAAGCGGAGGAACCGAAACACGTGGCAGATCCCGGGACGCGCGGTGACCGGAACGATCGATTCGGCCCCAACCCGAACGAGGTGATCACGCGCCTGCGCGACTTGCAGGAGGCGGGGATGCCGGTCCACGCCTCCGGGGGCAATCACGATCGCGCGGTCGTCGGCAAGCGGTGCCCCTCTCTTCACTTTGGTCTACGGGGTGCCGGAAACGCCGCATGACCGGGGTGCGTCCGCTAACGGGGACAGGCGCGCCGGGCGATGCGTCAGGCTGCCACACGCCACCTGCTGCACGCGATGCGCTTTGCGGATAACCCGACCGGCACGGCTCATCCGGGCCGGATACGCACTGGCAATGGCACCTCATTCGACCTTGCCGGAGGCCGGTTCGTCGTGAAGCCCGGATCGGTTTGCCAACCGCGCGATGGTGATCCCCCGGGCATCGTGCCTGGCGTTGGACGTTGGTGCGACCGCATCGGAAGGCGTCGTGGTGGCGGCGCAACGGGTGTCCTACGACATCGAGACGGTGCAGGCGCGGACCCGCAAGGCCGGATTGCCACGCTACCTTCGTGATCGGCTTGCCGATGGGAGGGATCAGTGGACCGACTGGGTGGTTGCCACAGGTGATGAGTGGTTGCACCGTGACGCGGTCGATTCACCACCGGCCCGGTTTCCGGCGACGCATGGCATGCGGTCCCGGGCACGCCGGAACTGGCGAGTGCATCAGGCCCGGCAGGGGGCTACTTCTGCCGTTCGAGGATGCGCTTCATGTACCGGTGCGCATCGAAAGGATGCGGGTTGCGACGTACGAACTGGGCAACGACGGCGACGGGATGGATCTTCAGCAACTCGATGATGAACTCGCCGGACAGGTCGGCGTAGTGGTACTGCGTCAGAGTTGCAAGGACGTCGGCATCCGGTGCCAGGATGGCATGGGACGCGGCTTCGAACTTCAGGGTGTCGTGCATCGAGAATGGGCGATCCTGGAAGAGCAATCGCATGTCGATGACCATCCGGACCATTGGCCCTCCGGCTTTTCGGGCTTCGGCGGCGACACTGCGCTGGAATGCGATCAGTCGGTACGGATCAAGGGAGTTCCCGTTGAAGAACTCCGATGCATCGGGCACTGCGTCCATGGTTGACGGATCGGTGGGCGCGCGGGATCGCTTTGGATTATCGCCATGCCATCGCCCATCGGCACCAATCCCGTGCTCGTCTGTCAGTGGGAAGTCGGTTTCGTGTTCTTCGCTGCAGGAAAGACGGATTGCGGCCAGGACTTCCTCGCCAACCAATGGGACGCACCGGTGACCGGCGCGGAGGCCATCGAAGAGGAAGGTGCTGGCAGTCGCAGTGCGCTCATCGGGCGAACTTGCGAACTGGCAGACATGGAGTGGTGCGGGCACGCGTTCTCGTCGGGAGCCAACCACCAGTTCGATCATCGCCAACGTGAAATCTCGCCTTCCGCTCACGGCGCTGCGGTACGTGCACGGGAGTCTATGAATTTCGGGTATCCGGACAGTGCGGACGCGAATACGCTCGCGTGACCGTCGGGCCCCAATGCCCCAGAAGCATGTCCGAAATCGGGAGAGGCTATCACGCCCATCTGCATAGTGCAAACATTTTGTAAAGCACTGTTAGGGGCCCAAAATACTGCATGAGATGGCGTTGAGATGTCCTACCCGGCCGACTGCACTACTGCGATTGTCTCGATGCTGGCCATGGTTGTGGGACGGTTGCAGTTTCCACGGCGTGCCCGGTGAGACCGTGCCGGCGAGGGCGCCGGCGCTCCCAGGGGGGTGTTGTGCGGTGACGGGTCAGGAGTGTCGGATGGGAATGTCGCGGCCTTCCTCGAAGTCGATGAGGTCGGCATGGGTAGCGATGTCCGGACGGTCGGGTGCAACTTCTGCGCGTTCCTCGAGGAAACCCGCAAGGTTCTCAGGGTCGGGAATCCCTATGAGGTGGGCGTTGAATGCGTCAACGTCGTGTGGGGTTCGCTTGAGTGATGCGAGACGTTCGGCAACATGCCTCCCGACGCCCGCATCGTCTGGGGACGTGAGGGTGGCTGACTTGAAGTTGGAAGCATCTGACCCGAGGAAGGCGAAGAGTGCACGGCTCATCCGGCAAGCGTAGGTATAGGCTCCCCCAGGGTTCCGGATGCATCGGCACGCGCCTTGTCGGCGGTACGCGCCACCATGGCGACACCGTTGACAGTGATCCTCGGACTCCGCGGAAACGCTGTTGTCAAGTCCATGTCGGTGTCGCCTCCTATCGCCGTTGAGGTGGTCAGGCGAGGGGTGGACGACCCCGCGCACCGACAAGCCGCTTCGGGGTGAATTTGGGTAGGGCGTCGCCGTGTGCCTCGACCAGTTCGTCGGTCATGCGCCAGATCTCATCGAGCGAGAGGACACTCGCCGTGTGCGGGTCGAGCATCACCGCTTGGTAGAGGGCGTCTCGGTTGCCAGTCAGGGCGGCCTCGACGGCCAGCTGGTGGACGGAGATGTGGGTCCGGTTCAGTCCGGCGACGCCACCCGGCAATTCACCGGCATGGCAAGGCTGCAGTCCGGCCCGGTTGGTGAGGATAGGCACTTCGACGATGGCGTCGGCGGGAAGGTTCGGGATCAGGGCGGCGGAACGACGGTCCATCGAGTTCGGGACGTTGCCGTTGAACGACCAGTCGACGTTCGCCTCGATGGCGCGGATGATGTAGGCCGCGTACTCGTGGCTGAGTTTCATCTCGATCGGCGCGCCGCTAGCCACCTCGGCGCGTGTCTTCTCGAACGTCACGAGATTTTCACTGCTCCGGCGCACATATTCGTCGATCGGGATGTCGAACTCGGCGATCAGGGCGTCGCGCTTGATGAAGTAGGGGACGTACTCGGCCATGTGCTCCGAGCTCTCGGTGACGAAGTAGCCAAGGCGTCGCATCATCTCGAAGCGCACCTTGTCCCGACCGTAGACCGCCGGGTTGCCCATCGCATCCCACAGTGCCGGATAGGCATCATGACCATCAATGGTGAGATCAAGGAACCAGGCCATGTGGTTGATGCCGGCGACTCGGTAGCCCACACGCTTGTCATCGACACCCAGGTATCCGGCCAATTGGTGGGCGGTTCCCTGCACGCTGTGGCAGAGACCGACGGTGCGGATTGATGAGGCGCGGGAGGCCGCGAGGCAGAGGATGCTCATCGGGTTGACATAGTTCAGGAAGAGGGCATCGGGGCAGACTTCCTCCATGTCGTGCAGGAGCGAAAGCATGACCGGGATGGTGCGAAGTCCGCGGAAGATGCCACCGACGCCAAGGGTGTCGGCGATGGTCTGGCGGAGGCCGTACTTGCGTGGGATATCGAAATCGAGCAGGGTTGCGTGGTGCATCCCGACTTGCACGGCATAGATGACGTACTTGGCCCCGCGGACGGCATCACGCTGGTTGAGGCTGGCTTCGACGGTGGCCGGGGCGCCGACTTGCGCGACGAGGCGCTCGACAGTCTGCCGGGCCGTCTCGAGGCGGACGGGGTCGATATCCATCAGGGAGAGGGTGGCCCCGGTAAGTTCTGGGAAACTCAGGATGTCCATCATGAGGCGCCGGGTCCAGACAACACTGCCAGCGCCGATGAGTGCGATCTTCATGAAATCCCTTTCAGGACACGAGAGGATGTGTTGGGGCAACCGTCGGATCAGGCCACTTTCCCCGCAGCCCTGCGATGATCGATACGCTCCCCAACACGACTATACTGCGATGGAAGAAGGGGTCTGCACACGATGTCACTGAACTTCGAGCAACTCGGATTGAACATCCTGCTGGCGACGATCTTCTCGGTGCTGGGGTTCGTGCTGCTGTTTGTCGGTTACCGGATGTTCGACGCGGTGACGCCGGGCAACCTGAGCCGGCGGATCTTTGATGAGGGGAACGTCGCGGCGGCGATCATGGCCGGCGCCTTCGTGATTGCCGTGTCAATCGTGATTGCGGCCAGTATCCACAGTTGAGCTGTTTAGTGGTGCATGATCCGGCGCTCGCTTGCCGGGTTTCTTGAGACGTCGGCCGAAGCTGAGACAGACGTGATCGGTCCAAAGACCGAGAGCGATCTGTTGGGGACGGGTGCAGTCGGCTAGAGCGAAGTAGACCGGTACCGGCCCGGCCAAGCCATCCGGGTGCCCGTGATCGGCAAGTGTGCCGTTTGGCGAGGCGAGGCCATGCCACGGTGGCAGTGACGGCGGGTCGCCGACGATGGTGGCGGTGACGGTCCCGGTGGCGGTGATCCGGTAGGGCCGTCCGTTCAGCGTCACTCGCACGTCGGGCACACCGGGTACGTCGGCACGTCTGACCGCCGCTTCGAACTGTTCAAGCCATCCCGCTGGCCCGACAAGTTCGCGCGTGAACGGCGCATCGGCGGGCATTAGGTCATGGTCGGTGTAGTGGCAGTCCTCGATGGGTGTCTGTTCGAGGAGGCTTCCATCGTGAAACCAGCTCCACCACCAGGTGGTTGGGATCTCCCCGACGGTCTCGGTGCAGGTGTAGACCGTGGTGACGCGTCGGCGCCGGCCACCGGGAAACCGGACGGTCTCGCCGGGGTGGAATGGCTCGCCTCCGGTGAGTTCACGGGGTTTGTCGGGCATGGGCGGTGACGGTCTCCCGTAGCGAGCGTAGCATGGGAGATGCCCCGGATTGTGGGGTGCGGGCACGTCCGGGGGACCGGGAGTGACGTGAGCGAGACGGAGATGCGGGCAGGGATGCCCGCGGACCAGATGAAGGGGATGCCCGCGGACCAGACGGGGGGATGCCCGGGGACTAGACTTGGGGATGATCGCGGACCGGACTGACGGGGACCAGATGACCGCGTAAGCGTGTGTCTCAGGCATCATGTGGGTAATGGTTTTGGCACGTCCTCCGGTGCTTCCGGATCCGGGTCGCGGCGCACTGCGGACCTGGGTGACCAGGATCGGAGACGGCATGGAAGCCGTCCCGATGATGCGGATGCCCGGCCTGGGGCGCGACAGCAGCGTCCTGGTGTATGCGTGGTTCCTGTGGGGACTGGGTACGGGGCTGTGGGCGTACACGTGGCCGGTCTTCCTATCGGGACTCGGGGCGGATTCGGTCGAGGTCGGTGCAGTGATCGGGATCGGAAGCCTGATCGCGACGCTGGTCTACCTGCCGGGCGGGTTTGTCGCGCAGTACGGCTATCACAAGTGGCAGACCGTCGTCTTGCACGGATTGCACACGGTTGCTACCGGGACCTTCGTGATGGCCACGAGTTGGTGGCATGTCGTCCCGGGCGTTTTCGTCCAGAACTTCGTGGCATTGCTTGCGCCGGCGGTGAACAGTTTCCTGACCCGCATTGCCGACGAGGAACGGATCGGGGTGGCCCGCCTCTACAGCGTGATCGGGTCCGCGCAGTTCGTGGCGATGACGGTATCCCCGCCGGTTGGTGGATGGGTGGCGCGCGAATTCGGAGACGGGGCGGTCTTTCCATTGGCCCTGATTGGCTGCGGATTGAGCGTGACGATGATGGCGATGCTCCGTTCGCACACCGGACCATCACGGGTCGATGACACGGGGGCGCCTCTCGATCCGGCGGCATCCGCGGCACCTTCGACGACGACGCGCCCAAGTGCGTTCAGCCAGGGGTGGGACGTCTACCGGAGCCTGCTGGCGATGCCCGTGATCCGCATGCTGCTGGCAACGAGCCTGGCGATCCATGCGTCGATCCACCTTGCCGTGCAATTCGCGCCGCTGTTCCTCCGGGAGGAGTATGGGTTCGATAGCGCAGCGATCGGCTGGACCGGCAGTGCGGCTTCCGCGGGTGCGGCGCTGCTGGTATTGCTGATCGACCGGGTGCGACGCCGGCGAGGCTTGCTGGTGGCGATGTACGTGGCGTGTGCGCTAACGGCGGCGCATTACGTCCTCATCCTTTCGTCGCCGCTGCTTGCGGTGCAATTGGTGGGATACGCCGGCCGGGGGGCGATGGCGGCGCTTGGCACGCTGATCACCGTCGCATTGACCGATTGGTGTCCCCGGTCGCAGGTAGCTGGTGGTGTTGCCTTGTTGGCGACCGCCGCGGGTGTGGCGGCCATCATCTTCCCGCCATTGGGTGGGTGGCTGTACTCGATCGATCCCCGCGCACCATTCGCGATGGCGGTGGTGGTGATCGGTGGCGCGCAATTCCTGGTGTGGCGGACATTCCGGGCCAGGCGTGAGGATGCCATCCCGTCCGTCGTTGCGGTCTAGGTGTTCCTGGCTGACGACCGAAGGGGCTTCACACCAAGGGCGGTGGGTTCGGGTCACGGTGGCACCAAGGCTGCACCAGGACGATTGTGCGGGATATGATCGGGCCGCTTGCGGGGATGTGCGTGCGCGACGGTTCGCGTGACGTGACGCGTCCCGGATATGGCCGTATAAGGATTGAGAAGCCTGTGACCTCGACGATGCATGACGGACCGGACGACATTGCCCCGGCGGCGCATCCGCGCAAGGTGCTGATGGTTGGTGGCAGTGGTCACGTGGGGACCTTCGTTACGCCGTATCTCCTGCGTGCGGGACACCACCTTCGCGTCTTGGACCTCCGTCCGCCGACGGCATCGGGTGTGGAGTTTGTCGAGGGATCGGTCACTGATCCCGACGCACTTGATCGCGCGCTCGATGGGGTGGACACCTTCGTGTGGACCGTGATGCAGAAGCCTCAGGGTGGAAGCGTCACGGTGCAGGATGTGCCGACGATCCTGGCGAACTACGACGTCAACAGCAAGGGGTTGCACCTGCTGCTGTACCTCGCGCAGCTGAGAGGCATTCGGTCCGGGGTCTACACCGGAACAATGAGTGTGCACTACAGGCATCGCCCCTTCTACACCAACGAGGATGAGATGCCACTTGACACGCCGAGTGTCTACGGCCTGACCAAGGGGTTCGGCGAGGGTGTGTGCCGGTACTTCGCGCGGTGGTTCGGGATGCATCTGATGGCCCTGCGGATCACGGGCCCACGTACGCGGGCGCAGTTCCTCAAGGAACGGCATGAGCGACCGGATCGCATGTACCCGGATGGCTCTCCGACGGGTAGCAAGTTGTACATCCTGGATGAGGCGGACCTTGCCCGTGCCTATCTCGGCGCGATCGATGCGGTCACGGGTACGGCATCGCGTGCCCCGTCCGATGCGGAACAGCCCATGCCCGGCCGGCACGGGAGTTTCGAGCCAATCTTCATTGCTGGGGACGAGACCGAGGAGATGCACAACCTGGCCCGGGCGCGTGAACGGATTGGGTGGTCGCCACGGTCACACCGGTTACTGGAAGGCTGAGGCAGGGTTTGCCGTTTGGACGAAGATTGCCGCTTGACACCGGACCCGGCCGCGCGTAGTGTGGTGGTTAGGTGGAAAGGAGGTGATGTCGTATGGGTAAACGCTGCGCCAGCAGTAGTCTCCACCGTGCCTGTTCGACGGTTTCAGTATTGAGTACACCACGTGAGGTTGAGCTCCGCTGATCCGCGAACGGTGCGGATAACGCTGGCTACGTTGCTGGCGCCCTGAACCCCTCCATGCACACTGTGCACGGAGGGGTTCGCTTTTTTCGTTCTTGCCTGCCCGACGCTGGGATTGTGATGAGCAGGTGCTCCCCGAGGGCTTGTTCCTATCGTCTTGGTCCCCCGCGGTTCGGTTCGGTTTGAAATTGCGCACGTGATCCCGATGAACCCATCACCAATGATCCCGACGGCCGAGATCGCATGGCGGCGAGGTGCCTGGATGGCGATGGCGTTTGCGGTCCTTGGCGGGTTTGTCCCCGGGATCGCAATGGGACTGATGCAGTCTGCGGGCGAGGTTGGGACAACGTCGTACCGGATGCTGGCGCAGTTGCATGGCCGGGTGCAGTACTTCGGGTTCGCGAACACCTTGGTGCTGGCGGTTGCCCTCTATTTCCTGCCCCGTTTGCGAGGTGTCCCGGTGACATCGGTACGCGCGTCGAATGTGGCGATCGGCATGGTCGCGATGGCGGCAATCGTGCGCATCGTCCTGGCCGTCTCGTTGGTCTTGCCTCTTGACCGCATCCCGTTATTTGATGCCGTTTCGGTGACAATCGCGGCACTCCTCACGCTTGCGGGGAATGCGGTTGCGCTCCTCGTCTTGGTCTCCACCGACCGGCGGGGAACTGGTTCGCCTGCGAAGTCGGCGATTGCCCAGGTGCGTCCGTTGATCGGGATGGCGTGGATGGTGCTTCTGACCGCGCAGGTGATCGACCTCGCCTCGGCGGTGCAGGTGGTGCGCGGTGGGTCGGTGGCGGTGTTGCCGGTGGGTACCGATGATGCGGTCCTGACGCTGGCCGGGTTCGGGTGGTTCGTGCCTCTGGCGGTCGCGTTTGCGTCGCGGACATTTCCGCTCTTCCTGCGGACCCCGGTGGTTTCGCCAACATGGCTTGTTGTCATCCTGCCCGGGTATGTGATTGGCCTTGGGGCACAGGTTGGTGCCAACCTCGGGTTCGTGCCTGATCCGGTCGGGCTGGCAGGATCGGTCGTGATGGGCCTGGGGTTGCTCGGGTGGGTCCGTGTGCTTGGCGTGTTTGGGCGCCGGCCTCCCCGCGCGGGACGGATCGCTGACCCGGCGGTCCGGCGGGCGGAGGCGCTTGTGGGTGGTGCAAGCGATCTGGCCATCGTGATGGCAATGGTCTGGTTGGCTGTCGCCGGGGTTCTGCTGGTTCTGGTGGGCATCGCTGGATTGACGGGCGTCTTTGCGCCTCCATCGGGAGATGTGATCCGGCACGCGATGGGTGCGGGGGTCCTCTTGCCTCTGGTCGTGGGGATGTCCTTGCGCATGCTGCCGGGTTTCGCGGGTTTGCGTCCGGATGCAGTAGGCATCGGCGCGTCGTGGGTGGCCTCGGGTTTCGCGGTGACGGCCGGTCTATCCAGGATCGGTCCGGGGCTGGTTTCGTGGATCATGGGGCTGTAGTGAATCGCAGCGAGAGCTTGGTGGGATATGGCGGAGCATCGTGTCGGTGTCCAATTGACGCTGGCACTGCCGACGGCGCGGTACGGTTGCTAGGTGACTCACACCTTCGTATCCGCTTTGGTGTTGCTGATGCTGATTCTTGACCCGCTTGGGAACATTCCACTGTTCGCCAGTTCATTGCGCCCCATGGATGCGGCGAGGCGCTGGCGGGTGATTGTGCGCGAACATGCGATTGCATTCGTGATCCTTCTGGGGTTCCTGTTCTCCGGTGAGACATTTCTGTCGGCGTTGGGATTGAGCAATGTCAGTCTGCAATTGGCGGGCGGCGTGGTGCTCTTCCTGATCGCCATCCGAATGATCTTTCCGCCAACCGGTGGGTCCGAAGAGGTTCTGGCGGGAGAACCGTTCATCGTTCCCCTCGCCGTCCCTGCGATCGCCGGACCGAGTTCGATGGCGACGGTGATGCTGCTGGTCAGCCAGCAACCGGCGCGGATTCTCGAGTGGGCGGGTGCACTCACCGTCGCCATGATGGTCAGTCTGCTGCTGCTCCTAGGTGCCAACCGGATCCAGCACCTGCTTGGGGACCGGTTCGTGCTGGCAATGGAGAAGCTGATGGGGCTGATCCTGGTGGCGGTAGGAATAGAGATGCTCGTGCGTGGCTACCGGGCACTTCTGGCGTCTCTGTGATCGATGGTGCGGAAGCGAAGCGCATAGAAGCCTGGTGGGGCAGCGACCCAAGTGAAGCGCATAGCGAAGCGTATAAATCAGGTGGGCTTAGCGAAGCATATGAATCACGCGGGGTTGGGGAGCGCAGCGAGGGGTTGGGGAGCGCAGCGTGGGGAGGGGTGAGAAATCAGGCGGGGTGCTGCTGGGGTGTGGAGACGGGGCTCCAGGAGGAATGCCATGTGGATCATCGCATCGGGGTGTGCCGGGCTACTGGCTATCGGCGCCTTGGCGTGGGCACTCCGTCGTGCCTTGGAAGCGCCCTCTCGCACGTGACCTGTGTGAAGTGCAGACGGCTACGCGGGTCGGGCATGAACCCGATAGCGGCCCTGCTGGAAGACGATTGGCCTCGTCGAGATCGGTTCGAGGACTCGCCGGACGTCGGGATCCGCCTTGATCCACGCATCGGTAACGTCGTCGAGGATGACGAAACGGGCCTGATCGGCTGCCGGACGGAACCTCCACCGTGAGGCGGGTATCCCGGGAGGATAGAACCCGAGGCTTGCGCCCGGGACGGTCACGATCACCGACTGGAGGAAGTCGGCGACGTCGGCGTCGTTGATCAGCCACGTGATCGCCGGTGAGGTGATGACGACGTCACGTGGCCGGGTGCGCGCATTTACCCATGCGGCTGCCGCACGTGCGTCTGGTAGGTCCCGGGCAAGCCATGGGGTGATTGGAAGGACGAGTCCGGTTGGCGCGGTCAGCGCACCGACCGTGTGGATGGCCTCGAGACCGAGCGGTAGCAGGAGGACTGAAGCAAGGACCGAAGCCCCAAGCCGTGGCCCCCACGCGCCACGGCCGATTGTCGCGCCGCAGAGGTCGAACGCGATGGCTACTGACCGGTCGAGGATGATGCCGAGGCCCCAGCCAGCCAGGCCAAGCAACGGCAGGGCGGCTCGGAAGTACGGATCGACCGGGCGGATGACGAAGGCCGGTAGGGCAAGCAGGGCGAAGAGACGCACGACCGTGGCGCGTCCACCCTTGTCAGGCGTGGCGAAGATGCCGATGAAGGCCGCGGGCCACCACCAGGAGGCTTGGAGGAGGTGCCCGATGTTCGTCACGATGCGGATGCCAGTCAGGCTTGCGCTTGCCACGACTGACCCGGCACCGCCCAAAAGGGTCATGAGTTGGTCGCGGGCGGCACCAAGGGCCGGATCGGTGGTGGCGTTCAGACGCGTGAAGATCTGCAGCCACTCGGTTGCGGTGCCTTCCGGTTCGGCGAGAAAGAGGCCGGCGACGACGATGAAGGTCGGCAGCGACGCGGCGATCACGACCCGCACGGCATGCCCCCATGATCCGGTGCCGAGGCGGACCTCGTAAGCGACAAACACGATCAGCGCTAATCCGGATTGGTCGGAAAGCCATCCGAGTGAGGCGAGGATCACGGCGTCACGGATGCGCGATGGGTTCCCGGACCGGTGCCAGGAGAGTGTCGCGTGCAGGCAGAGGGCGGCAAGGAGGCCGGTGAGGGCGTACGTATAGCCAAGCCGGCCGTACGCGACGGCGAATGGCGCGACGGCAAGGGCGAGACCACCCAGGAGACCGGCACGCAGCTGTCCGGATCTGGCCAGTGCCCACGTGATCGTGCCGGCGGTCAGTGACGAACAGATGACGGCCACGGTTCGGATGACGGCAATATCCCGACCGAACAAGTGCAGGGCGGCGCCAGTCATGACATAGAAGAGGGGTGGATGGGCCGCGAACCGGTAGTCAAGGGCGAACATCTGGGCTTCGCCCCGCGCAAGGTGCCAGGCGATATCGAGGTTGTAGGCCTCGTCGGCGTCCCATCCCGGGGAATCTGCAAGGCGCGGCACCCGGAATGCGATGGCGATCAGGATGACAAGGAAGGTCGCAATGGCGAGACCGGCCGTCGGGAAGGACGGCTGTCCAACGGTCGCACGGGATCTGGACGGTCGTGGACCGGCGGCGGCGGGCCTGTGTGCACTTGATTCCATTCAGGTGTTCCGTAGTTCGGTGCTAGCGAGAGAGAGCGAAGCGTATGTACATCAAGGGGCGATGGGGTGTGGGGCCGGGAGGGTCTCATCTCCGACGCGTGGTTCCCGTTTGGTCAGTGGTGTCTCAGGGTTTTGGTGGTCCGTGGTGCGGGGGCATCGCTGGGTGGGGGAAGGCATCCATCCCGACTGCGTGGCTGTCGTACCCCAGAACCACCCCACCTGATTTTTATGCGCTTCGCTTGGGGCTGAAGAGGGGAACCAAGCGAAGCTCTTATAAATCAAGGGGCGATGGGCTTTGTGAGGAGCGAACATCTAAATATGGGTGGGGTGGGGTAGTGGCGTGGGGCCGGGTGCGGTGGTCGATGACCCAAGCTCCAAGCAGGATCACGGGCCAGACGGCGCGGCTGCCATCTGGCCACACGACCGCCAGTGGCAGGGTAGCGATATTCGTGATCGCCCATGTGACGGCAGGTGTCCATCGCCAGGTCGCGGCTGCATGCAGCACGCCTTCCCACTGTGCCCGGAGCGGAGCATATAAACCAGGAGGGCTTTGTGAGGAACGAACATATAAATAAAGGGGGCGACGGGGGGGGTGAGACCGCAGCGAGGGACATTGCGAAGCATACATATCAGGCGGGGTTGGGGAGCGCAGCGAGGGGAAGAGGTGATTGGTCACTGGCGCGGACCTACCGTCCGTCCCCAACTCGCCGACCCTGTCGGACCGGGCGGGCGCATCGAGGCGGTTGCGGATCAATGGGACCAGGATGAGGAGGCCCACGACGTGGTTCCACTCGTAGACCGGGGGGACCATCCACGCGCTGATGAGGATCCCTGCCGGGAGCAGTGAGTGTCTGGTGCGCGCCGACGGTCCCGGGGCGAGGAACACGGTGGCGAGGACGACACCGATCAGGATGGCCTGGATGAACGCGTTTGCGATTGGCTGGCTTGTGATGACCGAGGCGATGATCCCGATTGTGGTGGTGGCACGTGCGGTGACGGCGTAGCCATTGAGGTCATTGAGGAACGCACCGGGCCAGTGTGGGAGCGCAACCAGGCTTGCGGCGCCGACCGCGGCGACCGTCAGTGTGAAGGCGTCGATGCCATGCCAGTTGCTCGTGTCAGTGCGCCCAGCGTCACGGTCCGCGGGCATCCCTGCCCGCATCAAAGGTGTCACTGCAGCACTTTCCAAGACGGGCGGACCTTCATGTGCTTCGCCTCCGACGTGGGGTCTGCCGGGAGACGGGAGGTCGATTGGAGTTTTGGGTCGGAACCAGAGGGTTACTTGGCCGGCAACCCAGAGGGTCACGGGGATCAAGGCAAGTTGGGGTTTGACAAGGGAGATCGGGAGGATGGTTCCGGCGAACCGGTCATGGTGCCTGGCCGTGGCCCATCCGGCGGTCGCGATGGCGAGAGTTGCCAAGGCGGCGAACTGTCCGAAGATCAGGTTGTAGATGACCGGCGGCCACAGGATTGCGAGGACGATGGTGATGACCAGACCTCGGTTGGCGTCGTGCAGGCGAACGGGAGAAGCGAAGCGTATATCGATCAGGGGCCACGTGGAGGGTTGTGTCAAGCGAAGCGTATTCTCATCAGGGGCGATGGGGTGTGGGGTGTGCCAGACAAGCCAGACCGTGCCTACGACCGATGCCTGGGCGATCAGCAGCCAGATTGTCGATGCCACCGGGAACGGCAAGACAGCAAGTGGGGCAAGAAGGAGTGCGACGTACCCGGGATAGACGAACCCGAACGCGAAGGCGCCACTGTCGGCGGTGCCATCCCACCCAAGCGCCTCGCCCATTGCCGACCGGACCGTAGAGGTCACGCCGGCGCCATATGGATCAAGGTGCTCGATGACCCATGCGCGGGCGCCGACCCACCGGGGAAAGAGGTCCGACGCGGGACCGAGGGCGATGGCAAGGCGGTTCGTGGCAATGATGTCCAGCAGAAGCGCGAGTGCGAGTAGAACGACGCCGATGACTGTTGACCGGTTCATGTGGCGACGGACTGATTGCATCGCGCGGACATGGCTCAGGTGTCTTCGCGACGTTCACCATCCGGGGTGATCACGACACTGCCCATTGTGGGCAGGCTGCCAGGCATCCGGGATGGTGGATTGGGCGCATACCTGTCGTTGCGACGCCGGTTGGCGTTCCGGTTGCTTCGGCTGACCGGTCGGTTGATCGTGATCAGCACGTAGATGCCCACGAGTCCTGCCACTGCCCAGGCCGCCCAGACGTATGAGGCTTGCTCAGGCACGACAAAGGTTGGCAGGACCTGGGTGATGTCGGTTTCCCACACCTCCGAGAGGTAGGCAAGGAGGACGCTCTTGCCGTCCCAGTAGTTGTAGCGGAGTCGTGGAACGGCGATGAGTTGGGCAATGATGGCCCAGTCGGCGAGTGCAAGTGCGATGGCGGCGATGGTCATCCGCCATCCACGCCATCGGTGCAGTGCTGTGGCCAGGCCGGCCACGAAGATCGGCATCACGGGCACAAGCATTCGCGAAGGCGGACTGAATGCGCCGAACCAGAAGCTGAAACTGGCAATGAACGCGAAATATGAGATCAGCAAGGTGAGCATGGGGCCGCTTCGTACCCATCCCAGTTGGCGGGGCAAGGCGAGGAGGCCATAGAGGGCGAGGAGGTAGACCGGTCCGTAGGGGAGGAGACCGTACTGGCGATCGAAAAGCAGGCCGAGGGCACCGGCCGGGATGTTCGATAGGGATACGGAACCGTAGTCGTTCACCGCGGGAATGCCTCCGAAGAGGCGCATGTCAAGGGTGAGGAGGCCTCCACCGGCGACGGCGACGATCAGGGTTCCAAGGATTGCAGCCGTCCGCGCCCGGCGCTGAGTCGAACCGTGCACGACATTCCCATCGGGAGCGAAGCGTATTCTCATCAGGGGCGACGGGGTGGGGTGGTGAGGTGGGCCCGACAGTAGGGGAAACGCCCAGCGGACCAGCCCCCACGTAGCGATGACGGCGGCGATGGGGATGTAGCGCAGGTGGAACCATGGCAGGAGTGAAACGACAAGGGCCAGCCGCACGAACGATGCGGTGCCAAGGGTGCTTGGCAGGAGGGCACGCAGGGCCACGGTCACGAGGAGTGCGCCGGGCACTTCGGGGTAGAACTGGTCGCTGTAGAAGAACAGTGGTGAGGCGGTCACGACGAGGAACCACGTGGCGGTGGCGATGATCCCACTCCATCTCCGCCCCGCCCCGCCCGATTGATATGCGCTTCTCGTTGCCCACCCCACCCCACCTGATTGATGTGTGCTTTGCCGCCCCTGACGCAAAGTCGCTTCGC